>Ga0194133_10008376_pt1 | contig 12072 bp, 10 predicted proteins | sample TA2KigOf40mmetaG_FD_155448 | JGI IMG/M metagenome (GOLD analysis project Ga0194133, IMG submission 155448) | Freshwater microbial communities from Lake Tanganyika, Tanzania - TA2015055 Kigoma Offshore 40m | ecosystem: Environmental > Aquatic > Freshwater > Lake | place: Tanzania: Lake...
CCCCGAACTTTCCACCAGAATGTTTGTGCTCAAGAACATAGAGCGCGATGAGCAAGGACGTTTTCGATGGAGAATTGCCTTGGGCCCGCTCAGCCTATCCTTGTCTTCCATCGGCAGTGCACTTCCACCTCAATCCCCTTTGGGCCTTCCTGCTTTGTTGGTGCGAGGGGAGAAATCAAATTATGTTACAGATGAGGATTGGCAAGCCTTCCTCAAACGTTTTCCTCACGCAGAATTTCATACCGTTCCCGGGGCGGGCCATTGGGTCCATGCCGATGCCCCCGATATCTTGTTGCCGATATTACTTCAATTCCTGGACCAAAATTCGGCTCAGTTTCCTGACAAAAATTCGGCTCCATCCTTGGACCAACACTAGGCGTAATCCTGAATTTCAAAAACATAACGATGCCACGACCCCATTCCAAGCCAATGCCTGTTGTGGAATGCTATGTGACCGATATGGGGGTCGATGGCTTGGGGGTGGCCAGGGTTGACGAAAAGGTAGTTTTTGTGGAAGGCGGCATGCCGGGGGACCGCGCGCAGGTCCAGATTTACCGAAACAAAGGCCGCTACGCGCAAGGCAGGGTTGTGGAATTGTTGGAACCGTCCTCCCATCGGGTCAGCCCAGTTTGTCAGCATTTTGGAACCTGCGGGGGTTGCAAATGGCAAAACATGGATTACCCCACGCAATTGGTGTACAAAACCAAACAGGTGCACGATGCCCTCACCCGCATCGGCGGTTTATCCCTGGAGGGCGTGCAGGCTGAGCCCGCTTTACCTGCCCCTGCGATCTATCGATTCCGCAACAAACTTGAGTTCACCTTCACCGACCGCCGTTGGTTGACCAAGGAGGAACTGTTGCAATCCCAAGAGCAGTCTGCGACCATCGATGCTCCAACCCATGGCTTTACCGGTACGGGACTGGGTTTTCATTTGAGCGGTCGTTTTGAGCGAATCCTGCATATCGAAACTTGTTATTTGATGGACGAGGTGGCGGATTTGATTCGCAATACCTTTTACCGTCAGGCAGTGGCCATGAATCTATCCTTCTACAGCATTCGATTGCGGCAGGGATACCTTCGCAATTTGATGTTACGAAACACTGTCGATGGACAATGGATGGTTTTGCTTTCGGTATCGGAGGACAAGCCCGAGGTCCTGCTTCCATACCTAGAGGCCTTGAGGCCCCAACTGCCCCAAGTAGATCAGTGGCTCTATACCGTCAATACCAAGGCCAATGATAGCCTGGAAGGCCTTGAAATACAGGTGCATCAAGGCCAGAACCGCTTGACCGAAACCCTGGACGGTTTGCGATTTGGCATATCCGCCACTTCTTTTTTTCAAACCAACCCAAGGCAGGCCTTGGCTTTGTATCGTTTGGCCTTGGATTGGTGTGCTTTGCAAGGGGACGAACTGGTGTACGATCTTTACACAGGAACGGGCAGCATTGCCTTGTTCTTGGCCCGACATGCAGCCAAAGTAATTGGTATTGAATACGTAGAATCCGCTGTCGAAGATGCGCGGCGCAATGCGGAAGCCAACGGTATCCATAACACCGAATTTTATGCGGGGGATATGGCCCGTCTTTTGAACGAGGATTTTTACAGCGCCCATGGTCGACCCAATGTCGTGGTGGTGGACCCACCTCGCGCCGGGATGCACGCAGATGTTGTTCAAATGCTGCTGAAGAGCAATGCCGAGCGTATTGTGTACGTATCATGCAATGCCGCAACCCAAGCGCGGGACTTGCAGGCCCTGAACGAGTTATACCGCTTGGAGCGCTTTCGTCCGGTGGATTTGTTTCCGCAGACGGCCCATATCGAAAACATCGCCCTTCTGATCAGGCGTTAAATTTGCACGCTCAACGAAAGCTCAACGAAGGTCGTATTCATGGAACAAGAGGCTGAATGGAACGAATTGGAAAGGGATTTGGGGTATTATGCCTCCTATCTCCAGGGAATAGCGCACGAAGTGCTGGACAGCGGTACCTCCAAATACCCTGTTTTCATCGCTTACGAGGATCAGCATTTGGATCTGGGCAGGCCCCTTTTGGATCATCGCCAATTGGATACCCGTTGGAGCGTACGGGCCTCCGTTATGGAGGAATTTATCAAGAAAGGCCTTTTGACCAAGGAACAATTTGTGGCCTTCAAACAAAGCTGGAAAGACCCCAATGACTTTATGTGTGTTTTTGTGGTGAGGCCATCGCAACCCATATTTGTTTATTTTCCGTACCCACGATCCGAAACCTTGGGACTGGACGAGCTCTTATGAATCGTTTAACATAACCCACGAAGTGAAGGAAAACAGCGCATCCTGGCTGAAGCCGTGGGAGATTCGTTTTTTCCCGGTCTTTCTTCTTTGGAAGTTGCCCCTGGCATGGTTGGCCGGATTGAGGATCAATCGCCTCGACAGCAGAGGGTGCGAAATACGCATGAGGCATTCCTTTTGGAACAAGAACCCCTTTGGGTCCATGTATTTTGCGGCCATGGCTATGGGCGCAGAAATGTCCACAGGATTGTCCGCCTACACGCATTTACGCCGAAGACGTCAAAGCGTTAGTTTGTTGTTATCCGGAATGGAAGCGGTGTACCACAAGAAAGCTGTAGGCCAGGTCTATTTTCGCTTTGAAGGCATGAAGGACCTTCTTGAAAGCCTTGAAAACCTCCAAAAGAGCGGGGATACTTGCACGGCCTTGCTGGTTTCCCAATGTTTCAACGATCAAAAACAATTGATGGCTGAATTTCGTTTTACGTGGACCTTTAGGCAACGCTGATCGGAAGCAATGAAAACCCGCCGCTGGAAAACCTTGTTTGGCGCCTTGGCAGTGGGCGCGGGTTTGGTTGCAGGCTTGGGTATAGCTGGTTTGGTTGCTTACCGTCTTTTGGCTCAACATTCACCCTTTGTCCCCCCTACTATGATGACGCAAGATGCTCATTCCCTCGATTCAGCCCACGACATACCCAGCGATTCGTCTACCGTTTCGTCTAGCGATTCAACCACGAATTATAAGACCCTTTCCGACGAAAACTGGAAAGCGAAGCTAAGTGCTGAAGAGTATCGTGTGTTACGGCGCCAAGGCACCGAGAGGCCCTATACGGGCGTTTATGAACAGTTTTGGGAGGCGGGAACCTATGTCTGCAAGGGGTGCGGAGCAGAGCTGTTCAGGTCGGAAACTAAATTTGATGCAGGATGCGGTTGGCCCTCCTTTTATGAAGGAATCGCCTCGGACCGTATTCGTGAGATCAAGGATTACAGCCACGGGATGATTCGGATCGAAGCGCGTTGTGCCCGTTGCGATGGACATCTGGGACACGTTTTCGATGACGGTCCCAAACCCACCGGATTAAGGTATTGCATTAATTCGGTGAGCCTTGGCTTCATGAAAGCGGAAGAGTAAATTTAATTTTCCCAAAAAAAAGGGCGATGGCCTGGAAGCCACCGCCCTTGAAGGGGATCAGGTTCAATTAGAAATATACAGACAATGTTATTTGTCCACGTGAGTTGTCGTTACCGAGCGAAATTCGACTGTCTTTTTCGAGGCCATTATTTTTTTTTTCACTCATTAACATCAAGCCAAGACCGTATTCTGCGCCAATTGAAATTTGGGGCAGGATAAAACATTGTGCTCCAACAAATCCACGGGCTATAATGGAGGTATTGCTGGATTTTGTTTCTGACCCGCTTCCCATTTGTGATTTCGAGCTGCCAATTCCAAGGCCAGCCTCAGCGCCGTAATAACCTAAAAATTTGTAAGCACGACGCAGCTTCATCAAGCCGCCCATCAAACTGATATTGGTGCTTGATGTGGAAGGGCCGTTCGAATAACCTGGTGAAAATAAAGACATGTTAAATCCTAACTTTCCGCGATAGGCAAGGTAATCAGATTTTAAAATAGTCCCTATGAGGACATTTTCTGTTTGGGGATTATTGAGCAAACCCGGCGCATTAAAGCCGATGGAATAGTTTCCTGCGACAGGTAAACCGTCTTGAGACCATCCTGTTGCGGCGAACATAAGGCAAGCGATGATCAATGAAAAAAACTTTTTCATAAAAAAGGGTTTAGGTTTTCCTACTCGTAAGGCTTTTCGGTTCCGCCTTGTTAAGGGTGTCAACTCCACTATCAAATGTAAAGAAATTATTTTCTATACTAAAACACCATGTGGAAAAATCAGACGGTGTTCTTTTTAGTATACACCTCGGGCAGCCATTCTTTGAGGGCATCGGCGGCTCTTTGAAGGCGTTCCATAGAACGGCGTAGGCCATCGGGCAAGGCGTTTTCGATGTTATTGAGGCGCTGCAAGGGCTCGCTGGAAGGAACCGAAGGATAAAGCATTAAGAGGACGGAGCTGCCTAAATGTCCAGGGAGGTCAGCGTATTCGGGATGGTAGGAGATAGAGCCTTCCCTGGGGCAGATGAGCAGAGGCAGGTGCTCGGACGTAGAACATAAGGGCAAAAAGGATTCAACGCTCATGGTCTGCGATGGGAGGCGCTTGAAATTGCCGGGAATTTGAGCAAGGCCTTCGGCTTGCAAACGATGCAGCATCGCTTCTTCTTGTTCATCGAGGTACCAATCCAGGGAGCCCCCCATGGATCGATGCATATGTTGAATGGATTTGAGGGCCAACAGAAAACCGGGCTCCAAGGGCAAGTGGGTCGGCACCCATACGCTCAGTCCTTTGAATTCCTTGAGGGATACGGAGCCGCGCAGGATCAGGACTTGCTGATTGCTGTGTTTGAGAATCGAAGGAAGAACGCCACCCCAGAAGCGTTCCAAGAATTGAGGGTCAGGGTTCCAGCCAAGGATAATTTCATGGCTCTCCTTTTCGCGGGCGGCATACACGATGCCTGAGGCGATGTTAAGGTCATGCCGTAGGATTTTCTCAAGGTTACGCCCCTTGGCCCCGGCCATGCGGTCAGCGTCTTGAAGGATCTGACGCGCACGGCGGGTTGACGATGAGTCAGGATCATTATTGGTAACAATACTTATGGCATACAGGTTCCCGGGAAGATCAGGATTCTGACAGGACATGGCGAGTTCCAGCAAGGGGGGCGCGGTCGCTGGATTGGAGAGGGCGACCATGATGTTTTCGTCCATATCCTGTTCCGTATCGCTGGAAGGTTTGATCTGTTGCGCAATCACGCGGGCGTTCCGCTCCACCACAAAGGAGCTCACGACGCAAGTAATTAACACAAGAATTATGGTTCCGTTCAGCACGTCTAGGTTGACCAAACCGATTTGGTAACCGATCAAGATCACCGCAACCGTTGCCGCCGCATGGGCCGTCGAAAGCCCGAAAAGCAACCTGCGCTGATAGGGCGTGTAGCGAAACAAAAGCCCGCTGATTCGGGAAGCCAACCATTTGCCCAGCAATGCCGCGCTGCTTAACACAAGGGCGATCCATAGCGCCTGGGGTCCACGAAACAGGACTTTGATATCCACCAACATCCCCACACTGATTAGAAAGAAGGGAATGAACAGGGCATTTCCGGCAAAGTCAATGCGCTGCATCAAGGGAGAACCGTGTGGGATAAGTCGATTCAGGGCAAGACCGGTAAAAAAGGCCCCTATAATGCCCTCCACCCCCGCCAATTCCGCTCCCAGACTCCCTGCGAAAACCAGGGTCAAGACGAGCAGGTACGAGGTATAGGGCCCCACATCGCTTTTGCGCAAAAACCATTTCACCAAGGGGGGTATGCCTCGGAAAACAACCGCACCGAACAGCACAAGACGCAGCAAGAGCCCACCCCAAAAAAGAGGGTCTGTACCGCCGGACTGCATGCGGGTAATTACCGGTAACATCAGAAGCACCAGGGTATCGGTGATAATGGTCCCTCCAACCGCCACCGTGACAATTTCATAACGGGTTAGACCCATGCGGCTCACCAGCGGGTAGGCCACCAAGGTATGGGTCGAAAACATCGATGAAATCAGCACCGAAGGGAGATGATCGAAGCCAAGCACCGAGGTGCACACCAACATGCCCAATCCAAAAGGGACCGCGAAGGTGAGCAATCCAAAGAGGATGCTTTGGGTTTGCCTTTTGCGAAACTCTTGAAGATTAAGCTCGAGCCCGGCCAGGAACATTATGTACAGAAGCCCAGCCTTCGAAAACAGGGTGATTTGACGGCTGTCGATGATGTTGAAGCCGTAGGGCCCCAGAGCCACCCCGGCCAGGATGAGGCCAACAATGCCCGGCATCCGCAAACGGTTGAACAAAAGCGGAGCAAGCAGCATGACCGCCAACACCACCGTGAATGCCGCTACCGCATTCTCGAGAGGGAGGGTGAGGTCAAACCATTCGTTCCAGGGGCGGTTCATCGGTCCTTAGCCCGGTTTATTCATGGGAACCGTGGTTTCCGCTTTGATCGTGGACTTGCTCGGAGAGCAAATCTTGATCATGCAAGCCGCCAAGGTCTTCGCAATGGTACATGCGGCGGCCTCTACGGAAGGCAGGCCCGGTGGTTGCTCCTTCGCTGCGGGCTTTGAGGGCCTTTTGGACCAAGCGACTGCGAAGGACATCGCGAGCCTCGTGGTCTTTGCGGTCCGCCTCCGCTTCGTAGGCTGTTCGTCCTTCGACCATGGTGCGCAACGGATGGCTGTACACCGAAAGCGGGTGACCGTTCCATAACACAAGGTCAGCGTCTTTTCCCACTTCAATGCTGCCGATACGGTGATCGACCCGGAGCATGCGTGCCGGGTTGATGGTGACCATTTGAAGCGCAGACTCTTCGTCAATTCCCCCGTAACGAACGGCCTTGGCCGCTTCCTGGTTAAGGCGCCTGGCCATTTCCGCATCGTCGGAATTGATTGCCACATTCACGCCCATGCGATGCAAAATCGCAGCGTTGTAGGGAATTGCGTCGATGACTTCGTACTTGTAGGCCCACCAATCCGCAAAACTGCTGGCATTGACTCCGTGCGCTTTCATTTTGTCGGCCACTTTGAATCCCTCCAAAATGTGGGTGAACGTATTGACTTTGAAGCCAATAGAATCTGCAACCTTCATCAGCATGTTGATTTCGGATTGCACATACGAATGGCAGGTAATATGTCTTTTGTTGTTACGGATTTCCTGCAAGGTCTCCAGAGTCAGGTCTTTGCGGTAAATTCTGGGATTCTCTTGCCGTAGGCGTTCGTATTCGATGGAACGAAGAAATCCATCCATAATGGTTTGCTCCACGCCCATTCGGGTTTGTGGAAAACGTACGGTATTGCGATCGCCCCAATTGGATTGCTTGACGTTTTCGCCCAAGGCAAATTTGATGAAACCGGGAGCGCCTTCAAACTTAAGCTTTTCGGGATCCGTGACCCCCCAACGCATACGGATCAGCTGGGTTTGGCCTCCAATCGAATTGGCCGAACCGTGCAGCAAATGGCTGGTGGTCACCCCCCCTGCCAGTTGGCGGTAAATGTTCGGATCATCCGGGTCCAGGGCATCCCCGATCCGTACCTCGGAAGTAATCGAACGGGTCCCCTCGTTCACCCCTCGGGTGATTGCAATATGGCTGTGTTCGTCGATAAGACCCGGGGTTAAATGCAGGCCTGCCGCATAAATCGTTCGGTAGTCTAGCCCTTTGAATTGGACTTTGGGATCAAGTTTGGGACCAATGGCTGCGATTTTGCCGTTTATAACCGCCACATCGGTGTTTTCTAGCTTGCCGCTTGCAGTGCTGGTCCAAACGGTCGCCTCCCGAATCAGCCAATTGGCGGGCATCCGCGGTGAGGAAGGCGAAGGAGGTGAGGAAGGCGAAGTAGGTGAGGAAGGCGAAGGAGATCCGTCCGGATCGTGGATACGCCCAAGATCGGCATACGGAAAAATTTTCAAACTGTCCCAAGGCTCCGGGTAATGGATTTTGGTTGCGGTGGCTCCCTTGGAAGAGGAGTCCGATTTGGGGGCCGTTACCGATCCTGCGGAATCCATCACGGCGGCAAAGGGCTGGGAACTTTCGTCCGCATTATTCATTCGTCCAAAGAGGCTTGTTCCACTTTGCCATAACAGCAGACGCAACGGAGAAGGAATTCCTGCAACTTTATGTTCAAACATCAATTGATAAAATTCACCTCTTGGTTCCGCCTTGGCATCAATGCGGGTACTATCGTTGACATGCAGAACAAAGGTGGGCGCGCTGGATTTCCCGCCGCTGGATTTGGAAGGAATCGAGAGGTGAAGACCGGTGAGCGGTCCTTCGGTGACCCTGTATTTACCGCTTGCCCAGCGTGCCGGACCCTCATAAGGCTTATAGGGATAATGCTGGCCCTGCAACCACAGCGAACGGATTTCGCTCCCCTCCTTGAACAAGGAATCGCTGGCAATGATCAGATTGGCCAATTTACCAGGGGCGATGGAACCCATAAGGGAATCCACACCCAGTAAGCGTGCAGGGGTACTGGTCAGGGCCTCCATGGCCTCATCAAAAGAAAGCCCCGCCGCAATAGCTTGGCGAACAGCGGTGGGCAAGGATTCAGGCTTGTCCAAGCCGTTCGAAGTGAGGGCAATGGAGACTCCGGCTTTGCGAAGTACCGAGGCATTGGCCGGGGCCTGGTCCCAATGCACCAAAGAATTCAGGCCTATACGCTTGGCCTCTACAGGATCACTCAGATCGGGCACATCCGGAAAACGCAAGGGTAGGACAATCGTGCTCTTCAAAGCCCGAACGGCATCCAAGTACATGTACTCTTCCCCGCAGCCTTTGTACACAAAATTTCGTTTGAATTCCTGGGCAATTCGTTCGGCCCTCAAAATATCGTATTTGTTGTTGGTCACAAAGAATTGAGGCAACGAAGCAAGACGGCCAATACTTTCTAAATTCAAATCCGTAAATCCCTTGGCGGAACCTAAGCTGCGGTACCATTGCTCGTCATAAAGCGTTTGACGCATCAAGGCAATGCAACCCATCAACGAAGAAGGGTAATCCTGCGTGCTGCTTCCCTTCTCGAAGCTCCAGAAAGCCGCTGCCTCTTTGCGCAGCATGGCCTGCAGTGCCGTGGGTCCATCCGGTGCATGGGATTCGGTAGGCGCCAAAGCCTCAGGACCTTGGGGGCTGAGCAGCACCGAGGAACCCCGCGCGATGCCGTCCGCGATGTGGGCATTGACCGCCCCAAAACCGGCTTTGCGATAACCTTCCGCCCATTTGGCATCCGGTTTGAATTCATTTGCGGCGACCTGGTCGGCACGGATGGCATCGTTGGCCCCGTAGGCCCCAGCCCTCCCCGGAAACATCTGTGGATTTTCCCTCCAAGTTCGGGCAGTGGCCCCGGAGGCTTTGTTGGTGGGGACCTCGGCGATCAATTCAATCAATGCCGGAAAGACCCATTGACCTTGGAGATCCACGGTCACCGCATCGGCGGGGCAAGCGAGTTGCTTCCCCACACTGACGATACGGCCATTTCTTTCCAATAACATTGCCGAGTCCAAGGATTTACCTGCCCCCAGGTAGATTTTACCGTTGATGAGCAAATGAGCGGGGGACCGCAAGTCCCTGACCCCGTTAAAAGGAAGGTGGGCCTGTGCCCGCGCATTTTGGGCGGCGTGGAATACCGCGACTATGCAAAATACCCATACGAGGGCGCTGTAATTTTTCGGAAAACGTCTTTTAAACATGCTCCAAGTTAAGGAGAACTTGTTGAAATTTGCGTAAACCATCTCCTAACCCCCCCATAGCCAGCCATGCAAACCGGAATGCTCCATACCCATACCCTGACGGTGGTCTTGTTTTTGTTGATTTACCTCATAAAATGCGTCTTGATTTGGATCAGCCCGACCACATTGACCAAATTTCACCACCAAAACCCGTATCCTCGAAATGATTGTCTCCAGCCTATTTCTGATCACAGGGCTTTATCTGGCCTATAACAACGCAAGCATTGGGGTGGGTTCTTGGTTCTGGGTCAAATTGGGGGCGGTCTTTTTGGCCATCCCTGTAGCCGTGGTCGGTTATCGCCGTAACAACAAATTTCTCGCCACCCTCTCTTTGTTCTTGATCCTCTATTCCTACGGAGTTTCCGAAACCAGATCACCCAGAATGATTAAAAGAGATTTTGCGGAAGCTAATTTTCATCAAGCCCTCCAGACCAATCCCGAACTTGCTCAAGTGGTGACCGATCCCATGGACAAATCCGGGAAAGAAAATCCCAAATACGACTTGGTTGCTCATGGCCGATCCGTCTTTTTGGCGCAATGCGCCCTGTGCCACGGCGATGATGGAAAGAAAGGCCTGGGAGGCGCCAAGAATCTCCACGAAAGTCGCTTGGACAAGAACCAAATCATGGAACTCCTCATGAACGGCAAGAACAGCATGCCTTCCTACAAGAACGTTCTCAAAGAGCAGGAAATGATGGCGGTGGTGGCTTATGTGAAAATCCAATTCGGTCCCAAAGGACATTGATGGGCTTTGCGCCAGAGGAACGTTTGCCCCTGAAGTGGACCTACCGCGGGGAACGCATCGGCCATGCCGATTCGCTCTTGCTGATGGGTTCTTGTTTCTCCGAGCGGATGGGTAGCCGGTTGCAACGGCATCTTTTTGAGGTAAGCTGGCAACCCACAGGGACCATTTTTGATCCTGTTTCCTTGCACGACCACCTCCATGCCTATTGGCGACTAGCCCAGGGACAAGAAATCCCCTGGAACCTCCATGAATGGCAACTTTTGGATGGGGTCTGGCATCATTGGAACTTGCATTCCAAGCTATCCCACCCCAACCTGGAACAAGCCAAGGAACAAGCGGCGCATGCCATCGATGCGGGAGCACAAGCGCTTCAAAAGGCTCATACTTTGGTGCTTACGCTAGGGACAGCCTATGTGTATTTTCTCCGATCAAGCGGTGAACCGGTGGCGAATTGCCATCGCTTTCCGGCGAATCTTTTTGAGCGACGGCTCATGCCTGTGCAGGAAATGATGGAATCCTGGACCTTGTTGTTGCAACAAATTATGCAGTGGAAGCCTGCATTGCAGATATGGCTGACTGTAAGCCCGGTACGGCATTCTAGAGATGGCCTTATCGAAAACAACCGAAGCAAAGGTCGTTTGTTGGATTTGGCCCACGGGCTCTGCGAGCAATTTCCAAACTTGCATTATATCCCATCGTACGAGTGGCTTATTGATGTGTTACGGGATTACCGTTATTACGATACCGATTTGGTGCACCCGAATTATGCCTCCACGGCCTTCGTTTACGATCGTTTGGCTGAACATTGCATGCAGGCCGAAGCCGCCGCTTTGCTTCCTCGCATTGAGTCCCTGTTCACGGCGGACGCCCACCGTCCTCGCTTTGAGGGCAGTGAGGCGCATCAACGTTTTGAACAACAACGGGATGCCCAATGGGAAGCCTTCGCCAAGGAATTCCCGGACATCGCGTGCAGAAGGCGTGCTCAGTGAAATTCACCTCCTGTTTGAATGAAACGAAAACAAACTCCAAGGATCCTACAAATTGTAGGCATTGTCTGGGCATTATCCCATACAATCACTTGGGGGCCGTCCTTGGTTCTTCCGGGTTGAAGCGTTTGATGCGATGGAAGGTGAATGGCATCATTACGGATTATCCTGATATTTTGGTGAGCCTATGGCAAACAAGGGCAGGTCAAACGCCCTAAATTTGCTTGGCAAATAGAACATTTGCCATGCTGGATTTTAGCCAAAGAATTGTAGGGGAAGGCTTGACGTACGATGACGTCCTTTTGTTGCCTGCCTACTCCGAAATATTGCCCAGGGATGTCCGCATTACCGGCCGATTGAGCCGGAATATCGAGCTCAAGGTCCCTATAGTCTCTGCGGCGATGGACACGGTTACCGAGTCGGAAATGGCTATTGCCATTGCCCAAAACGGGGGATTGGGCATGATCCACAAGAACATGAGCATCGAAAGGCAGGCCCAGGAAGTCCGCAAGGTCAAGCGCTCCGAGAGCGGGATGATTGTGGATCCGATTACTCTTTCGATGAATGCGCGGATAGGCCAGGCCCTGGATTTGATGGCCGAAAACCGAATCGGCGGTATTCCGGTGGTGGATGAACATCGAAAATTGGCGGGCATTTTGACCAACCGCGATTTGCGTTTCGAGACCGACCCCCATCG
>Ga0194133_10008381_pt1 | contig 12069 bp, 5 predicted proteins | sample TA2KigOf40mmetaG_FD_155448 | JGI IMG/M metagenome (GOLD analysis project Ga0194133, IMG submission 155448) | Freshwater microbial communities from Lake Tanganyika, Tanzania - TA2015055 Kigoma Offshore 40m | ecosystem: Environmental > Aquatic > Freshwater > Lake | place: Tanzania: Lake Tanganyika...
TAGGTTAGGTTAGGTTAGGTTAGGTTAGGTTAGGTTAGGTTAGGTTAGGTTAGGTTAGGTTAGGTTAGGTTAGGCTAGGTTAGGCTAGGCTAGGCTAGGTTAGGTTAGGTTTGGTTAGGTTAGGGTAGGTTAGGGTAGGGTAGGTCAGGTTAGGTTAGGTTAGGTTAGGTTAGGTTAGGTTAGGTTAGGTTAGGTTAGGTTAGGTTAACTAAGCTTAGGTTAGGTTCAGCTAGGTTAGGTTTGTAATTCGTAGTTTGCGAACTTGCATGGTTAGGTTAGGTAATAAGGGTTGTTTGATGAGTATGTAGTTTGTTGAAATCGTACATTCCACAATATCATAGTTTAACGAGTTTGTTCATTCGACGAGTTTGTCTATCGATGAGTTTTGACAAGTTCCATTTGGCAAGTTCAGATTTGACATTCATAGACGTATCAAAGTTGCCAATCAGATTTTTGATATTTTGCTGATATATTCCAGTTTAAAGTTATATGGTAAACTAGGCGGGGCTGACCCCTTAAAAACATAGTTAAACAGGATAGTAAGGGGGGTTGGGGGATTGGGAGGGTTTGGCATTTTTCCCCACACAAACAATGCCCGTTTTCTTAATTATTATTAAAATGAAACCAAATTTTTTCACATTAAAATCTTAATAGGATAATCTTAACTCAAAGCAAAGATTTCACTCCATATTGCTAAAGCCAAAGTTCAAAAGCAAAGTTCCAATTAAAATGAAGTCTTCAAATTTTCTGAGATACTATGTTATTTCTGTTTTAAAATCAGTAGTAAAGCTAAGTTCTATAATCAAACTTTATTTGGGTACACGAGGTTTAAAGGATCAGTGTGTGATGCAAGGATTGACCCCATGTTGTCAAAACAATCTAAAAGAGGCACCATTGCAAGGCTGCATATTCAACTTTTTTGAGTTAGAACCAAGTGAGAAAATCTTACCTGGATTCATCACCACATCTGTCTTCACTTCCACTTGTACCATTACTTGGATGACGTCTTTTATATTGGTACTAAGAAAGATCCTTTGATGTGGGCAATTTATTTTATAGGAAATTAGTCAATGAATAAGTTTACTTGAAAATAGTTTGCACTGAGTTGTAGGCTAGTCCCATTTGCAGCCAGAAGAGCCTGCTTTCTCTTTGACCGAAATAGTTTCCTGCCCTGTCGTCCAGACCTGGACCCGTGAGGATTTGTGGTGTGACCCACTGAGCTGCTAACATTCCTTTTGAAATCTTCAGCACAACTGTCAAAGAACAAAAAGATAATTTTTCACCATGAAAGGAACAGGGTGTCTGTGGAATTTTTGGTTGTGTGGCAACTCGGTATGATTCAACCTCACGCCCCTCCAATCCACAGCCTGATATTATGACCACTAGGCAACAGCAAACCTCTCACCTTACCTTTTTAGCAACCACAATGATCCCTATCACATTAGAGATGGGCCGTGACCCGACCCGATCAGAACTTACTTTTGACCCGCAGTAAATAAGAGGCCAACCTGGCTTTGACCAGGGTACTTTCCGACCCGATCCGAAGCAACTTTTTTTGACCCGAAGGGAAAAAAATTGAAAAATTTGACATTTTTAGGGGAAATTTTCAAAATTCAAACCAAACCATAAATGTCTGACCCGACCCGACCCGGCCCGAGCCACAAAAAATTGACCCGACATACCGTAATTGTGCTTTGAACCATTTTCACTAATGTTGACTTAACCCTCCATACCCACCAAACAGCAACTTTGAGAAACTAAAGAAAAGTTTTCATAGAATCATTGCACACAACTCATTCTTCTTTTTTTAAAACTTTAAGAGATAAAAGGGTTCTTTAGAAAAGAGTTTCATGCTCAAATATTTTTCTGCAAAACCTAAAAAATAGACTATTTTTTATTTTAAGACTATCAAGAGTTCATCTTGAGCATCATTTATTTTTAATAATCTTGATGCACTTACGTAAATGTAAAAAAATCACAAAACAGAATATGTTTTTCACAATATTTTCTCTTTTAAATCCCCTAAGTCTCAGATCTTTGAAACTAAACTTTTCAGTTTTTCTGATATTTTATGAACAAGTTGGCCTTTCAAAGTTGGATATGGTAAAAATTTTTCATTTGCTAATGTCCGATGGGAATTCTCAATCCTCTTAAGAATCAAAGTTTTCATTGGGTCTTGTGAAAAAGGTATCTTATTTAAATTTTCCTCTCTTTCATATTTTTAGACTATAAAACAAAAGCAAAATTTTGATTTTTTTTCATTTCCATGGAATTATACTTGCCTGCTCAAATCCGATAATGATGATGAATCTGATAATGAGCAGGCCATTTGATCGACAACCTTGTTGGAAAAAAATGGTGAAAACATTTTTAAATCGATTTCTTGCATTTGTAACAATTCACAAAATAATGAATCCATTATTATACAAAAAAAAATCATTTTTTTGTATGTGTGACGAAATTCAAAATCAATTTTTTTTAGATTATGACTTTCATTTCTTTGATCAATCAACTAATTTGCGAAGTTAGATTTGTCTTAAGAAAAAGAAGATGGAAATTTTCAAAGAGGAGGAGTTGTAAGCCTCTTTTTGTAAGTTTTTGAAATGATAAACATTTGGATAACAATCAAGTGGTTTTTGGCTAAGGGCCTTTTTGGTATGAATCACCCCTAGGTTTCAGGGTACTACACTTGCATTCCTGGTCAATTTTGAGGAAGCAAAAGTTGGAAGAATGTTGTCTTACAAGAAAAAAAGTATATGAATAAGGTCTTAGTTTAGTATTGGAGGTATAAGACATCAGAAAGATTTCTCCTTAAGTAAAATTCTCCTTTTCTTGTCATTCACAAATGTTAAACAAAACAATTATACAACAAAAGTTTTTCTCCACCCAAAGAGTCATTAAAGTTTACATTAGAATCGAGGACATTAAATCTTTGTAGTTCTAAAAATGATGATTAATTTACCTGACTAAAAGTTACTTTTTTCCCACTTGCAGAATCATCTTGATTCTCTTGAGTGGAAGTCCCTGTGTTGTCACTATTGCTTCGACGCAAAAGACCACCAGGTGCTAAATTTTTTGAAAAATTGTCTAATTTTCTGCAAAAAAAAATATTTTGAATCTTTTGTAAGTGGACTGACCTGGAATTTGAAGACTTGAAGATGAAATTTTCCTTGATGGATCACCAGCAACTGAGCTTGCACCTGATAACACTGAAAAAAAATTACTCTTCAATCATTCCTATTAATCAAAAATGTAAAATATATATACATCCAAGAAATCTTACGATAAATGAAATATTTTTAAGCCCATAAACCACATGTTAATTTTCATCCCAAGAATTAGAGGCCAGGGGTTTTATCTCAACTGCTTACTATTAACCTTGAGGTGAAAAAACTGTATAATGATTGTCTATTTTAAAACATTCTTCTCACTCATAATAGTCTGCAGTTACAGTCAAAAAATGTTTTAGCATGCATTTGACATTGATTTTGTCTAAAATGGGTGCCCTGACCCGAGCAAAAATAAGGCTGTGTATGCACGTTTGAAGGAGTACTATGATTTTAAGGTGTTTACACGTGTTTTATGGCGGTTTACGACAACATTTGCACCATTAACACGTGTTCTGGTGTGCCACGTGTAAACTGGGGTGATACACCTGAAAGCAGGTGGATACAACTGAAAGTTTTATATTCGGTAAGGGAAATATCGACATCATTCTGAGAACATGAGATTTGAGGTTTTTGGGTATCTTGGTTTAGGCCATATCTTATTGTTTTCAAACTGATCTCTATTGGATATGATTAGATTTAGGTTTTGTGATTCCTACATCACAATTTACTCCATCTACCTTTTTCAAAGCACTTCATCACTTTTTAAATTTAACTTTGCTCATTAAAAGACCTACCAGCCGATGTTTGCTGAAGATTTTCTGCACTTCTAGCCGCTTTCATAACCATTGTATCAAAGCTTGCCGAGCTTAATGTCCTTCGGGTTGAATTTTGTGGTGTCACCAACATTTTGAGGATCTTTCGACGCTCTTCTTCATCTCGTTTATTGGTTAGAAACTTTGGAGAAGTGCTTGGACTTCCTTTATATGCAATTTAGTTCAATTAGAATCTTTTTATTTATATACAAATAAAAGTATAACTAAAGGTGATTAGCACAGATAATAATCTTTGGGAATACCCATTTTACTCAATTTGTAACCAAATATTTGCCAAAAAATAACAAATCCTAGTAATCCAAATCGAATAGTTTCAAAGTTCAAATTTAACATTCTGTGATGTTTCTACTTTGAACTTTTACTTTTTAGAATATATCTTTTTTAATCACACTTTATTTACTACTTACAAAAGCTGATTATAATAAGTGTTCATCTATTCAAGTCAGAACCAATTACCTTAATTGTTCATGAAAATCAGTACTTGATTGGTTTAAAATACACATCCAACTTCATTTAGTTTTTAAGCAAATCCAACTTTATATACTCATTTAAATTTTAATCAAGTCCAAATCTGGTACCTGCTGAAGATTACCAGACACTGTGTTACATTTTATACCCAGGCAATGCCACCTCTGGCCAAAGAAAAGGTTGATGTAACAAGTACAAAAAGGAATATGAATTGATATTGATGGACTTTATCAAATAACATTCAACATAGCCAAGCACTGCAGCTTGTCCTGAATAATGCATTTTTTGTAATTCCTTTAAATTATATTAGCATATAGGCTGCAATACAATTTACAAAAATGTTCCTCTTTGTTCCTTACATCTGGTCTAACTTGTTTTCCTCTGATAAGGCGAAGGAAGGAAGGCACTGTGGGAACCAATTACTTCACAGACCATGTTTCACATTCTAATTACTCTGAACTAAGACCAAGATTAAGCTTTATTTAGGCAGGTATAATCTAATCAACTTAATTCTTATTCTACGCTGCTGCCTTGATGGAATATTCAACAGAAGAATCTTACTTTTGCCAAACATGTCCTCGGAGCTGCTCATGAAGTTCTTCTTTTCACCATAGCCAGGGCTACTTGCTGCTGAAGATGTGCTCAAAACTGAAGGTTTACGAATTGACAACTTTCCAAGAAAGGATCTTTTAGATGCATTTGGGCTGAAGTCATAGTTAGAATTTTGACTATTGGCTGATCCTATGATTCCAATGTTGGGTGGGCGGTGGTCATTAATGACAGACAAACCATCAGCATTATCTGAACCAGTTGACATCTGGGTGTTGTACTGACCAAAAGTGCTGAAACGACCCCCTCCTCCGCCTCCAGCTCCTCCTAGAGTTTAGAATACAATTAAATCCAAACACAAACATTACTTTGCTTTTACCCAGCAAAATGGGCAAGGTTGTTATAATAAACATACTACTATATAATATATAATATACTACTACTTGCTTAAATTTACAAACTCACTAACCCTATGCATTTTTATTAGCTATACCAATCCTTTATCATGCCAAACCTTAACTAATCTAACTCTGTAAGACTAGCTTTTCTGGCCTAACCCTGAAGGGCCAACCAACCAGGCCTGGCCCTGCAGAAAGTCTGGTTCAGTAAGATAAAAAATAATTATTTTTAATTACTTCAAATTCATTAGTTGGGCTGGATTTAGGATAGGAGCCAAGTCAAAAAAAATCCTTCTTGGGCCTGACCTGGAGAAAAGGTCAGGGACAAGGTTAGGTCAAAAGTATTTTTATTTTCCCCTTTTTAAAAGGAGAAAGTAAAGAGTGGCAGGCAAACTTGAACTTTCTTAAATGGTGGGTGAAGTTGCACTTTTTGTGGTTGGCGAATTGTGATTCATAATGGGAAATAAATAAATAATTTCTATTCAAAACTGTCATGTGCACCACTAATGTCAGACCTATTTGGTCTTTGAACTGAACCTTTGGCATTCATATGATGAGTTGTGTTAAATAGACCTTGTGAGCAAGCTGGTTGTAAAAGCCATTTACATTTATTTGAAATTTTCTTTTAAACTTTAGCATAGCATAAGACCTACAAAAGAAGGCAGGCAGGAAGGGAGAAAAAGTTTTTTCAATACCTTCTCCTAAGTGGAAAAGAATACTTTTTTGCCTTTCAAGTTTATTTATCTAGCCTTGGTACTAAATCTGAATAACACTAGAAACATGTATAAATAGAAAAATATTCTTCTGGGGAAGGTTTTTTTTTGCAAAAAAACTATTTTTTCTGCCTTCTTTTCGTTGAGCAAAAAATTGCTTTAAAAATGAACTGATAAAAATTCATGTTTCAGCTGAGTTTTTTTTAATTAACATATACATAGATCATTATTAAACATTTGAAAACAATGTTTCCATATTGCTTTATTGCTTATTTTTTTCCAAATAATGGTTATCAAAGATGGATTCCCAGAGGCTCTAATTTTCTCCCTCTTTAACAAATATTACTTTGAAGAAGAAATCGATAAGAGACTTTAGAGAAACTTTCAAAGCATTAAGTTAGAACTGTGTTTAATCAAGAATCTCATATATGGTAAAAACTGCTGCAAGTTGAACAATGGTACAAAACCTTTCACTAGTTTAATCCAACCCTATAAAATTTCACTATCTAACCTTCTTGACTTAACACTCTAAATTCATTATCTTTAAAAGTCATATTAAATTGGGTTGATAATCTCAATTTTCAAAGAGGGTTCCATATTAAAAACATGCTTTTTGGGGGTAGGACATTATTGTTGAAAGAAGATTTGTAGATAACTTTCAATGAATTTATGTGAAAATTTCCTCCGAAAGTAAAACTTATGGTAGTTCCAAATTAGTTTTCTTTTTTCATCTACAAAGATGTGAATGTATAGTTTTTCTCCAAAAAAAAACCCTCACACACCTGATGGTTTTTCCACAATTGGCTCGCTGCTTTCTCCTCCTCCATAGCCTAAGAATTTATCGAACTTGTCTGGAACATGTTTTTTGAAATAGTATCCAATGCCAAGAATGCAGAGCACCACACAAACGGCCAACAGGCCTAGCCAGAAAGGTTCATCAAGCATCCGCTCAGATAATGGTTTAAATGGGATATTTTTCAACCGAGTGCTACACTTTGGACCTAAATAATAAATATTAAAGTTCTATTGGGAGAAAACAAAAATAGAGTTAAGGTTTTCAAATGTACATAAAAAATGTTGAGAAACTTGGTATCATCAAGCTGGAAGAAAGAATGTGAGGAGCAAAAAAAAAGTTTATTGTTTCTTTTGGATATGTTTAAAGAAGGAAAAAAGAAATACTGGATGAGAATTATGAAAACTTTGAGCAAAAGAAATATGTAATTTTTGAAAATCTGTCAGAAAGTATTTCTTGGATTATTGTTGAACAGATTGCCTAGAAAGAATCAAATGAAATTTAGTGTTGCAAAATAACATGCAAAGAATTTGAAAAATAGGGTATAACAGATTTCCAATGCCATTTTGTTGTTGAAAAATTGATTTAGTTTCTGTTGAGAGAGAAAGAAGACTACAAAGGAACTTTTAAAATTTTCCTCTTGTTTGTAAATTTTTGATGAAGGCCAGAGTTTCTTTCATAAGAAATCCATTACCCAGGATAGTTTGTAGCTTCTAGCCTTAAAGCCCAATGGGGAAGAGGTCTAAATAAATTAAAACTTTCTCCAGGCTTGAAGCAATGTTCCAACATTTGAAAGCTAGAATATTCTTGGAAAATATTTTTAAAAGAGGACAAGCCTACAGACACATTCATTTCTGATAGAGAGTAATTAAGTACAGAAAAGACTTTGAAAGCTGTACACCTGATCCTAAGGTGTGAGTTTCGCCCCAGCAACCTCATTTCAATTTTCCTTGGATTGTTGAACTTGTATAACATACATTCAAAAGATGAGTTTAGATGCAAATTATTTCTGAATCTTTGTATCTTTCAAAATGGATTTTCAAGCTAGTAAATTGATTCCCATTATATTTCATAGAATCTAACTAAAGATTGGAGGGTTATTTTTCATGTTATTATTGGATAAATTTCAGCTTGTGAGTTCTGAGACCTACCACAAGACATGTTTGGTGGTTGATTTAGAGTGTAAAATATTACTACAAAACCACAAAAGACAAATCTTTCAAGCGGTTTCAAATCCTTAAATGGTTTTAACCCAAGTTCCTGCTATCCACTTTCTACACTGATATCATTTAGATATAAGTACTCTTCAACAAGGCCTTGCATATAAATGATTTTGTAAACTAATTTAACTTTAACTAATTAAAGAAAGCAACTTGTTAGTTCTTTTTCTGTGTTAAAATATATAGCTATATATCTAGTTGATTTTTCACTCACCAACCCACCACAAGTGACATTGGCATTTGTAACCTAAAGTTGAATTTTTTTGTCTTGTGCATATTCCATTTCTACCACATGGGTTCACATCACAAGGATCCAGTCGCTGAAGAAACAAACAAAATGATTTCCACTTTTCTTATTTTGGAATTTCAGGTTACCTGGTGGCATTTGGCACCTCCAAATCCATGGGTACAAGTACAAGAATGACCATGAGGTGTCAGACGACATATACCTCCATTCCCACATGGGTTAGAATCACAGATTGTTTGCAAACACTGGGCACCTAAAATAATTTTAAAATCAATCTTTGAAATATTAAATTATCATGCCTCCTATGGAATAATCAGCTTTGTCCTTGACCTTCTCCCATATTTTCTGGCCTTTTCTTTATTGTTTATAAGGCATGAACCATTTGAGCAAATAACAGAGAAAGTTCTTTTTCCAATTAAGATTAATCTTATTCGTTTCAGCGACCCAACAGAATGGTTTGTGTGGTAGGATTCAAACTCTTGATCCTTGAAAGGGGGGTTAATGCTCTGGCAGAATGCTTAAGGTGAAGAAAAATACCAACTCTCACATGACCGATTAATATTTGATCGTTCAACATATTTGCAAACCTCAAAAGGCTCCCTAAGTTTTGAAGCAAGAGGGTTGAAATTTTGTAAGTATAGAGATTTTAGTCAAGCAGCTCAGGTATTGCAAGCATTCTTGCTTACATCCACAGCCTAGCCTATGAAAAAGAAAACCTCTCACTTCTCAGCTCCCAGGCAAAAATTCAAAAATCAGGGTCGTAAATTTACTTGCAAGGGAAAAATCTCTCAAATAAAAAAATTTCAACCCACTAGCTTCAAAACTGAGGGAGCCTTTTGAGGTGACAGACAGACGGCTGACAATTTTTTTTTAACCCTTATTGGTAACCACATTTCGCTTGTGCAGATAAGTCCTAAAGGATACAATTAGTGACTCAATCCAAGCTTTGTAAAGTAAAGAGATCAGAGATCTTTGTCGAAAATAAATGGCAGCAGTGACATTTAGAAAGGGGTTGGTTATATATTTACATTGAATGAGTTCTGTAACTGAAAGGAAAATATATCTTTTTAAATCACTTGATTATATGTCATTTCCCAAGCAATAAAACCAAGACATAATCAAAACCTTTGAACCACAAATGATGCCCTATTTTTTGGAATTAAGTAGTAATTCTTTTCAAAAATATATTTGCAGACCATGGTCAAAAGTCGACGTATTCAAGTCCAATCTCTTAGATATTACCCTAAGCTGAATGTTGCTTCTGCTCATCAGTAATGGCCTATATATTTCAAATTTATACCTGAGAAATGTCCCTTGCATTTACATTGCAAAGTTTCTAAGTCACAAGAGCCTCCGTTGAAGCAGGAAACAGAACCGCAGGTGGAAAAACTTTTGTGAAAATCTGAAGACATGTGGGCTAAATATAAAAAAAATCTTTTTTGACTCTTTGTTGGTTAATCAAAATAAAGAAAAGTTGAACAGTGAGAGGGGGGCTAGTTTTGAGGCTAAAGGCCTCCAGAATCCGTAAAGATGTGATAGTTTATTTTAAACAATAGCTATAGCATAAGGGAATAGCTAGTGCTAATTTGTCAAGATGGGCCCTGACCCAACACGGCACTACTAATTATTAAATGGAAAAATTTACTCAACTTAGAAACAAGGCCAGATCTGCAAGGGAAAGTAATTAAATTAGGGAGTCAGGGTGGTCAAGTTGGTTACCCGCCGGATTTCCGCCCGGTGGCTCTGGTTCAACTCCCGCCTGGGTTAACCAACAAAAAAATTAAAAATTAAACAAACCACCTAGTGTACCTTAAAAAATGACTAAAAAGTCACAAGGCGCTCTTTAAAAAAATGCTAAATGATATGCTTACTGAGAATCTATATGGAGTTAAAATTCAAGAGAAGTGAGACATGGTAAGTGGGGTCAATATAATTTGTTCAGGGAAAGGATTCTTCAAAGGAACTGTTGGGAAATATGCATAAAGCTTACCAAAATGGACCTTTGTGAAAATATAGTAACCATTTTTGGGAAAAGGTTTCTCCTTAAATAATAAAAATATACAGCCTTTCTTACCTGAAAGTCTTTCAAGTTCTTGCTCTGTAATATTTTCCATATGCTTGGCACGAGCTAATTCTGCTTGGTAGGTATGATTTTCACTATGGGACATTTGCTGAAACTTAAATTTAAGCTTTTTATAAAAATTGGCTGCTACTGCAAAGCTTTTAAAAAAAACTTAGATTAATTAGTTTGCTGTCGCTTCTCATGTTTAACAGTTGATGGAAGTTTACTTCAATCAACTTTTTGTTCATCCAGCAGAAAATAAGATATTAAAAAAATGGGAAAAAAAAGAAAATTTTTAATACCTTCAAGGCAACATCTTGGTCACGAATAGAAATCACCTTGAGTTTAAATTCAAGTGGATTTTTCCTGCCATCTAATGTGACTTGACGCACCCGAAACACATTCTATGAAAGGAAAGTGTAAAGTTAAGTGAAATCTGCTGGAGCTAAATCATCATAGTCACATACAGAAAATTGAATGAAAAGGTGGGTGGATTATATACGTTACAAATTAAGCTGATATTTTAACATACAATGTGTTCAATTCAAGCTCTTTTCTTTATTATGCTTTCACGGTATTTAACACTGATGTTCTATTTTTGTCACATTCACATTAAACTCATTTCAAGATAAGTTGACACCTGATCTTTCATTCCCACACCTTTTGATATAAAGATATCATTTGTGCTCCTCACTGATCACCCTCATCGGTCACAACTCTGATACGAGTCTCTCCTATATAAAGGGCATCCCTTATTCTAACAATAAACAGCTCAGTATTGATTCTTTTTTTCAATGGGAAGGTCATCACTGGGTTCTTTCATCTCAACAAACACTCTCTCCAGACCACAGCACTGCACACACTAATTAATTTTCACTTTCTATTTGAAGACATTCAAGACAGCCACAAGTCAAGAAATAGATTGCGGTGTCCCTTATAATCATTTCAACCATGATTTATACCACAACATGATGGAATAATTTTAACAAAACATGGTGCCATACTGAAACTTTCAGATGGTCACTTTTGTGCACAAACTTTCTTGACCAATATTTTAAGAAACTGGAAGTCTGCCTTGACCTTATCAATAAATATAAAATTTATGGTAATGGGAGTGTGTTAAATAATACAAGCTTTGATTGAAATCTAAATTGTAAATGTCTGATAAAATTCTTTCTGGTTATTTTGTACACATAAATTTATCCTTCCCGAGCAAAGTGACCGGAATGAGTAGGCGAGGTCTGTCTGTCCATCTGTCACCTCAGTTTTGAAGCTAGAAAGCTGAAAATTGGCAAGCCAGTTTTTGATATTTTGTCAGGGGCCTGAGATATTTGAGGTCAAAGATTGTGGTCAAAAATGACATAATCAAGATAGTCCGATCTGGTTTATCATCTTAGTGAAACCCTCATTTCTCAGCTTCCAGACAAAATTTGAATATCCAAATGGTGCATTTTTTGCAAGGGATGAGACTGTGTGGATCCAAACTTTTAAGTATCTAGCTTCAAAACTGAGGGAGCTATTTGAGGTCAAAGATGGAGATCGAAAATAACGGGTCGTGACAAATTGTCGAAAAAAAAACCGAACGAAAAAAACCGAACTTACGCCAAAAAAAACCGAACTTACGCCAAAAATACCGAACTTCATAAAAAACCGAATTTACACTAAAAAAACTGAAT
>Ga0194133_10008383_pt1 | contig 12068 bp, 10 predicted proteins | sample TA2KigOf40mmetaG_FD_155448 | JGI IMG/M metagenome (GOLD analysis project Ga0194133, IMG submission 155448) | Freshwater microbial communities from Lake Tanganyika, Tanzania - TA2015055 Kigoma Offshore 40m | ecosystem: Environmental > Aquatic > Freshwater > Lake | place: Tanzania: Lake...
AATAAGATTCATAATCATCATCATTTAATTGTTTGACTATGCTTCTATCTTTTGTAATCCAAATATATCTATTTTTTTTATTATTTTGACTTAAATAAAAAAATAAATACCGAGAATTATCGCAAAATCTTCGACCACCTCGATCACCAAAAACAAAAATATTTTTTTTTTTCGGTATAAAAAAAATTATAAATAAAAAAAAGTAAAGAAGAAAATTTTTTTGCATACTTTTCGAAAGAATATTATAGAAAATTAAATTTAATTAAATTTAAAAATATTTTGAATATCATTAATACTATTTTTATGTAAAAAACTAATAACTTTATTATTTGATTTTAAAAAATTATTTATTGTATTCATTCTTTTTTTATAAAGTAAGTAATTTGAACTTTTTATCCAATATTCATAAATCTTATAAGTAAAATAATTATCAAAAGAACCCATGTAATTGTGAAAGCTATCCATGTTATCGACAAACCATTCAGTCCCAAAAAAAAATCTTCTCATAAAATAATACTCATATATTTCATTTTTTTTAATTTTTAATTTAACCTTATGTAGGTTTTCTAAAATTTTTTTATACTCCTTGAAGTTCTTAGGATTAATATTAAAGTTATAATCAGAATGAAAATTATTCTTACAAGCATTAATTACTGGAATATTTAAAAAAGCATACTCAAACCCAACTGTACCAAAACAAGTTAAAACAAAATCTATTCCTTGATTAACAATGTCTAAATGAGAATAATTGTTTGGCAATTCAATTATATTGTTATAATTTTTAAGAAAATTCTTGATTACAAAATTTGTATTATTACGAGCTAAATTATTTTTCTTCCAATGACTAAAGGAAGGATGCGTTTTAATATACCAATCATATCCTGGGTGATTTTTAGAAAATTCTCCTAAAAATAGTAGCCATTCATAAAAATCATTAAAAACCATAGGGCCGAGTACATGAACGGCATCAAAAAAATCATGCGTGCATATTAATATTTTTATTCTTTTTGTGTTTTTGATTAGAATTTTAAATTTTCCTTGATTTAATTTAAAATTTGAATTTTCAGAATGTATCAAATCTGACTGATATTTTGTTCCATAAATTCTTCCCTCTATTTTTTTTTTTGAAAAAAATAAGGCTTTAATTTTTAAATTATCAGGTAGTTTATTAAAATTTTTTTTAAAATTAAATAACTTACTATTTTCGTAAAATGAATTCTTGTTAATTTTGTAAATCCTTACAAAATTTGTCAAATAAACTGGAATTTTTGAAAAAACTGCTAGCCTTAATATTATAGCGTATGCATATACTCCATGAACGCCAACTATAGCTTTAACATTATTTTTTTTTAAATAATTCTGCCAATAATAAAATAACTTTAAAGTATCAAAAATATATTGAAATAATTTTCCACAAGAAATATCAATTGTAGGCTTAATTTCTTTTTTTAAAAAAGAATCATATATTAAATCTCCAATGAGGATGTTGTCAATTTTTATATTTAAAATATCTTTCTTTTTTTTTATTTTTTTAATAATTATTTGGGCTCTTTTTTTAGCTAACTTCATATGATCGCTAGATATTTTAGGTTTAATTATTTCGCTACAGCCAAAAGATGAGTAAATTCCAAAAAATCTCAGTGAAAAAAAATTTCCTATAAACCATTTTAGTTTAATAAAAAATTTTTCATTTATTTGAGAGGATAAAATATAGTAATTAAAAAAACCTATAATTCTAGCGTTAAATTTATCGCTTAATGCATTTGCGAGATGAGCTAATGGAAAATGATTATTATAAAAAGCATTAAATTCCACAAGTATAATTCCTTTCGTTTTTTTATGATTGTTTTTACGAAAATATTTTTTATTAAGTAATTTATATTCATAAATAATTTTTATTTTTTTTATAAATAATATTACAGAATTATATTTTAAAAAATAATTTATTTTTCCTATCATTATATTAAATGTTTTTTCAATAAAAAATATCATTTAAGACTAAAAAATCTTAAATAATTTGATTCATAAATTTAAAAGTCTTCTGATGATCTGTTTCTTCTTTTATAACATAATGAAATGCCAAAACAGCCTGTCTAAGGTTCATATCTTTTCCATTAATGTAATCAATGTTAAACTTTTTTGCATAACGAATTAAAAGCGTCTCTGACGGATTATAAATTATGTCATAAATAAAAGCATTTTTATTAATACGTTTAAATAAATTTAAATTAATTGGACTTTTGTTTATTAAATCTCCAAAACCTACTGATGTGGCATTTATTATAATATGATAGTTTTGAATTACATTTTTTAACTCATCAAAATTTAAAAAATTATATAATTTCTTAAAGTCTATATTTCTCACAGCCACATCTAATCTTCCTTTTGCACCCATTAATTCTTTTGAAAGATATGCGGCTATTGCTTTTCCTGCACCTCCATAACCAAGAATTAAAATTTTTTTGGTTTTTATCTCTCCATAATTTAATTTAATGCTTTCTAATAAAGCCTCTCCATCAGTATTAGTTCCATAAATTTCATTATTCTTTCTAAATAAACAGTTAACGGCTCCAATGCGTTTTGCTTCTGGCGTTAAGTTATTTTTCAATATTTCTGCCACTTTTTCTTTATAAGGGGTAGTTACGGCACCTCCAATAAAAAAAGGGTCGTTAAAAATCTTAATTATTGTTGAATTTAAGTTTTGATTTAAAGGAATATCTAATGAATTCATTCTATATTCTAATCCATAATTACTAAATGCACTATTCCATAGTATTGGTGATCTTGCTCCTTTTGAGGGATTCTCACCAATAATAAAAATTTTAAATTTACTCATCTATAAATATAAAAAATTTATAGGATCTTTCTTTTTTTTACTTTTGCGATTTTGTCTAGATTTTGCATTATTTTTTTAAATTCATAAAAATTAATTGATTGCAATGGGTCAACTGCTGACTTTTCAGGATCAGGATGAACTTCTAACATTATGCCGTCTGCTCCTGCAGCAACGGAAGCTTGGGACATCGAACTTACCCACGGACGCCAAAAAGTTGCATGTGATGGATCAACCACTATCGGCAAGTGCGTGACTTCTTTAGCTGCAGGTATAACTTGCAAATCAATTAAAAAACGTGAGGTTGATCGGTGAGTATGTGGCGCAGAAATTCCTCTTTCGCATAATATTATTTTTTTATTTCCTTCTAATAGAATGTATTCAGCTGCACCAAGCCAATCTCTGAGAGAGGCTCCAAAATGTCTTTTTAGCATTATTGGCTTTTTTGTTTTGGCACATGCTGTAAGCAAAGGAAAATTTTGCATGTTTCTAGAACCTATTTGCAAAATATCTGCTGTTTCGCATATTAAAGACAAATGTTTTTCTTCCATTATTTCAGTGATAACTGGTATATCGTAAATTTCTTTTGCTTTTTTTAACCATTGAATTCCTTTTTCTCTAGTTTCGTAGTACTTATTGCCTCTATAAGGAAAAGTTAAAGGTTTAAATGCTCCTCCTCTTAAAAAACTTGCGCCAAATTTTTTTACATTTTTTGCAATATTTAAAATAAGTTTTTCAGATTCAACCATATTTGGTCCTGCAAATACCGGGATTTTTTTTCCACCAAACTCAACTCCTGATATTTTAAATATTGAAAAATGCTTAGAATTTTTTTTTGCTACTAAAGGAAATTTGGTTTTAATATCATCCAAAGTTATATCTTTTCCAGGAAATTTATTTTCAATTTTTAACATTTTCATACGTCTAATAAAATTTTTTTTCAATTGCCAAGCTTAGAAGTGATAGATTTTTGATTATAATAAACCCACTTTTTTTTTTCATAACTTCTATAAAGCATATTTACTAACTTTAAAGTAGCTAATGTATCAATAGCTTTTAAAGGTTTTTTTTTTTCAAATCCCAGACTATAATTAATTAAATTTTGAAAGACTTTTTTATGAGAAATTCCGTATCCATTTGGAACTTTTTCATAAATTTTTTTTATTTCAACACTATTTTTATTTTTATAGATATTTAATTTATTACAACATAACCCTGATAACTTAATTAAATTATTCTGAGTATAAATTTTTATAAAAGCTGCAATATCATTTGGTTTTATTGCCGTGGTTAAGTTTACGGTGCAAGAAATATTATTTTTAAATAATATCAATGCGCTATGCGTATCCTCTGCTTGAATTTTATTGCTTTTATTTGAAATTAAACTAATGCACTTAACGGGATCTCCTAACAAGTAACATAATAAATCTATATAATGAATTCCTTGTTGTGCTAAAACTCCACCATCCATATTCCATTTTCCATGCCAATCTGAGTAGTATAATTTATCTCGAGACCATAATAAATCCAAAGAAACAAATATAATTCTATTATTTTTATTTACTAAATTATTTAATTTATTCTTTAAATAATCCACTGAAAGATTTAATCTATTCTGATAAACTACAAAAAAGTCTAGCGCTTTAATTTTTGAAATTTTGTTGAGTTCTTCTAATTCACGAATTTTTAATACAGGAGGTTTTTCAACTATAATATTTTGACTATATTTAAAACAATCAATAATATTCTTATAATGATTACCAGACTCTGTTCCAATATAAATATAATCATATTTTTTTTCTAAAAATTCATCAATTGAGTTCACTGGAACAGTATTAAATATTTTTTCAAATTTTTTTCTTTTATTTATATCTTTGTCATAAACAGAAACGATATTGGAATTCTTTAATTCATTTAAAAATACATCACAAACTCTTTTATCAAAAACTCTTCCAAGACCTAAAATACCAAAATTAATTTTTTTTTTCATTAATTTTAATAAAAGTAATAATTATTTTTTTTTATCAAAAGTAAAAATAATTTTTTTTAAATCATCTACATTTAAAAAATGTTCATTTAAGTTAGATCTATATACAAAATCTTTTTTAACAAATTTTTTATTTGAATATTTCTTTAAACTGTTACCATCTAAAATTGCATAATATTTTCCAATATCTATAGTATTTTTACTGTCATAATATGAGATCATTTCTTCATGAATTTTTTCACCAGGTCTCTCACCTACAATTTTTATACGACAATTGTTACAAATAGCTTTAGCTAAATCTTTAACATATAAGGATGGTATTTTTGGAACAAAAATTTCGGCACCTTTGCTATTTACAATGCACCAAATAACCATCTCTATACTTTGTTTGAGAGATATATGAAATCTTGTCATTTTTTCATTTGTTAATTTAATTATTCCACTTTTTTTTTGCTCTAAAAAATTATAAAGCACAGAACCTCTGCTTCCCATAACATTACCATATCTTACGACGCTAAATTTGATCTTACTTTTTCCGACAATATTATTTGCGCTCACAAATAATTTATCAGCACAAAGTTTCGTTGCTCCATAAAGATTTATGGGTGAGGAGGCTTTATCTGTAGATAGAGATATAACATTTTTGATATTATTATTTAATGATTGCTCTATTATGTTCTGAGAACCTAAAACATTTGTTTTGATATACTCAATAGGATTGTATTCCGCTTGAGGAACCTGTTTTAGGGCTGCTGCATGAACAACAATATCTACATCTTTAAATGCTAATTGCAGTCTACTACTATCTCTTACATCTCCCAAAAAAAATCTTATTGTCGGATATTTTTCTTCTGTAAATTTTTTACTCATCTCAAATTGCTTTAATTCATCTCTGCTAAAAACTATAATTTTTCGTAAAGGGAACTTGTTTAAATAAAAATAAGAAACCAAAGCTTGTCCAAATGAACCTGTGCCACCAGTAATTAAAATAGATTTATTTTTAAAAAAATTTTTATTTATCAATTAATTTATTAAAATAAAATTAATATTAATACTTCGTCTTATGTAATTAGGACCAAGATCACAAGGCTCCACGGTATGCCATGATTTATCATTTCTAATAAATCCACAACAAGTATTGTGCTTATAATCTGAAATATAGAAAATTTTATTTTTTTTTTTGAATAAACTTTCTTCATCTTTATTTAATAAATGTTGGTTATCATAATTAAAAGAATTACTTTCCCAAAAAACTGTTCCATATTTTTTTTCAATAGCATATTCATTTTGATTTTCATCGTACTGAGGAAAATAAATTAATAATGCCATTACTTCTTTAACAGAATCAACGTGTGGAACAATTTTTGAATTATTTAACATATAAGAAAATTGAATCGAAATTTTTAATTTTGAATACATAAAATCAAAAAAATTTTTTTTTTCTGAATCTAATTTAACAAAAGGTCTTAGATATTTAATTGTCCTTAAGATATTATGATTATTACTAAATAAAATTTTATAATATAGAAGAGAATACATTTTTTGAACAAATTCTTTGCTTTTTAAAAAAATTTTTAGATCAGATAAGACAACATTTTTCTGAGAAATAGATTTATAATAATCATCTTCTAAAGACAAAGCGTACTTGTCATTGGCAAACTTTTTAAATTTGTCTTTATTAAAAAGAGGAAAATTTTTTCTTAAACTAGAATAAAAAGTATAATCAAAAAAATTTTCAATAAAAAAGACTGGAAAATTTTTATTATTAACATAATTAATATTCAAATTCTCGTTTAGCATTTAATTATGCTTTCTATAAAAAATATAATTACTAGAATTATTTCTTTTATCTTGCTTATAATCATATGGATACAATTGATTCTCTGCTAATATTGCAAAAATTTTTTTTTTATTAAAAGAATTAATTTCTATAAGGACTGAATGTAAATTATTATTATTTAATATTTTTTTCATTCCCTGAATTACTTCGAGTTCATAGCCATCAACATCTATTTTTATATGGTTGGGAATTATATTTGATACTTGGATAAAGTAATCTAAGGTCATTTTAAATACTCCTTGAGTATAATATTTACGATCAGTGCTATCTAAAATATTGCTAGAAAATAAAAAATTACTTCTTCCAAAACTATTAACTTTAGCTTCATCTAACATTATTTTATCAGTTAATATTTTATTACCCAGCGCCAATGGAAAAGCAATTATATTTTCATGTAATTCATTATCAATAATATTTGATCTTAGCGAATAAAAGTTTTGGGCCTCTGGTTCAAATGAAATGACAAAATTTTTATAATTTTTAATTCCAAAGTATATTGAGTATAATCCAATATTACTTCCAACATCGAAAAAAACCTGTCCACTTTCAAATTTATCAATCCATTCTAGGGTTTCCTTTTCTTTTGTATCAAAAGAATAAACTCGAGCAACAGATGCTCCGCCTAAATTTCTAATAGTAAAAAAATTGGAACTACTGTAATAAATTTTTTTATTCCTTTTTAAAATAAAATTTATAAATTTAGTATCTATAAAATTAATTATTTGAGTAATTTTTAATATAATTTTTTTTATTAAAAACATTTTAGCTAGCGGGGAAAGAATTCGCAAATTTTGTATATGTCAATTAAATCATCAATATAAATACTTGTTTTTGATATTTTTCTGCTTAAAACTTTTTTTATGAACTCATAATATTGCAATCTAAATCCTGGTTTAAAATTATAACTTACATTCAGAGATTTAATTTTTGGGTAATAAAAATTATTACTTTTAGATTTTATATTTTTAATTTTATCAAAAATTGACAATTTTTCTATGGGAGAAATATTAAAATATTTTTTTTTACAAAAAAATTCAATCCCGTGATTAAATGGACCATTTGGAACATTTATAACATTCACATTAACAGTGTGATTTTTTTTTTTAAAGGGAACTTTTAATGAACTAGGTTGATAAAATTTATAAATAACTTTATCTACTTTATTAAAAATAGGTTTATATCCAAGAATTTTTAATATTTTATAAATTAGAGCTATCCAATGCGAGGTAATAAAATAATTTATATGATATTTTTTATTAAAATTATTTTTTTTAATAATTTTTTTATAAGAGTCAGCAATTCTTAGAGTTACAAAAAATATTTTGTCTTTTTTTATTTCCTTTATTAAAGAATACACATAATCATAATGATTTCTATTATATGCTATTATAAATTTTTTTTTATCTTTGTTATTAATACTATTGCTAATTTTTTTTAATTTTTCATGTGAACAAATAATTGATTTCTCTATTATAAAATTTTTCTTAAATTTAATTAAAAGAATAAAGTTACTGTATAACTCTGCATAAGAGCATGCTACTATCCATGCTTCAACTTTTTTATCATTTATTGCATCGCTAAGAGAATTATACTTATTATAATTTTTAAAACTTTTAAAGACTTTGTTTAATCTTTCTTTCTTAGATTTTGATACAACTGCAACTAGATCATGATTAAAAGACTTTACTACTCTACTATATTCAATTGCTATTTTTCCTGAACCAATTATTCCAATTCTAATTTTTTTTTTTAACTTTAAGTAATTTGGATTTAAAATTTTCAATTTATGATCTGATCTAATTTATATTTTATTTTAAATTTTTAAAATATTTCACCCAAGATTTGAAGGGTACCTCCCCATTTAATCTTCCATTTACATCACAAACGTTACATGCAGGATGGTTTCTGTCTTTCTTTATCAATTTTTTTCTCATTTCCATAAATTTCTCTGAATTCCAAATATTGGAAATTTTACTATTTTTGATATTTCCCATAATCTGCTGTTTTTTCCAGTCATTAGAGCACATTAAAACATCACCATTATAATCTATTAGCACTTTATACATGGGATAATAGCAAGACTCCTTTAAAGGTTCTGGTAATTTTTTTAATTCAAAGAAATCATTTTTAATTTCTACGGAACCAGCTCTATTTGAAATTGTCATCCCGTATGACTTTTCTGGACCAAGATATCTTTTTCTGAGAATAAATTGTTCATCATTAAGCATTAAAGATTTTTTAATACTATCGAAATATCTAATCTGATTCTCACTATCATATAAACTTATTCTTATATTTGTTAATCCATTATCAAATAATTGCTTTAATTTAATTTCTCCATTTTTTTTTAAAGGATCGCCGTTAGTAACTATCTCAATATCTACGTTTCCAAAAATTAATTTTATATTCTTAATATATTTATATAAATCTTTAGTAAGTAAAGGCTCACAAAAACCTGAGAAAGAAAATCTGCCATTATAATTATTACTTTTTAAATCTTTTAAAACTGAAACAAAATATTCCATTGGCAATGACTCATAAATATTTTTATATTTTTTTTCATCTACTCTTGGACAAAAAAAACATCTTCTGTTACAGGCGCCGCTAATACTAAATTCAACTGATTGAATATATGGAATTTTCTGTGAATTAATATTATATTCATTTTGTTTTTTTAAAAAAATTATCTATTCTATCTATGTTAATATCTTTAAAAAATATTTTTTTCATGTTTCAATTTTATTAAATCATTATTTTTTGTTATTTATTTCTAATTCCTGAAAAACATAATTCAGAATTAAGAATTCGTAAATGTTCTTCTCTCCTTTTTCAATTTTTGAGATCTTATAAAAAGTCTCATTAAGAACCTCAAAATATCTAATTAAAATTTTTTCTTTGTGCTCTACAGAGCAATAAATTGAATTTGAAGCTAATATTTTTTTTTTTAACATTTCTTGTGTTATTAAAGTTTTATATTTTAAGTTTTTTTCAGGTTCAAAATAAAAATTTGGCAAAGCTTCTATGCCTTGAATTGTAATTTTAAGTTTATGTGAGTTAGAAAGATTTTTCCAGTTTTTTTTAATTGTTTTTCCTATTCCAGTTATAATTTCCCATGATTTAATTTTTTCCATTACTTCTAGAGTTGCCAGAGCAGCTGTTGGTCCTATTCTTTCGGTCCAAAATGTACTGCTAATAAATGAAGACAAGCTATGATTCATTATAGATTTCTTGCCTATGATAGCATTTATTGCATATCCATTTCCTAGCGCCTTACCAAAGATTGCCATATCTGGATCTACTTTGTAATGCTTATGAAGACCCCCAAAAGTCTGTCTAAATCCAGAAGTACATTCATCAAAAATTAAAATAATTTTTTTTTCTGTCGCAAGATTTCTAACTTTTTGCAAAAAATCATTTGTTGGATCTTCGTTACGTTTTACCTCCATTTTAATAACACCAATATTATGATCATCTGTAATTTTTTTTAATTGTTCAAAATTATTATATTCGAATGAAAAAACCGTATTTCTTAAATTTTTTGGAACACCTTTTATAGGTAAATTCTTCATTAGATGATTATCAAGGCTATTTTTGTTATTTATGTTGCTAGATAAATACCAATCATGCCAACCGTGGTAACCGCATATGGCCACTTTATCTTTGCCTGAAGCTGCTCTTGCAATTCTAACGGCAACAGCATTGGCTTCTCCTCCTGAACGAGTAAATCTAACCATTTCCGACCATGGATGCAGTAAAATTAATTTTTCACCTAAGAAAATCTCTTCTACAGAATTTAAAGTAGACATTGTTCCACTTTTAATGGTTCTTATAACTCTTTTCTCAATTTCTGGATGATTATATCCTAGGACATTCGTGCCTACTCCCATAAAAGAAATATCATCATAAGCAATATTATCTAAATCCCAAACTTTACATCCTTTAGTTTTAGAAAAATAAGTTGGCCATAACTTAGGTAAAAAAAGATCTGGATTTTTTGAAAATAGCATTGTTCCACCAGGCATGATATTTTTAGCTCTTTTCCACATTTTTTGTCCCAAGTTAAGCATATAACCCTCATTTCTTTTGATATGACTATTAATCAAAAAAAAATTTTTATTTTTTTTATAAAGGCTTAAAATATCATTTAAATTAAAATATAAATTTTTCTTAAAATATCTAATTATTTTTTCTATTAAAATAAAATCTTCTTTTTCATCTAAAGTTAACCTTAATGAAGAGTAGTCTATAAAGTTCTTTAAATTAAATTTTTTAAATTTTTTATTATTAATAATAAAGGGAGTTACATGTTCTCTTTCAGTAGACAACTTTGCGTTAATATATGCTTCTTTTAAAGCGCTAAATTTGAAAGCTTCTACATCTAAGCCGTCTGGAAAAGTTGGTGGATTAGTATTAGAGGCATAGTCAACATTTTTCAAAAAAAAATTACTTATCACATCATCAACTATTTTTGGATCTACCAAAGGACAATCAGCTGTTATTCTTAATATATTAACTCCTTTATATTTTTTTGCTGCATTATAGAATCTATCTAAAAGATCATTTTGTGATCCAACAAAAAAATTGACTTTCAATTTTTTGCAAATTGATATTATTGTTTTATCGTTATAATTGTTAGAGCAGGCGACTATTATTTTTGTAATATATCGGGATTTTGAAAGTCTTTTAATTAAAATTTCTAAAATAGTTTTATTATTTATTTTTTTAACTACCTTGCCTGGAAATCTTACTGAGTTATAACGTGCCTGAATAATGGCCAAAACTTCTCTTTTTAATTCCATCTTCGTGGATCAATTAAATTTATTTTACTAGTAGAAAATTTATTAGGAATAATAATCTGTTTTTTTTTAAAAACATCTATAATTTCTTTTAAATGATTATAATTGTTGAAACCGATTATCAAATAATCAATTTGTTTAAAATGCTTAACGAAATGAATACAAGCTTGTAACAATGTAATTTTATTTTTGTAACACCAATTTTTAAATTTATTAAATATAATTTTATGTTTTTTATTTATTTTATTAGAACTACAATCATTAATTAAAAAACCTTGTAAAAAAACTGATCTTGCAAAAACAGTAACTTTAAATTTTTTTAAAATATCAAGCCATCCAGAATCTAATATTCTAGTATCAAGTAAATTAAATGGAATTTGCACAAGATCTGGTTTCCAAAATTTCCAAATCTTTTCTATTTCTTGAAAATTATAAATAGAGATACCGATCTTACTTATAATTTTTTTTTCCTTTAACTCCTGTAAAGCAAGTAAATATGTTTTGCCATATGATTCAAGTAAATCTTTATAATCATGTACCAGTACCGCATAAATTTTTTTAATTTTTAATTTATTTAACGATTTTGAAATTTCTTTTTGAACCCAATTTTTA
>Ga0194133_10008384_pt1 | contig 12067 bp, 12 predicted proteins | sample TA2KigOf40mmetaG_FD_155448 | JGI IMG/M metagenome (GOLD analysis project Ga0194133, IMG submission 155448) | Freshwater microbial communities from Lake Tanganyika, Tanzania - TA2015055 Kigoma Offshore 40m | ecosystem: Environmental > Aquatic > Freshwater > Lake | place: Tanzania: Lake...
GTGTATGGTCAAAAAGTGAAAAAAACACTGTTTTTCAAAACTTTTTTTGGGTTTTCAATTTTGGACATTTATAAATGTCCAATTTTTGATTCCCTTTTTACTTTTTGGAATTGAATTCTTTAACTTTTCAAAATACAGTAAATTTTTTTTTTATTTTTATATTGTAGACAAAATAAAATACAAAAAATATATACAAACAATTTAAAAACATATTAACAAGTACAAATAGATAATAAAACATTAAAATGAGTGGAAAAGATAAAAATAGTGAGTCCAAATTTGGAAAGAAAAAATCAGGCAATAAATTCAGTAGAGAAAAAACATATGCTACTGAAGAAGCAGATATTTTGTTAGCAGATAGAAAGCAAAATCAATATAAAGAGGAACGACAAGTTGAAAGACATCAGAGACGTGTTGTTGCTGGATTAGAAAAGGATACTACATCAGATATTAGTAATAATTCTAAGAAAGATGATTAATCTAGACGTGGTCTTATATACATACATAAGTAACTCATATTTATAAGAATATCTTGAACTTTTATATTTCTTGATATTCTTATAGGACGTGCTTGTTCATCACCTTCAAGTCTAGTTTCTACAATGTCAAAATCTTCCAGAGCAAAATCTACAGCAACATAGGGACTAATAAAATCTTTTAGTTCTCGTGTAGACCAATCTGGACAAATTGTATAGAAGCGAATAGTTGTAGTATATACTAATTTGAAGCGAATAGTTACTGGTGTAAAAGACTGTCCATTGTTGAACTCGGGATCTAACGCACGTCTGTCGTTATTTAAATCAACACTAATTTGTTGTGACATTTTTTATAATTTATAATTTATAATTTATTGTAAATTTATTTTTAAAATGTGAGTATTAGATAATTTTTATACTAACATTTTTATACAGAATTTATAATTCAATTTTTATTTTTTTATTCCATCTATTTCGGTTTAATAAATTATTCCGGTTTAATAAAAACATACAAATATTGATACTCATATTGAATATTGAGTAAATCTACTTTGCTGTCTAAAATAAAACCTTGTTGTTGCGCATCGGCAACAATATTATCCAATTTTGGCATATACATAACATGCTCATTTTTACGCACTTTGCCATCCGCATCATTCTTAAATTTTTCCTCAAAAATCGCAATATTAGTATCTGAATTTAATTTAAAATCGGCACTGTATCTAAAATCATCAAATTTCACCTTGGTAGATGTAATGCGTTTCTGTGCGTAACGTTGTGGAGACACATATAACAATGGATTACCTGGAGGTAAAATAGGGTCAAACTGGTCTCTATCTACTAAATGTAATATCAAATAGCCACCAGGTTTTAACCACTTCATAGCATTTCTAAAAAACTGTATCTTATCTTGGATATAATAAATAGTAAAATACATACACATAATATGTGTAAATGAGTTGGGACCAAATTCACCCGAATTAGTCGCATCACCTACTTCAAATTTGTATTGAGGATAGTCTTTTTTAGCTTTATTTACCATTGAAGGTGAAATATCAATACCAAGCACATCAAAACCACGAGACGCAAGACCTGCTACGTGATGACCAGTTCCAGAACCAACATCTAAAATTCTACTCTGACTTGTTGGTGTAGTCTTATTTACAATTTCACCAACTTCATATTCATCTTTCTGATTGCTAAATACTAAGTAATCATAAATATCAGCATAAAAATCATCATAAATATCATTACCTGTTTTAAATAAGAATTGGTCTGATTGTTCAAATCCTTCTTTCATTTTGTTGAACCCAGACAAAAGAAATATACATATGATTAATAGTGACGCAAAAAATAGCACTTTACCCCAAGTAGAGAAATTACTATAGGTATTTTTTAATAATTTTAGTTGAGTTCCAATAATGTTTGTCATATTTAATTTATATATTTTGTATATATAATTTATTTACACCTTTACACATTTTTATTTTGATTTTTATTTTTATAATAATATACTTTATATTATACTTTTTATTTGTGATTTCAAATCACTAATAGTGTTATTATTATATAAAATTCTGTCAAATTTATAATTTTGCCAATCAATTTCACTTGAATGTAATACATTATTTGTTAGTTGTGTGTCAATATCTTTTACAATTTTGAAAATTTGAGATCCAGAGAATTTCTTAATCATATTAAATTCATTAATAAATCGGCAATCCGTGATTACAATATTAGTTTCCGGATTCAATGATAATAGCATATTAATTTTATTTTCTACAATATTGACCCAAATATCGTTATATAAATGACGCCGTAATAAATCTGTTCCTACAAATTGTAGCGCTTTTCTAGGTGTAAAATCAGGTACACCCACCTTTTCAGACCAATACATATCTACAGTTTCTCTCCATAATCTAGATTCTTCAGTTGCTCCTTCTAATAAATCTCTAGGCCACGAAAATATAATACTTATAACATCTTTTAATGCGGTAGCAAATGTAATTTTAGTAAATCCATATTCAGATACAAGTATATCACCTACAGTATCTTTTCCTACACCTTGAGCACCACAAAGTCCAATAATCATAGTTTAGTTATATTATATAACAAAACATCTTTATTACTTTTTATTCATTTTTAATTACTTTTATTACTTAAAAAAAAATTAGAAAAAGCGTGTAAATAATAGCTTATTTTTTTCCTATCGTATAACAAAATATGAATGATAATGAAATAAATGATGTTAGAGAACAAAAGCATTTTAAAGGTGTTACTTTCTCTGAATTCAAAAAGAGCGATGTTAAAAAAGAATTAATTACAAGTCTTCAGAAAGCAAAAATAGAACCAGCTTGTTATTGGAGTGCCGAGTTAATATGCGCTGGACATTATTCTGACCTATGGGACACAATTATTGGATTCTATACAAAGCATATACATATTGGTAATCCAAAATTAGTAACTTATCTAGATCTTCGCATTTCAAATTTTAAAGATATTGTAAATAACGGTTTTACAGATCAGGAACTAAGATTAAGGAATAGTGATAAAATGCGCAGACTATTTTGTGAAGTAATGTGCGTCTTATGTGAAGCCAAGCGTCGCCATTGTTATGCTGATGTAAAAGTAAAAAAAGAGGATTTTGATTTAACACATATGACAGAGCGATTTAAAGCGCCAAATGTCAAATATGCGGAAAGTATTTTCTCAAAGGATGACCCTAAGGAGCTTTTTATTGCAGCAAATGAGCTTGGATATAATTTATCAGAAGAGGGCAAAAATAGTGTAAATGCGTGTTATTGGATGGAATGGATTATTGAGTTTGAGACCATTTGTAAGCAGAAAAAAGAAAAATTTAATTGTGAACGTAGAGAATTTGCGAATGTGGAATCTAAATGCCAAATGGACATTATATGGCTGGTTTGGGACATTTTTCTTGAGGAAGCATCAAAGCGCAACACATTAGTCCAACGTATTGTAAATAGTGCGTTAAATATTTTCTGTTTACGATACAGAACAGGTTGCCATAAAAAACGACGACCATTAATGTATTTTATTATTGAAGTATTTACTGAGCCTTTTTCTATTGAAGAGGAAATTGTAAAGGACAAGGCTAAAATAGGTGTAATTACTCAAAATATACATAAGATTTATAAACAGATTAAGAAAAATGAACATTCACCGGGAACTGATTATTTGTATCAAAATACAAAAGCATCTAATTTAGAGAAAACAATTGAGAAGTTAGATATAATGAATAGTTTAGGTGAAGAATATACACCACGTTTATAAACTATTATAAATAATAATTAATAATTAATAATTAATAACTAGAAACTAACAAAAATAATTACATATTATATAATTAAATAATTAAATGCGTAAAACAAGAACTAACAAATCCAATAAAATGAATAAGACTAAACGTCAAACACATACTAGAAATAAACATAACTCTTATTCAGACCAAAGCATTGTAACAATGTTTTTACAAATGTTAAATACTGTTAAATTGTATCACTGGAAAACAAACAGTTTTGCTCAGCACAAAGCCACTGATGAACTATATTCACAGCTAAATGGTTCAATTGATACATTTGTTGAAACAATGTTGGGTAAGACTGGTTCACGAGTTAATCTAACTGGTACACATTCTATTCCTTTGTTAGATTATACAGACTTAAGTAATTTTCAAAAGGAAGTAGAAATGTATAAACAGTTTTTAATTAATATGAATAATGACTTAATTTTAAAATCAAATGCCAATACTGATTTAATGAATATTAGAGACGAGATTTTAGGACATTTAAACCAATTTTCTTATTTATTAACATTTAAATAAACGCAATTAAGTTCAATCGTTATTATAGTAAAAAATTATTATATTTTTTTATTATAATGAGCACAATAACCGCCAGTAATAAAGACTTATCAAGTTCTTTAAGTGACATATTTTCAAGCAAACCTGTTGCTCCTAGTTCAAATACATATGAACCTGGTGCCGGATTTAGTAGTGGAACAAGTAATTATGATAGCAGTGGTATGACTTGGCAAACTTGGTTAATAATTATTTTAATATTGGCACTTTTAGGTTTCAATATATTTATTTATTTAGCAAAAGGAACTGGTGCCGTTGCTGAATTTATTGACAAGTATTTTGGTCCTTTATTAAAATTTTTTGGAATTAGTGTTCTAGAAACAACTAAGCAAACTGTAAATGTTAGTGCTACTGGAACCAAAGCAGGTGTGGATGCTGTTGCGGATACAACTACCGGAGCAATTGATGTTGTAGAACAGGGTATTCAAGGATCTTCTAGCGGACAACAAGCACCTAGTAGCGGACAAAATACTACAGGGCAACAAGCATCTAGCAGTCAAAAGAATTCTATGCCTGTTCAGCAGCAAATACAGCAAGCTGGTAGTGTAAGTGAATGGAGATCTGATGCTCTTGATAGCGCATTAAATGATGCTTCAAGAAATACTGAGCCTCAACCCGACGAATCAATCAGTAGTGTTCAGTCAAGCGGTAAAGCTGGTTGGTGCTACATTGGCACTGACCGTAATATCAGAACATGCTCCCAAGTAGGCGCAAATGATGTTTGTATGAGTGGCGATATTTTCCCGTCACAAGATATTTGTATGAACCCAAACTTGAGAGCATAAATGGTCACAAAATAATTGGTTAAATCTTGTTATACCTGGACAATATTTGACGCACTTGACTCAATAGTATTATTTAATGATGTCACATAAAATGTGTTAGTGGAGCCGCTAATAAGCACAAATAGTGTTGTTTCAGTAGTGTTCGCAATTAATAAGTCATTTTGATAAACATTATAGCTTGTAATTGGCAAACAAGTGTTTGTTGTATACCAAGATAGCGTGTAATTAGTTGCTCCAGTTACAACAGATAAAATAGGTGGCACTGGTTTTACAGCACTGGACAGTGGCGCATTTACAGGCCATTTATCAGTGCTATTATTCATAACATATTGCTGTCTAGGATACCATGTAGGATTACCGTCATTCCAACATAATGGCTGTATTGGACCAGGCACATCTGAGTCAGTTGTAGGATGACAATTATCCAATAAAATGGGTTGAATAATTTCACCAGTACACACATTTTCACTAGTTCCACATACCAAATTGCCAAAGTCTTGGATAACAACTGGTAACACAATTGGCACAGGAACTGTTGGCACAATTACAGCTTGTCCGGCAGGTGTAGGTGGCACTGGTGGCGGTATTGTTTGGTCTTGTGTTCCACCTGATACTTGTGATGGTAACATATTATATATTTGCTGTAGAATTGTAGGACACGTTACGGGAGCACCAGTTTGAGCACCAGCGAGTGTTACATTTTGACCACCAACACGTAATAAATTATGAACATTTGGATTTGTATATCCGCGATCATTTTGTGCCGCATAAGTTTTTGTTCTGTTTGTCCATTGCCCTTTTGCGATTTTTGAATAGCGCAGATTTTTTGTTAGATTACTACTATTAATCTTGTATTGTAATATATTACCTTTATTTATTAGCGCTAATTCATAACCTAGTTGAGAATTTGGCACTTCTTTGTTAGTATATGGAACTCTTACAAGAGGATTAGAATTAGCTGGACTTGTATTTGTATCGTTTACTAGTGAACAACTATTTTGAACTCTAAACCATGCTCTTGGTGGTTGAGGTAAATAACATTGACTATTAAAGCATGACATCTTAATATAATAGTGTATAATATATTAAGTTATAACGTGATTTATAAATATATTTATTTTTTAAATTTTTTGAATTTTTTTTTTCAAATTTTTAACTTCATTTTTTAGGATTAAACTGGTCTCCAGCACCAAAGAAAAACCATCTTAATGATAAATAGTTAGGATTAACTAAATTAATAGCATCAGTTCCAGAACCAGGTCCAGAACTAATTAGTTTTGTATTAGGACCCTTAGTAACTAATTTGCTTATTTCAGTTGCGCCTAACGCATAATTATAATACCATAAATTAGAAATATAACCATCAAACCCACCATTCATAGCAACATAGACATTTCCATAATTTTGTTTTGGCACACCGTGTAGCTCGTGACTCTTAGTAATTGTTCCGTTTATATACACATCTAAAGTTGTATTTTGGCAGCGAATAATTACGTTAATCCATTTATTCAAGGGAATATTTGGAATAGTAATTTCTTCATTAATTACGTTATATGTATTCATAAAAACTACTAAAGAATTTGTATTAGGAGCAATATAAAGACCGGGGGCATTATTGGGAAAATTGAGACCCGCGGGACTGTCACTGTCACTAGCAAAATCATTACCCTTGTAAAACACACATCTGTATTGGCCTGAATTATATGTTAAATCATCAATATATATCCATGTAGACCATGTGAATTCAATGCCATCACTAGCATTTTCGGATCGCGCAATTGTTTTAGCACCACTTGTATTAGGGTCTTGAGGTATGACAACTAATTGTTTCGCATTGACCATACCATCAATTAATTTTGGGGTCCCAGATGGTCCATAAATATATCCTAAAATAGCAATACCGACTCGTAATAATATAATAAAGCCTACAAGGACAAGTAATAAAAACGCAACCTTGGCTACTAAACTATTTGACTCAAGAAAATCATTTGAAGCATTTACATAATTATTTGATGAAAATTTATTAAAGGTTTCGGGACCCATACCTAAATTGGTAGAAGCCGAACTAGGACTTATACCTCCTATTCTGTCACTTATTTCACTCATATTTATATACTATATATATTATATATTATATAACAATCTTAATCTAAAATCTTAATCTAAAATCTAAAATCAAAAAAAATTAAATACTAAAACTACTATCTTCAGTATTACCTTGCATTAAAGATACTTTGACAGTATATTTACCAAATAAATTAGCTAACATACTGGCACCATATCCGGCTTCATAAATATTCCAAGCAGTTTGAGGGTCACAAGAGTCGGCCCAATATTGGAACTTCGCAGTCCAACCAGAGAAGCCACCATTAGGTGTTATGTAAACAGGCGCAGTAGAATCTACTTTCGCAACACCAGGTAATACACATGTTCTAACAAGTTTGCCATCAATATAAATATCCATTGAACGGCCATAAGTGCTAACTAACAAATTAACCCATTTTTGGACAGGGATATTGGAAACAGCACAACGATGTGTAACAGTATTAGTGCCTGAAGTTGTAGGGGCACTGTCTAAACCAGGAAATACTGTTTGTGAAACAACAATATTGTTTTCAAGAGCTCCTAAAACAACAGATGGACAAGGCTGTAGTGGTTTAGACCCAGCAACCATTCTTCCAAAAACAACCTTTTCCTCACCATATCGGTAGTTCCAGTCATCAATATAGAACCAAATAGAATAAGTAAAATTAGTTGTGGTGCCTGAACTAGAAGAGCCAGTCAAACTACTGGCATTAATAGTTTGCATTGTCTGGCCAGATGTTAGTCCAGTTAATGTGCCAACATCTTTTGAAATATAACTGTAAACAATGTATAATAAAACAACTATAATTACAAATAACAATACATTTTTTGCTTCCATTTAATTATATTATATACCTAGAAATTACTTTTTTATATCATTCTTTATATCATTCTTTATATCATTCTTAAATAACATCTTTTATTTGTTGTACTATAGTTTTTGTCCCTGGAATAATTGGCGGATTAGAATTTTTTAATGAGTTATATATTGTATGAACTTGTAAATAATTAATTGGCTCATCAAAATACACTAAATTAGCTACATTACCACTGGCACCACCATCACTTCCTACTGTTAGCATATCAAATTTCATATATGGCACAACTTCTATTGCTGATTTTACTAATGTGCCATTATAAAATACATCTAAAGTTCCGCCTTTATAGTTAATTATAATATTATTCCATTTCTGTAATAAAACATTGGGTTGTTTATATATTATTCGGTTACCCATACTATCTAATTCAATCTCAGTTGGCATTGTCTTAATTTCCTCTATTTTGTTTCTAATGTCAGACATTGTAAAACCTTCTTTCACTGTATTTTTATTAGACTTCTGTAAAGCAATCTTGCTGTCACCATCATTCTTAACAGTAATATAAATAGTGTTAGTTGCTACATCATATCTAACACATGGATTTCCACCATAAGATAATAATTCTGGAATATTATTATTTATACTGGTTGTGCTAGGACCAAATGAATCTAAATAGAACCAGAATGACATAGCATATTGATAATTATATTTTTCTGAAGAGTTTTGTAAATCAGACTCGTTTGCGCTTATATTAGCATCAACATTTACATTTTTATTAAGGTCTTGATATGTCGCAACATTTGTTTGCTTATATGTAGGTATAGGTTCATTGACCCACGATTTACCACCTTGTCCATAGTATTTTGTGGAAACATATGGATACAATAAAAATTTAATTATGAAAAATCCACCAAATATGCCTAATCCTAGTAATAACAACATCATCTCAGTCTGCTTTGTTTTTGCGTATTGGCTTGTAAAATAGTCAATTATATTTACGACTAAACAAGGAATATATAAGATTGTGTGTAAAACCAATCGGAATACAGGATTATCCTCTAAATAACCACCGGCATTTACTAGTTTCCATATAATAGCAAGCATTCCAATAAGCATAATAATATTTAACGCAGTAGAACCAATTGTATCACTTGTATATGAGTTCTGTTTAAATGCGCCAATCCAAGATAAAATACTGTATATTAAGAGTCCAGAAATGCCCATAGCTCCTAATATGTATATTCCTCTTGTAAGCAACTTAACTAATGTTGGCGATTCGCCATATAATCCGGACTTAGACGGATTTGTAAAAAAATAGTGATAAATAAATATCATTAAAAATATGGATAGTCCTACACAAGCTATTAAAAATGTAGAAATGCCTACATATTTTGTCATTATATTCCAGGGGTCATAGAAATACAATAAAGAAATTACTAAAATAAATAGCATAAACATTGCGGTATATTTGCTTCGTTCACTATAAAACATTTGAAGATCTCGTGGCAAGTTTTTCTTAGCAATATCATCGTCTTTGGTTACAACTATATATGAGAAACAAGTAAGAACTAACACGGCAAATAATACAAGATAATTTAATGATAGTGCTTTATTTTGCTTGAATTCATTGCTAAATAATGTAATTAGTATAATAATAAATGTGCTAACTGCTCCAATAGTATAGACTATTTTTGTTATAGGATTTGAATCGGAAGTAGCTATACCATTTTTGACATTTAAGAACATTTTAATAAGCATTGTTGCGCATATAAAAAAAATGATTGTCGACACAATAATATAAATTATCTGAGTTGTTAGTTGGAATGGATTAAATAACTTGGTTAAGATTACAAATGCTATAAAAATACCTATACCAATTAGCCACATTTTGTATCCTTTTATTTTGTTTTCTAAATCTAAAATAGTTGGGTCTTCTGTTGGAAACAAATTAGTATTAGGAGCACAACTAGGATTAGGTATATTACTACTAGGCGTAAAAATTGTTCCCATACTGTCTTTTATTTTCTGAATAGTTTCTTGGAATTTATTTTCATTACTTTGTTTTTCATTGACACTCATTATTATAATAATGTTATAATATTATTGTTATAATAATATAATACTAACAAATATTAACATATACTAACAAATACTAATATATACTAACAAATATTACATATTTTCAGAAGCAGTTTTCTGTCCGTGACATTCGCGACAAAGTGCTACTAAATTAGACGGATCATTTCCTCCACCATGTTCTAAACGGACCTTATGATCAACCTCAAATGTATGGGTCAATTTATTGTTACAATGTCCACATTTCCAGTCCTGTATTGATGCTACATATTTCTTCTTTGTCTCACTAACAGAGCGTTTTGTAGCCTTTTGACCTGATAATTGAAGTTTTTGTCTCATACTAAGGTCTTGGTTCTGGTTAAAATTTGGATTTTGGAAGCCATTGAGCCCTGCCATAAAATTATTTTCCGCTTTACTTGTAAAATCAAAAATAGGTGAAATCATATCTACTGTATTTTTATCAATTGGCATATATTTTATTAAATTGTTAGTATACAGCAACATTTTCTTTGACTGTGTTGGATTTCTTTTTAATAATAAATATAATGATATTCCTAGAATACCAATAATAGCCATTTTATAATATTTTTTATAAGCTGTTAGAACTTTACTATATTTTCCATCGTGATAAGCATTATATATTAAAAATCCTGTTATTCCAAGTATTATTAATTCTAATTTCATAATTATATAATATTCTTATTATATAATTTTATTTTATTTTATAGATTTCAGTTTTTTACAATAATCTTACGAGTATAGCGTCTAGATTTGGGTTTCTTATATTTTCTTGTATACATTTTATTATTAGCCTTTTTATTAGATTTATTTTTATTAGATTTATTTTTATTTCTTGTCTTCCATTTTTTATGATGCTTTGTTTTGCGCTGAGTTTTATTTTTTCTTATTTTAGAACCACCAGTTTTGTTAGTATTTTTTACTGAATATGTTTGCTTATCAAATAACATTGATAACATTAATAATATTGACATTATTTCATCTGTATTCATATCTATAATTGAGTTCGCATTATTTTCAATTGCTAATTGCTTTCCAGGATTAATATTAGGATTGGCGTTTGCTATAATATTATTATAAGTTTGTTTAAATAAATTAAACAATGGTGTTACTACTAACGGGTCGTAATTGGGTAATACTTTGTTAGTATCATTTCCTAAATTTGCTGTTACCATTGTAAATAAATATAAAATAAGAATTATGTTTTTTGTTAGTATTATTAATAGCTTTTCAATATTTTCTTTGGACTCTGTGTTAATATCAATATTAATAGACTTAAATAAATTACTAGTCTCGGGTCTAAGTGATGCTAAAATAGGTAATACTACTTGTTTTGAATAATTTGTTAGTTCATTGTTAGTTTGTTCCAAATATATGTCTGATATTTTATCATTAAAATTAATAAAACTATTATAATCAGATGCTATATTATTTGTTATATTAGAAAGACTATTGTCTATATTTTCTAATACTGACAACATTTTTACATCTGTTTCAACAGTTTTATATTTTTTTAAGACTATATTGAACGCGCTTAAATAAATAATTGCTTCAATATACACCTGTTCTAGAATTTTCTGTAGACGTATCTTGTCTGAAAATACAGCATTATCAATATTTCTTGTCTTACCAATAGTTTCTAATATTTCTTTTGTAAAAAATCCTGTTACTGCTGTTCTATCTAATATATCAAATCCTAGATCTATATTATACTTAGTCCATTGTAAAGGCAAATTTGCTACTGTTTTATAATTAGATAATGTTATTTGAGGTTTCAAAACAAATTCATACCAATTTTGTCTTGTTAGTTCACCAGAGCGTATATATGGTTTTGATTTACCATTTGACAATAATTGTTTTATAGTGCCATATTTTGATACATATAAAATATTACTATTATTACCATTATTGTCTGTCTGGATAGGTCCT
>Ga0194133_10008386_pt1 | contig 12061 bp, 8 predicted proteins | sample TA2KigOf40mmetaG_FD_155448 | JGI IMG/M metagenome (GOLD analysis project Ga0194133, IMG submission 155448) | Freshwater microbial communities from Lake Tanganyika, Tanzania - TA2015055 Kigoma Offshore 40m | ecosystem: Environmental > Aquatic > Freshwater > Lake | place: Tanzania: Lake Tanganyika...
TTCGCCGACGCCGGTCTCCCGGAGCCCTCGTACTCGGTCACTGACCGGAAGCGTGAATCCTGGGTATCGCTACCGCAGCATTGGGAGGTCTACGCTGATTGAAGGCAATGCCTAACCCGCCGCTGAACCGGACGCGCAACATCGTTCGTAGCCCAGGCTTCATTTCATTCTGGCCCGGTCGCCGCCCGCTCCCGCACGCCGGTTAGATTCACGTTAGGTGCCATAAATACCATGCGCATCCCTGGCCTCATTGCTCTGTTGTTACTCCACAAAATCTCTGAAGCTGGCCTCGCTGAGAAGTACAAGGTAGAAGTAAGTCCAGTTGAACTACAGCCCTGGAGAATGCGGGACTTCACACTACTCGATCCGTCGGGTGTCTTGTGGCGCATCGCTGAGAACGTGAAGTAGCGCGCCATCTTTGGAGGCAACGCAGCTAAATGAATTCAGCTACTAAACGGTTGCGGCAAGTGGAGCCTAACGCTTCCGCTCAACCGGACGCGCAACAGCGTTCATCGCCCGGGCCTCATTTCATTCTGGCCAGCACGCGCAACACCTACCCTTAGCCTACAAGCATCGCGGAAAGCACTGGTTAAATAAGAGCAATCGCCAGCGGTCTCTTTTTCGAAATCCTAGTGCTAAGCCTCAAATTGTGCCCGGCGAACTGAAACGCTTGGAGAACTTATCACTGTAGCTGGGATGCGCAATCAAACCGCCATCGCACTGCCCTTGCGCTTAAAGCCCGTTGGCCTTGCAGACCGGAAACCATTCTCTGCGGTGATGCACATAAGCCCAAAAGCATCGGCCGCATGGCTAGACCAATCGTGCTCAGGTCCCAGCCCGATAATGCGGACGTCATCTTTTTTCTCGTGATACCAGCCAAGTGCTTCAATGCCAGCGGTTGTCGTTGCCTCGTTAAACCATATCGATCCAAATAAGCGTCTCGATGACTCAATGCGTGCCATCGCAGCACCTCGGCCCTGATTGGGAATCACTTCAACCGAAAAGCCCGCCTGGCGAAGCGCAGACTCATAAGAGACATCAAACACCCGATCGTGCGTCGAACCATCGTGAGGCAGCCAGATATCAGCTTTAGCTGGGCCCAAGTCTTGCTCGTGCAGCCAGGCAAGATGTGCTGATATTGATGAGCAGATTGAGGGTGTGATGTGGGAGGTGAATCGGGGGGTTGAACGGTAGCGGCTGTTCGAATCTCAATTGCCCCGCCAAGTACTCTTTATTTACAGGGTTTTCAAGCGATTTTCCGTTTAGACATACCATAAAACATACCTAACGGAATGGTAATTGAGTCAGGGATGTAGGGGTCGCTTGCGTTTATTGTTCAGCGAGTGGGAGAAAATCGGCCAAGCTTTGGCCGCTTAGCTTCGCAGGAACGGTGAGTCTGGTCTCAAGTTACCCCACCCCCTTCTCAAATCCCCGCCGCGCCGACCCCACCATACCCCCACCCCCCTAATAGCTGATGTTTCCATCGGCTGCTACGTGATCACTATGCTGCTCAGGCTGTGTCTATTTTTTATGTACCCCCACCCCCTTCGCAAATCCCCGCCACGCCGACCCCACCCCGGGGGTACCCCCCAATTCTCAGTTGGTTCCATCCCGCACTCCGCCACACGCTAATTGGCTCAAACGATCACCCACCCGGTGGTACCCAAGGCACATACTCCACCCCTGTGGCGATGATAGGTGCAACTGCCGCTTTGTTTTCAGTTGATTCTGAAAAATAAACGAAAAGATCAGATCGCGATGCAGCTTTGGCATCTAGCACACCGACCCAGTAGGTGTAGCCTGCATCGGTGTTGCCTGTGATCGGATCAGGTATCAGTGGATCTCTTCCTAGCGCATTCTTATAAAGATTGCGGATGTAGGTTGCGTTATCCACATCAGCGCCATATTTGTCTTTGAATTCTTTGCTTTCCACAAAGGTCTTGGCCACATCAAGCAAGTAGGGGTTTTGCTCAGGCGAAAGATTAGGGTTTAGGTATTGCTGAAGCTCAGACACCCAATAGCCTAAGCCCCCAAGATCAGGGTCTCGCGCAAAGGCGGCGCGATACAGCCGATAGGTCACAGCAGGCGTTCCTGTGACATCAAGGTTGACTTCCGTTTGTACTAGATTTTGGTAGCCAGCAACTGAAGCTTTAGCAAACTCAAGCTTTTCAATATGGCGAAGCTCATCGATATCGCCTGTAGCGAGATCGGTTACTTTCCAGATCGTTATACCGTCTTGAGAAAGTTTCTCTGTTTTATAAGCCGACCGTGCTTTTTCAAAGATCGCTGTATCGATCCCATCACCACCATCAAGGCTGTCACTGCCTGCGCTGCCAATGAGTTTATCTGAACCCGCAAGACCTTGGATGCAATTATCGAGCATATTGCCCTTGAGCCAATCAGAGAAATCAGTTCCGACAGCCGATTCAATCGCACTCCCAAAGTTGATTCTAAATTGCCCAGGTGCTGTGATGAGATCAGCTGCTTTTTCACCAAAATAATTCCACGAACCGGCTTCAAGACTCATGTGAACACCTATGCCTTGCGCTGAGAGGCTCATCCCACTAAAGCCCACGGATGCATCTACGCTATCGGCACCCGCACCATCCTAAATAAAGCTGTGAGACTTTGCATCAACCTCATAGCGATCGTTTCCGACACGGGCGGTTTTGCTTGGTCCGTATAAGTATTGGAGCGCAGCAATATCCATCTCGGCGTAGCGAAAGTCATAATCGGATTCACTGGATGTATGCTTCTTAACGGTATAGCGAGTTTTATCTTCAGCAGTGCTCAAAAAGGGTGGCTTCCCCAAACCCCCGACCCCTTTAGGATCGCTAAAGGGGTGTTTTAGGCCAAGGGCATGACCAATCTCATGATTCAGCGTAAGAGAGCCATAGTTACCCTTTGCAGGGTTCAGATTGTCTTCACTGCCAGGGTCTAAATAAACGTCGCTCCCATCTGCCGTTTCGCTTGGGTCAGAGGCATAGCCTGCAGAGTCTTTTTGAAGGTTATTTGTAAATACAAGAACGCTTAATTGATCACCGGCGTTATCGGTATAAACAAAGCAAACACCAATAAGCGAGCTCAGATAGCTTAGTGCTTGAGTGACTGCTTGCCTTTGTGCAGCATTGACCGGGGACCACTGATTCAAGTCGTCTTGACTGCTCACATAGCTCGGTGGGCTGCTCGGAAAGGCATAGGCCATCACATTGCCGGGCATAGCATCGCAGGCAAGCAGATACTGATAGCGACTGCCTCGTGCCTCTTCAAAGGTCAATGCGTTGATCCAATAGGGCAGGGGCGTTGCACCGTCGGTGTAGATCACTTCTTCGATCCAACTTGGTAGCTTGACATCGCTTGAACTCACAAAGGCTCGGTCTTGGTCGCCTTCATCAATGAGCCAATCATAGCGATCTGAAATCACATAAGCATCATCGCCTGGGCCGCCCCAGACGCTATCAACGCCAGGTCCTGCGTTAAGGGTATCGGTTCTGTCCGTGCCAATCAAAGAGTCGTTACCACCGCCGCCCAAAAGCAATACGGGCTTTAACTCGCCATAGGAGGCGATCAAATCATTACCGGCTCCCCCATCTAGCGTATCGGCGCCGCCCTGGCCATACAAGGTATCGTTACCAAGACCGCCAAAGCGTCGGTCTGCATCGCTCCCCCCCGACCACCAAGTCGTTGCCCGCCTCCCCATCAAACCACTTGGTACCGCTCGCTGAGTAAGGACGAGGCCCATCGGGCGCCATAAAGCCATTGATGCCGTCATCGCCCTCGCCACCAAAGACGGTATCTGGGCCATTTAAGGGGATAAGGTGTCGGCGCGAGCGCTGCCAAGGATCGAATCTGAAGCATTGTTACCCAAAATTTCTTGACCCGTGATGAACCTTGACCTCTCTTAGATGGGATGGCGTTGCCGAAAACCTTCAGATTATCCATAATCAAGGCCCTTTCCTCGATAACGGGGTACGACAGCTTAATCGTCGCGCTCCACTCCTTGCGATTCTGATAGAGGCGGTTGACCGTGTTAAAAATTCCAAAAACGTTGTTGCTTGGACTCATGTCCCTGTTCTTAGTTCAGTGCGGCGACATGGGCTTTGACGGTCAAAAGGACCTCTTTGGGGCCATTGGCTTTAAATCGGGAAGTGTTCCAGTCATGGTGCCTGGCGCCAGTAGCTGCGGCGCATCAACCGGTACTACTGGCACAACGGGCGGTACAACAACAAGTACGGCGCCAGGTCGCTGCCTTTCGGAGGCAGAAGCTGCCAATGCCATTACTCAGCAGTGCGCCGACTGTGCCGTGGTGCTTGCCTTTAAAGGCACGAATGAGCAAACCATGTGCGGAAGTATTGCTGTGAGTGCCGATAAAACACGCTTTGGGGTGGGATCTTCAAAGTTAATCGCTGAGGCCCAGGCTACGTCGCTTGTAAGTTGTCAGGCAAAGGAGATTGCGGCTGGGATCACGACTTCAACCTGTGCGCTCTCCATGTCACAGTGTTTGAAGTAAAGACCGCCTACTTACTTATTCAAAAAGTGTAGCGAGCGGGATTTTTCCGAATCGGCTGTTTGGATCATTTGCGCCATTATTGGGCATGTGATGAACCAGGCATCGGCGATCGATCGTTCTTGTTTGTGGGTCAATGGGGAGCATATGTCGAGAATGAAATCCCCTTGGTATACCCCAAAAGCTAAGTGCTTGGGCTGCCTTTTCTCGGATGTTCCAGCGCCCAAAATCAGGATTGCTTGAAGGGCTTGCAAGATGCTCGTGCATGAGCTCTTGATCGAGCAAATACATCGCCTGATAGGGAAAAGGTAAATTAATGAAAACTTTCCCTTCATGTTGAACCTTAGGCACATCGCGTAATGCGATTCGAGCCGTGATGTCACCGACCACAATTGTCTGATCGCTTGGTCGAATCTCATAGCGAAGAAAACCTGGAATCAGGCTAAAGGGCCTAAGGAGCTCGCGCGCTTCGAGCCAATAGCTGATACCTTCGGGCGCAAGCAGCAAGTCATCTTCAAGATATAGAAAGTGTGAATGATTTGATCCCTGCTCGATGAGCTCACGAAACACCGCAAGATGTGACCATGCAAGCAAATAAGGGTGACCAAGCCATTGGGGTGTGATGATTTGCGTATGTAAAGGGCTATTGCTAAAACAATTAAGTATCAGTGAGCGTTCTTTGAGTGATTCGGTATTGGTAATGATAAATACATCGGTATGTTTTGCGTAAGAAGAAGCAACGCTTGCAATCTTAGTGAGCAAGGCCAAGCGGTCCTCACGATAAAAAAACGTAACTGCCATAGCAAGTCGCAGCATTTATTGAGCACTCGTGATTTGGCCATGGGCATCAACGGCAAGAAAGGACTTACCTGATGCATTGAGCACCTCGATCGACCCGGACTCGCTATGCATGGCTTTTAAACGAATCTGATTTGCTTCAAATGCTGTATCGGCAACCACAGTGAGCGACTTAAACGCTTGGCTGCGGGTAATCGATGTGGAAATTGCGCCTGCGTACACGGCACGCGCGCAAGCGACTTGGTGGCATCGTCGGGGTCGTTAATGCCAATATGCCAGGGCAACTGATCAGGTTTGGTGCCAAGAAATCGGGTCTCTCCAGCAAGATTTAAATAAGCAAAGCGTATGAATTTTGATTGCAGTATCGACGCTGCACGATCGGCAGCGTGAGCTGATAAAAAGGGCTCCACATCAAGCTTGACGCCCGCTTTTTCGATAAACACCGAGCGCTCGCCAAGGGTGATGTCGGGCAGCAACCATGCGCTTTGTGACAAAAGCATCATGGTCTCGCGATCACAATCGATGGCGTGTTTACCGGCTTGGCGATGGATAAGGCTAAGCACGCTCTTATCGTTATGGAGATTGAACTTCTCTTGAACGCTTTCGATAGCCTTGTAAGCTGTTTGAAACCAGCGGTTTGCTTCACGCTCGGTACATCCTGCTGCAACAAACTCGCAGCGTTTGCCGAGCGCTTGAAATGGCCTTGCGAAAATATCAAAAGACATGCGATTTAACGTTGTAAAAAAGATTGAATTAGTCGCTCAAGCGCCGCCTGATCCTGGCTGCGAAAGCCTGCATGTTTGTGAAGCATCGTCAGGCTTTTAGGGCGAATAAAAAATGAACTTGGCATAGTCTTGATATTGTAGCGTTGTGGTGTTGTCGCCTGCTCATCAAAAAGAATAGAAAAGCGGGGCTTTGCTTGTTGCAAAAAGGCTGTTGCTTCGCGAGCGTCCTTATCGAGGCAGACGGCAAGGATCACAAGGCCTGATTCCTGATAACGCTCATGCATGGCCTGCATCCAGGGAAATGAGAGCTTGCACGGCGCGCACCATGAAGCCCAAAAGTCTAAGTAAATCAACGCGCCCTCAACCCGTGATAACTGCAGCGGGCTTTCTGAACCGGCAAGCGTGAAATCCTGCGCTTGCGCAGGATTTGCTGGTGTTTGTGCCGAGTGAGCAGGCTCGTGGCTGAGCACCAGCGGGGTACCCAGGCACAGCCCAAGGGCTTGGCTGAGCAATCGTCGGTGTGCGCTGAAGGCCTCACGTTGGGCTGATGCTGTATCGATACTCATAGGTTTTGTTTCAATCGGTTCTCTCACTTGCAACGAGCCTAGCCCAAGCGTGTGCCCTTTGCCAGACCGTTTGGTCTGATCACATCGCTAGCGATCCCTGAGTGAAACGTTCAGGATCAGATCGATGCTTATGGCCGTCTATCGAGCCATGCGTGAAGTGCAGGACCGAAAAGTCCAATGCGCAAGTCTCGAATTTGGCTCAGAAAATCGACTAAATATTTGAATTCAGAATGTGATTCAATGATTTAGTGAAAACTATTCACTAATCCCTCACAAGCAGCCCATTCTTAATCTGTCACGGGAGCCACGTACTTAGTGAATCGCTTACAAAATTTATCTTGACCAAAGCCTTATTGAGGTGTACGAAAGATTCGTCACACAAAAAATAATGTCGACTAATCGTCAAAGTATTGGCGATTTTTGAAAGGATCAGTCATGGCCGCCTTTGCAAACCTGACGATTCAACAGCTTTATCAGTCCGTATTGTTGCGCGCTCCAAGTGCTCAAGAGCTCAACGCAGCGCGGCAAACGAGCGCAGCAGGCGCACTTGATGAAGCATCGCTTACCTTATCGCTACTTGGCTCATCCGAATACAAAGCCTTCGTTCAGCCCGTCGTTGCTGTGTATGACGCTTTTGTGGGGCGATTGCCTGATGCGGCAGGATTACAGTTTTGGGTTGATTCACTGCGCCATGGTGAGTCCCTTGGCAGGCTTATCGAGGGCTTTTTAGGATCGGGCGAGTTTGCGGGTCTTGTGCAAAGCAGCAATAACGCGCTTTATGTAGGTGCACTCTACGATCGGGTGTTGGGGAGAAGCGCAGACAGCCAGGGCCAAGCTTACTGGACCGATTTGCTTGAGCGCGGCGTTGTCTCGCGCAAAGACGTGGCGCTTTCGTTTTTGCAATCAACCGAGTCAGCCACAACCCTTCAAGCCTCCGGTGCTTTTGCCCAAAGCTATGTGGTCTTGCGGGCTGCAAAGCCTGCCGTTGAGCTCACCCTTGCCGAGGTGGATGCAGCCCGTGGCGCATCGGTGGGGTCAATCTTTGGCACGAAAATCGTCTCAGAAAGCCTTTATCAGGCTATTTTGCAGCGTGCACCGAGCCCCAGTGAGCTAGCTAGCGATAACGCAGCCCTAGCCTTGGGGCTGCTCACCGAGGCTCAGCTTGCCGCAAAGCTCATTGCCTCACCGGCATACATCAATCAGGTGCAGCCGGTGATTGCCATGTACGACGCCTTTATGGGCAGGCTGCCCGATGCCTTTGGGCTTGCCTACTGGAGCGGTTTGCTGCGTGCAGGTAGCACCCAAGAGTCGGTGGTGAGCGGTTTTCTCAATTCGGGCGAATATGGGGGCTTATCGCAAAGCGCAAGCAATAAGCTATTTGTCGATACGCTTTATGCACGGGTGCTGGGGCGCGATCCCGACGTAGCAGGAAGCGCTTACTGGGTTGAGCAAATCGCAACCGGCCAGGCAAGCCGTGAGGCGGTGGCTGTATCGTTTCTCAAATCGGGCGAATCGGCAAGCTCGCCCACTGCGAGCAATGCGCTTGCCAACGCCTATGTGCTCTTGCGCGGGGCAGGGCTTGGCGATGCGCTCACGCCTGCTTTGGTTGATCAGGCAAGGGCAGCGACGGTTGCGCAATTGTTAGGCGCCAAAGTGGGGGTGGTGGCCGATGGCTACCTTGCAGGCGCTACGGTGTGGGTGGATGCCGATAACGATGGGGTGAAAGATCCTGGTGAGCGAAGTGTGCTTACCGATACCAAGGGTGCTTACCTGAGCTTTGGCGAAGCCCATCCGGTGGTTGCCACCGGTGGGACCGACATTGCAACCGGACTAAGCTTTCTTGGGCAGCTCAGCGCACCGGCTGGCGCCCTGGTGGTCAATCCCATCACAACGCTGGTTGAAAAGCTCACCGATCGGGGCCTATCAGTTGAGTCTGCCCAAGACTATGTCGCCAAAGCGCTTTCGCTAACTGGAACAAGCGGTTCATCGCTTTTAAGCACCGATTGGCTAGCGAGTACGAGTCCTTTGGGCTTTGCCGCGCAGACAAGTGCTGTGCAAGTGGCCAATCTGATGCGGGTGAGCGCTGCCCTCGTGCCTGCTCATCAAGCCGATGAGCTTGCCGATGGGATTGCCTCAGCGCTTGCAGCCAACATCCTTTCGAATCTCAATCGACCGCTCGATTTGCAATCGGCTACGCTCCTTACGCAAGTAGCCGGGGCGGGGCTGACACAAGCAGCCCAGAGCGTGTCGGCAAGCGATCTTGCAGCGCTTGGCCAAACGCTTGCCTCACTCAATAGCGCCGTGGCGAGCCAAAGTGCGGCAGCACTTGCCTCACTTAACAGCGGCACCACAACCGTCAGCACGGCCTTTGAGTCGCTTGCCAAGCTTCAGGTGATTGGGCAGGCTTTTGTTGGGGCAGAGCTCGCTCAGGCGCTTGCCGCAAAGAGGCCCCTTGCTGAGGTTGCCGCAAAACTTGATGCAAGCGTCTTGCAAGCCCTGGGAGCACAGGTGCAAGCAGCGTCGGGTGCATCGGGTGGTTTGGCGCTTCCAAGCGATAAAACGCCACCCACTGTGGCTGCAAGCGATCTTGTGATGAAGGTTGCCGCCGCGGGGCTTGTGCCAAGTCTTGCGCAGCTTACGGTTCAGTTTTCTGAACCGGTCTATGGGATTGAACTTTCTGATTTTGAGATTACCAACGCCAAGGCAACAAGCCTTGAGCGGCTCGATGCCCTCAATTACCGACTTGAGCTTGCGGCCGATGCGCAAATTGAAGGTGACATCAGCGTGAGACTTAAGGAAGGCGCAGTCAGAGATTCGTTTAATAACGTTTCGCTTGCGCCCCAAAACGCACTGGGCAACACAAGTGTTGATACCAAGGCGCCTAGTCTGACCGTTAAAGCCGATGTCTCAAGCGCCACGGTGCCTGGGGTCCCGGCGAGTGGGGCAACGGCCCTGCCGATTCGATTTACGCTTAGCTTTTCTGAGCCGATCCAAAGTTTTTCTGCATCGGACATTAAGCTCAGTCAGGCGACAGCGGGCGAGTTTCGCGCCCTTGATGCCAAGACTTATGAACTTGTTGCTACGCCTAATAAGGACTATAGCGGTGATGTGGTCTTGACGCTTGCTCAGGGCGCTGTCAAAGATCTAAAGGGCAACACACTTTCTGGTACCCCAAGCCAATCGGTGGCTGTCGACACCAAGGCGCCCACGCTTGTGGTGAGCGATAACGTGACCGACAGTGCCACTAATCCGATGGCAACAGGCTTGCCGGTTGTCTTTCGCTTGACATTTTCTGAAGCTGTTTATGGGCTCACGCTTGATGACTTTAGCGTGACTGGGGGTAGTCTTTCAAAACTCACGGCTTTATCTGCAACCCAATGGGAAGTCACGGCGACCCCGCAAGCTGATTTCTTAGGCGATCTTGCGCTGAGCCTAAAGGCCGGTGCTGTGACCGATGCGCTTGGCAATGCACTGGCTGGCTCGGTGAGCGCCTCGCAGCGCATCGACAGCAAGGCGCCTGCGGCTGCCTTAAGCGATACGGCCAACGGGCTTGCTACCGGTCAGGTGGCCTTGCGCATTGCCTTTGATGAACCGGTAACGGGGCTTACTGCTGCTGACCTTAGCCTTGCAGGGGCAAGACTTGATAGCTTTACGCAGCTAACTGCCACCGTGTGGCAGGCTTTAGTCACACCGCTTGCTTCAGCAGGAACGCCTGCAGGCGTCTTAAGTCCAGGCACTTCTGCCGATGCACAACTGAAAGGCAGCATCGTTGCGACGCTGCCTGCGGGCGCCGCTAACGATGCAGCGGGCAATGCAAGTAAAGCTGCATCGCTCAGTGTGCCCTTTCAAATCACCAACCCCAACCCCACACCGATTGAAGGGAGTGGCAGCGGCACGGGGGGCAACACCCAACCACCGAGAGATCGCGAGCCACCCATCTTGCAAATAAGCGACGATGTATCAGCACAAATTGCAGCAGGCTCAAGCATATTTACCTTTAGCTTTAGTGAAGCGGTCAAGGGCTTCGATATTAACGATATTACGGTTTCAGGGGGCAGCAAAGCGAGTTTTACAGCGCTCTCCGATCGGAGCTTTACGCTCCTTGTCACACCGAGCAATCAAGCGGGTGGTGTGATGGAGGTGAGCGTTGCAGCAGGTGCTGCCAGTGACCTTGCCGATAACGCCATGATTGCTGGGGTAAGTGCAAGCCAGCGCTATGCAGAAGCGCCTGTGATTGTTGCAGTTGTTACCGACTCTGGGGTTACCGGCAATAGCGGCTCACTTAGCGATCGCATCACAAGTGATACCACGCCCGTTGTGAGTGCCACGGCTGCACCGGGATCCACGCTTGGTCTTTATAACAGTGCTGGTGTACGTGTAGCCGATGCGGTTGAAGTGGCGCCTGGTAGTTTTGAAATCACGGTGAGCTCCGCAATTTTTGAAGGAACCTATAGCGTTCGAAGTTATAGTGCTGATAATCAGGCCAGCCAGCACCAAGCGACCGGCAGTGTTGTTATTGATACGACAGCGCCCGCAGCACCAAGTCTAACTAGTCTTACGGCTGCAACTGGACTACCAGCCAGCGCTCTGGACGTCAGTGGCACGCGCTTGACCGATGACAGTACGCCTAGCCTAACAGCAAGCGCTACGACCGGTGGAAGTCTTGGTCTATTTGATGTGAACGGCAACCCGGTGACATCAGGCGTAAGCGTCACGGAGACCCAAGCAGGTAGTTACAGCTTAAGTGTGGGTACGGCGCTCACAGAAGGGGTTTATCAGCTTAAAGCCCTTGATCTTGCAGGCAATGCGAGCGCTGCGCTTAACTTTCTTGTGGATGCGACAGCACCGACCGCTTCGTCGCTTGCACTGCCAAGTGGCAGTTTTGCCAGTGGCTCGACCCTTCAATTTACGCTGCAATTTTCAGAACCAATAAGCGTCACAGGGACGCCTAGCCTGACAGTGGGTATCGGTTCAGCATCGCGCTCGGCAAGCTTTGATGCGCTAGCAAGTGCGGCTGCAGGTAGCGATAAGGTGGTGTTCAGCTACATCGTCACCGCAAGCGACAGTAACCTCTCAAACACCGGGGCAAGTCTGGGGTTAACTCTTGACGGCTCAATCACAATTCCCGCGGGTGCTGCCATCAAGGATCGTGCAGGCAATGCGCTTTCTGGCACCAACGCCATTAGTCTTACTCCTGCCAACCTAAGTGCACTGGCAGCGGTGGTGGTCGATGGCTCCACAGCGGGGCGTGCTGCTGATGGCTACTTGGACGGTGTCACGCTTTTTGCTGATCACTCAGGCGATCGCGCCCTTGGCCCTACCGATAGCTCAGCGCTTACCGATCCGACGGGGGGCTTTAAGCTTTATGCGGCAAGCGGGCCGCTCATCATGTATGGGGGTACTGATATCTCCACAGGGCTTGCTTTTGAAGTGCAATACGAAGCACCTGTAGGCTATAAGGTTGT
>Ga0194133_10008388_pt1 | contig 12057 bp, 9 predicted proteins | sample TA2KigOf40mmetaG_FD_155448 | JGI IMG/M metagenome (GOLD analysis project Ga0194133, IMG submission 155448) | Freshwater microbial communities from Lake Tanganyika, Tanzania - TA2015055 Kigoma Offshore 40m | ecosystem: Environmental > Aquatic > Freshwater > Lake | place: Tanzania: Lake Tanganyika...
AACTTTCCTTAAGCGGCTCTTTTTCTAGCAAGCCAATGGACACGTTGAGAGAATGGGATGCTGTCTTGAACCAGGCCTTAGCTCAAACCAAAGACAAGAGGCAAAGACAATCGCTAATCAAGTAAGTTTCCTCATTCTCTGAAACATTCTACTGATTAATCACGTTGCTAAATTTCTGCCATAAAGTGATTTTGGCCATCTTTATTTAAAACTTCAATTAAGATAATTACTTTGTTGGATTTACCGACTGAGATCAAAATGGGCTGAATTTTGATCAAAAAGTTGCCTAATTTTCTAGAAAATATGTCACGACAGTTATTGATGATCTCCCTAATCGTCCCACCGTCGAATTTCCGTCCAACTTTCAATGGCCTAATTTGGTGTCAGAACCTTTAACACTTGAGAAAGACCTGAAGGGTCGTTTCACGATCTTGGATTTTTTTACCTATTGCTGTATCAACTGCATTCACATATTGGCAGAGTTAGAAGAAATCGAAGCAGAATTTCCACTTCCAGGTAAAAAAAATAAACTCTCTTTAAGTGCAAAAATATCAATGACTGTACAATACTTTTTTATTGGTATGGGGTTTCTTTAGTTTTGCCTTATTCTATTTAGAACTTCTTGTAATTGGTGTTCACTCAGCCAAATTCGAAAATGAAAAAAATACTGAAAACATTGGAAATGCTGCCTCAAGGTGAGAGTAAAGCACATTGTACGATTTACACGAGCCAACATAATTATTTTCTTTTTAGACATAATATTCATCATCCTGTAGTCAACGATAACGTCGGGACGTTATGGTCAAAGCTAGGAATTATGTGCTGGCCTACCCTTCTTATTCTGGACCCTTCCGGAAAGCCTATCAAGTTTTACATGGGTGAGGGGAAGCGAGAAAAAATAAGCGAATTCCTTCAGGTAATAACTAAATGTAAAGACTAAACATCATACAGATGAAAACACTCAAATTCCTTTAAAATATTAACTTTATGTTTGAAAAATACATTTAACTTTAAGGTGGCCATCCCAATATTCAAAGAAAAGAACTTGATGACGAATACTTCAGTTCCGAAGTAAAATCTACCTCATAACATTCTTTAAGTGTTTTTTTAAGTTTACCACTAATATTAATTTGCAGACTCGCCAACGATGTCGATTTCGTTGATTGTGTTGATGGGCAATCGAAAGTCCTCAAGTTTCCTGGAAAAATTGCCATAAGTGATGATGGTAAATTTTTGCAAATGGAATATAAAAGTTGTAAAAGTAAAATAAAAACTCAAAATATTCAGGTGCGAATTTGTACATTTCTGACACTAGCCATCATCGTATTGTTGTAATTAATACTGAAAATCAGACTGTTGAGGCAATAATTGGTGATGGCGTTCAAGGTTTCAAAGACGGAAATCTGTCAGAAGCTCGATTTTCACTTCCTCAGGTTTATTTGATAGTCAAATTGTTAAATATTGATTCATTTAAATCAAAAATTATATGTTAATACTTTTCTTTTTTAGGGACTATGCTTTGTTGCACCTTGTTATCTTTATGTGTGTGACACGTCCAATCATTCTGTGAGGCTGGTCGATTTCTCTTCAGGAAAAGTAAGCACTCTTGCTGGAAACCGCCGAAGGGGACACGATTTTGAGGGAGGAAAAAGCAAAGATCAGGATTTGGCTTCTCCTTGGGATATTTGTTTGGGTTACTCTCCAGGAATGTGGGAGCAGCAAGGAGACAAAAAGTTCGATGTTCTCTACATAGCAATGGCTGGAACCCACCAAGTAAGAAAAGAATAAGATATAACAACTAAATATCGTACATTTCCTTTTACATACTACCACAAAATGTGTGTGAGTTGCCTCAAAATTTTAATAATTGAATTATGGCCACCTAGTAATTTGGAAAACCTTGCAGATTTGGGCTCATGCTATTACTGATGTGAAATGGTGGAAAGGTATTACATATCCAGCCAAAACTTTTTTTCGTGTTGCTGGCTCTGGTGCTGAAGAGAACAGAAACAATACTTATCCAACAAGAGCTGCTTTTGCTCAGCCATCAGGTGAGGAGCTGATTTAGGAGATTAAACTACTTGACATCCGATGAAAAAATGGCAAAAATTTTAGGGGTGAGTTTTGATGCCGAAACTGGTGTTTTATACGTTGCTGATAGTGAAAGTTCTTCTATCAGAAGTATGCATTTGGTGAGTAAAGGATGTTAAATTGATATATTTTTGACAAAAATGAATGTTTAATCTTCTTTATCTTTTTGATAGGCTGATAATGGTGCTGTAAAAGCAGTCTGTGGAGGAACCAAGAATCCTGTCGATTTATTTGCGTACGGTGATAAGGACGGTAAAGGTGTTGATGCTAGACTTCAGCATCCTCTTGGCGTGGTGGTTGTACGTAAAGATGGAGGTAAGTTTAAAGCTCAATAAAAATTCAACAATATTTTCAAGAACTTTTTTCTTGTAAATTTGTAGTTCCTGCTTTAATCGTGACGGATACTTATAACCACAAATTAAGGATGGTAACGGAACTAAACTCAAATGCTCCAGTGTGCTCTTCAATTGACCTGATTGGCGAAAACAAGCAACTCAATGAGCCTTGTGGTGGATGCCTTGGTCCTGGTATGTGAGGGTCATTTCATAAATTATTACTTCCAATGATCAACTTTTTTTAATTAAAGATGGATCAATCTTGTATCTTTGTGACACAAACAATCACGTTGTTAAAAAAGTAAATCTTGAAACTCTTCAAGTGCACCCCTTGGACTTTGTCGAAACACCATCAAGTGTTGATTTTGAAGCTCCTGACACTGGAAGCCAAGTTCATCACGTGAGAGTATCTTGTGCAGGAGGGAAACTTGAGCTCAAAATCAAAGTAGATATTCCTAAAGGAGTCAAGATCAACGCCGAAGCTCCAAGTTCTTGGACCTTAAAACTCCCAAGTAAATTCATCGATCTTTTTGCCATGGCTCTAATTTACCCAACATTCATTTTAGATGATATTTGGAGCCTCGAACATGAAACTCTGACAGGACCTGTCACATCAACTGAATTTTCTATCCACCTGAAACACAAAACTGCGATTGCACAACAGTCCGATGTTCTAGGCTTGAAGCTAAATATTTTCCTATGTCACTCTGACTCAGGGGTCTGCTCAGTCGCAAGACGGTCCTTGGGAATAAAAGCCACTTTTCAAGATCTTGAGAACCCCGCCCAAAGTACTACCATTCACTTGGACGCACATTAACAATCTTCTCCAAAACATGTTTTACACAAAACTTTATTTAAATATTCCACATATATATCCCAATGACCAAAAATATCAATTTACACCATGGGCCAACCATAAATATCCAAAAATCTTGATCAAGTTGCTTTAATTGTGAAAAAGCCTCTCCAGGTTCAGGATATGAGTTTAAGGGTCAAGAGAGTGTCTTTAGATAATGGGAAAATTTAAAGGAAATGCAATTAACTAATCATAAATTTGAGTTAATTACTGACACTTGAACGCACATGTTTTTGGTACATTCACTACCATGGACAAATACTTCGCTACAGCATATCCAATAATAATGTCAAGTATAGGTATCTGTGTACAAAGCAGAAAAAACTCAAACAAATGCTCAGTCCACAGAGACAAACGAATCTAATTTTTATTAGAAACATTTCCTTGTAAATCACAACTGCTGCTTAAAAAAGTGTTGAGTTAAAAATTGAATGGACTAAAAGTTTGATTGGACTTCCTAATCTCAACTTTCTCGTATATTTCAACACTTTTTAACAGAGGTGGTTTAATTCAAGCGACAATTCTTCAATAGAAAAACCAATGTTTTGTCCAGCTCTTGTTTGCCAGCAAAGCACCTGAAGTTTAGTGTCCAATCTGAAGTTTTCCAAACATATTTTCCAGCCATAAAGTCTTAATTTTCAAATAAAAGATCAATGTTGCACTAAAAAACACAATTGATAGTGAAACAAAATGAACAATCTGAAGGAAAGGACCCTTCGACTGGGAAGTGGTCGTCATGGAATAGGAAGCCTTTTCAGGAATCTCCTACAAGCTGGGATGCTGGTATTTGCAAGTGCTTCAGTTGGAGTGAAGGTAAATCACATTTATTTTCATAAAACTTTCTGAGGTGGAAAATATTAACTGATTTTCTCTCTAGATTCTCTGCTTGATTGTCAGCCTCAGCTACTTCCTTTCATTTTCTGAAAGTGCTGTCAGAGCATTGAGCGTTACCCCCGGGTATTTCTGGCCCCCTCACTTTTGGTTGTGGACTGGTTTCACATATTGCTTTATGGAAATACATTGGTGGGAAGTTGTGGTTGATGTCATCACAATAGTACTTGTGGCAGGAAAACTTCTCGAGCCTCTTTGGGGGGCCATTGAGGTAGTTAAAATATGTATTTTTCAATCAACATTTTACAAAAAATGACTTACTACTATTGTAATCGATTTTTCATCTTCTCTAGATGCTGACATTTTTTGGAATCGTCAATGTCGGTGTCGCTATGGTATGTGCTGTCTTTTACTACTTCCTTTATGCTGTCACCTTCAACACAGAGCTTTTATTCGATGTACATATTCATGGTAAAGATTGTAAGGATAAAGTTTTTGAAGTGATGAAAAGAAAATATCTTTATGTTAGGTCTAGCTGGTTATCTGGCTGGAGTCTCTGTAGCAGTGAAACAAGCCATGCCTGATCATGTCCTTTACCGATCACCTGTAGGGAAGATTACAAACAGGAACATCCCTTTGGCTGTGTTTGGGCTCTCATTCATTATGTGGGCAGTAGGGTTAGTCGAGGGATCATATTGTACCATGTTCGGAAGTGGGCTGGTAAGTTAAGAGTCTTGAGATTCTCTTGTGCTGTTTGAGATAAACTCCAATTTTTTTTCAAGGTTATCAGTTGGATTTACTTAAGGTTTTACCAACTTCATGCAAACGGCACACGGTAAATTATCATATTCTTGAATACCTTTTTATTTCAGGATACCAAAATTCAAAGAATGCATTTATTGTATCATATTAATCACGTGTCCTAAAATTGTGTCACCGTAAGATGAACTTTGAAGCTATTTTGTATTGAAAACTGACACAACTTTTGTTACTTAAATGGAATATTTAGAACAGTGATTGATCAACTCTATGTTAATTATTTCATTTGCGTTTATTTATTAGGGGAGACGCTGCAGACAGTTTTTCTTTTACAAGCTTTTTTCCAAATGTTTTACAGGTAAAGTAAGGGTATTTTTTTGTTAAAAACTATTTAGGTTCAAACTATTTTTTATCTTCTCTAGCCTCCACTTGCTGTAGTAGGAAACACAATTTTCGCTCTCCTTGTCCGATTAAGAATTTGCAAGCGCCCTATTCGTCGATATGATGTAGGCGTTGGAGGACCTGCAATATCAATTAGTTTGCCTGGAGTAGAAACTACAGGTCCAGATACAGAAAGGCGACGCCAGATTGCCCTGAAAGCTTTGAGCGATAGGGTAAATCCGAATGGATTATATTTATTTTTTCAAATAATTAGCCAAAAATATGTTTTATTTCAATACGAAGATTCATTTAAAATCTAAAAGAGTTGTTGTTATTTTCAAGTTGAGCAAAACAGATGGGACAAACTCTGGGACATCAGGTGGCGTGGCTGGAGTTGCTGCGTGGCCTACACTAGAGGACGACTTGCCAGGCAATGTTAAATCTACACCCTCAGCTCCTTTGACTGCTGCTTCACCCTCAGTACATTCCACACAGGGCACTGTTACGGCCTCATCAGATAAGGTCTAGAAATTACTCTGGAAAATTTTCAACGTCGAAATTGATTTTTGGTTTTTTTCCAGGATACTTTAATCAATATTGGCAATGACGACCCAACGAGTTAAAAACTAGATCCAATTATGCTTTGCAAAAAAATGTGATATCCTATTAAGTGTTATATTGTATCGGAGCAAAATAGCTCCCACTTTGTGTAACTTCATTTGTTTCCTTATACCGAATATCGTTAAAATAAGTGTGGCTCCTTTGTTATTTAGCCTTACGAGTGACAATAAAATATTTTCTAAGCTGTTTAAGCTCAACTTAACACATGATTTATTTCTGACTATTAAGGACCCCCTTCTTTCTTATATTTTACAGACAAAATGCCACTGACCGATTTGATTTTAAGTGCACCAAAAGTTTTACTTTGTTAAGAAGACAATAAATATTTTATAAAAGACTGGATTTTCCATGAAGTTAAATGAGATTCTTAAAGCTTTTATTTTCACCAAACCAAACTTTTATCTAGTGGTCATAAAATTAGAAATAAGATTTCAAGTGAGCTAAAAAATTTATTTGAAGAAACCCAATCTAAGTTGCTCGTTTCTAAAACAGACTAAGTTTGAAATCCCTGAATTTGATGCCAGATGGTTTAGCGATGGAACCTCCATGTGTAGAAAACTTCTTTGTCTCCAAACTTCTTCATCTCTGGTTGTGGAAATCTATCTGGATGAAGCATTATGTAATGTCTGCAAATGGCCAAGTTCAATGATGTCTTCTTTTCAAACCCATTTCGCGCAAAGACACCTGATAAAAATATATCAAAGAGTGAGCGAAAGAAAGAGGGTTCTTATATTAGACTCAAACTGAGGACACGTACCACCGGCATAGGCAAGTCCGACGTAAGCTATGGATAAGTGTAGCCCCGTAGTTAAGGGTGCCCTTTGAACAACAAGCTGGGTGAGGCGGGCAAATACAGCACCCGCTGTGAAACGAATCATCTGTAAACGGTTTACAAATCTATCTAATACTTAAATTGACATACCTGTCATAATAGCAGGAAATTTGTAATGATTTACAATGGAGATTTCCTCGAAGTCAGGATCTGGACTCAGAATATCCAGTGCCCACTTGACCCCTGGATCAGGATTTTCATATATCTTTTCCCGATTCATAACTCCTAACAAAATGGTAAAATTTTAAAAGTTACAATATTCTGTCAGGCATAAAAGTTTAAATTGCATTGAATTTTACCTTTCTTTTACAATAAATGATGGTCTGAAGAGATGAAATCGAAATGTAGTATTTTTTGTTGTTGTGGTGGTAAGGAATATTTATTGAATTCGCCTCAGAAAGTTGTGAAAAACAAACATGTCTGACTAGTTCCTACAGCTCGGTAACATGTCAAAAAAAATAAAGTGTTTACAAAAGCTTCTAGCTTATTGAAAGTGCGGCGACTTTATCCGATAAAAATCGCTTCACAGAAAGAAAGTTTCAGTATAAAAAAGGAAAAAATAATTTTGTATTTTTTCAAATACGCTATCCTAATTAATAATAATTATCTGACCTATTATAAAAAGGTTTTGACTTTTGAGAACAACGTGGGGAATGAATGTCAAGTTACCTTTTAATTTTTTTACTGGAGTGGTAATTAACCATTTTTCAGTCAAAAGAGCCTTCGATGTTATATTTTAGAACTTCCCAACTAAGCTCAGCACCATATTTGTAATAATGAAGTGCTCAAAAAAGCAACAACATCTTACTGCAAGTCTGCAAAGTTAACTTCGCTTTACTCAATTATTTATTGAAAAATTGTAAGAATTGGCAATAAAAAAATGATTTGATGGGGGGTTTGTTGTCATATTGAAAGATCAACCCAAGTTGGGGTTGAAGGCATTGGAAAACCGTCTAAAATAAACTGGGTCTCTTTTAATTATTAAAGGGTAGATCCTAAAGTTAGGGCTCTCATATTCATCTTTACAAACCCATTAATCCACCACCAAACTAAATTTGATGTTGATTTATCTTTCCTGTATGCATTTTAAAATTATAAATTCAAGAAAATATAAGTTAAATTGAGTAACAAATCTTGAAAGACAGACACGGTTCCTTGTATAGAAAAATTTTGTTTGGTTGGGTTGGACAAAGCGAGCACTGAAACGTGACCAAATTGTTTGCAATCTTAAAATTTCACAGTTGCTGGTTCTGAAGTTTGTTGAGAAAAAGCTCTGAGATCATCACTGAAAGGTTCTCGATTGCTCCATCTTCTCTACCTTCAATATTTTTCACTAAATCGACCGGAAGTTTTGTGAACCCAGTCCTCAGATCCTCAAGGAGTTCTGTGCGGCAAATGTTTAGTGATTTACACACTTCTTCCATATTACTTGGGTTACTTTCCCGAGCCTCCTTTGCACGCTCATTCACATGCCTCCTCAAAATCTTATCAGCCTATTAAATATAAAATATGAAAGACGATTTCTCAATGCTCAAAATAAGAATTCTAACCTGGTGGACAACACTTGCAGAGCAAGCCATTCTAGATAGGTCACGTTCAGCTGCATTGACTTCATCCTCATTTTTAAAAGGGTTGGTCAAAGCTAAGTCAATGACACTCTGGCAGAGCTCAAGCGGAAGCGATTCCTTAAAATAAAAACTATTGTCTTTTACATGATAATTCTTGTGCAATTTTTGACTACCTGGAGGCCTTTCAAAGAAAATGAAAACTTTTCCCAAGAATTTTCAAATGGATTGGCGCATTCAAACTTCTCTGACATATGAAGAATTGTTTCTTCAGGGACCCTGGCTATATCTTTTCTAGATCTATTCCTTTTAAGACATTCCTCAATTGTCTCGTCGATATGAAATTGACAAAATCCAACTTCATGTTTTTTTGAAATTTGATAGTATTCGTAACGCATACTACGATAGTAGAAATTATCATCAACAAAGATGACAACTGATTCCTTGCCCAAATTGATTGAAGGATTGTCGATTCTCAGTTTCCCACATACATCCTCAAAGCCATCTGTCGTTTTATTGTCACGCAAGTTCCTGACCAACTCTTCAACGTGTGTCTTTATTTCACTCCGTCTGCCTTTCCATTTGTAGCTAGTTAAGTCTGACAGATCTTCAATCTGGAATAGAATCACACGTTTTACAAGGTCTAAAATCAAACAAGCCAGTAAGGAAACCTGTATAAGTCTGTCATAGCAGACGTGGATGAAGCAATAGCCTTTTTCTGACAACTCCTTTCCAAACTTAGTGATAAAAGAAGTCTTCCCAGCACCCGGCAATCCCATCAAAAGCACAATGCAAATTGATGAATTTGAATTTTTGTTTCTCTCCGCCATTGCGTTCGTCAAGAAAAATGATGCACCTATAAATAAAACAGTACAAATATCATCATAATACCAAAATTTAGACCGTCATTCTTAAAGGTCTTACATTTATTCAACTATAAACTTGATAAGGTTTAAAGTAAAGAAATTTAACCCCTTGTTGAACATATAGATGAGAACCTGACATTTGATCCTCTTGATTTTAAAAGGCCAGTCACACTCGAAACATTTCTGAAAATTCCTCAATGAAGAAACTCATTTATCTCAACTTAGGCATTTTGTCAGAGTTTTAAACAGAGCAATGAAAATCAAAATATAAAATTAAATAAATGTAAACAAATGTTTCACAGATACCTAAAGTGTTTGGTTATAAAATAGTATTTGTATCTATGATTTTCAGTTTCTACTTATTTCATCCACTTTTTAAAGTTCCCTTCTTTTCTACATTTAGTTCCCAACAATTTCTTTTTTGCGGAATCGAGTTCGATAGTTGAGTGGACGGGCCGGCGCAGTAGCAAAACTCGTACGACGTTTCGCTCGATAATTTTGATCAGAGAGAGTCTGGACCGTCTCGTCGATTTACTCTCCAACTACTCTAGTGTGACTATGTCAGCTTGTCCCTGGCATGGCAGTAGCAGCTGGCAGCCTCGTAAATTTTATTAGTGTATAACCAAAAAAAGAAAACACGTACTCATCCAAATACGATAATATTTGTGCTGAACTTCTGAATATTCTACCATACACTAATCCCTTGATTAGTGAGTGTGTTTAGGTTAAATAAGTGGCACTTTTGCTTTCGACACCATGGTTGAATATTACTCGCTGCTCGAAGTCCCAAAGACAGCCTCGTCCTCAGATATTAAAAAAGCGTAAGCAACATTTACTCATACATATTCTTAGTCATTGAAATGTTTGATTATTGATTGCCTTTGAGACGTGGTGAATCTAGAATATTCTGGGGATGATATTTCATTTTTTTTGGTTTATGTTCTGGTTTTTCGCAGAAATCGCTTCGTTTCCCAAAAGTGCATTTGTTTTGATGAAAAATTGTTCAGGTTGGCTTCCTTGAATACATTTATGGCTTCTGAATTTAAGTTTGTAAAATGAGCTCGACTATTTTTTCCCTTTCCAAAATTTTAGTTGCAACGGATCAAAGGCTTGCTGAGAGTGTTTAAAGTTTGCCTTTTCTTTCTACGTTGTTTACACGAAAGAAATATTTAGTAAAAAGATATTATAATGTTTCTGCGGTCATTTCAAACTAGGCCAATGAGTCTAAAGACGTTATTTAAAAGGAAGTATTATAGATGAACCCCATATGCTTTCTTGGGTTAAAGCCCAAAAAGTCGTCACCATTCATTTGAAAGATACTTTCCTGAGGGCATTATCACGTATAGTGTCCAATTTATACATATAAAAATGGGCATACAGATGTTTGTTTGTCCGTTGGTGTGTGGAGGGCTGATGAAAATCCAAACCTCTGCACTGATCTTGATGAAATTTTGCACACACATCCTCACATGTCTAAGAAAGGTTTTGGTGCCAATATGACCCCGCCTCCTCCCCCTGCCTGGGCCTGGGGGCTTGAAACCCTTTAAGCTGAAGGACACATTTTTTTTATAAAACAAAAGATGTTCAGCAGGTTGCTAATTAACCCGGTACCTCAGCTAGTAAAGTACAATTTTTTAACACAAATCTATTTATTTCTCAGACGGGGGTGTTGAGGACACCCATGCTTAACATTCTTTTCCATATTACGCCATTTCCAACAGTTTGAGTGTTTGCTTGAAGATAGTGAATCCGTTAAGGAGCTTTTTGAGTCAACATTGACGCGGCCTTATTTAATTAAAGCTGACAAATAAAAGCCAAAACGTAACACTTACATCCATCCTTCTTTTCCTACACCTAAATGTTCAAAGGCCTTGAACAAAATTATTTAGTAAGTTTTGTTGTGCTATTTGTTTCGAACGCCCACTCCTTATCCTACATTACATTTCGTCGTGATGCTGTATGCTTGAAACACCTGAACTATCGATTGAACAAATGTTGATGAGGCTTTTCGCCTTTCAGCAAGTAATTTTTTACAATTTAAATTTTTGCCAGACGGACAGATTACGAAAAAAATTATTACTCCCACACTAAAACTATGAAGTTCAGTGAAAAGCCACTCCCCATGCTCAGAGCCAACACGAAGGTTGTAATTTGGAACGATATTAAAGGCAGAATAATGTTGTGTTTTCTCGTTTTAAAAACACTTATTGATTCTGTCAGCACAATTTTTCATTGTGACAACGCATTAAGTTCAAGTCTTAATTAAGTAGAAATCGAAAAAAACTTCTTAAGCATAATTAATTTTGTATACAATAAAAATTTTACACTTATTGAAGATCCTGTCGAGAATGTTCTTTTTTTGCTGCGTATAAAAAATGCTAATCTGACATTCCTACATAAATAAGCTTCTTATATTCTTGAAACTTTATTTTGACGTTTGTCCTAAACGAAAATACAATTTTCATTCAATTGATAAGTCCCAAAAACACCCAAATTGTTTGTCTGTTGTTGCCATAATTCATCAAAGTTTAATCCCACGCAAGGTGGATTTCAATGTGCCAAAAAAATTAAAAAATTTGAACAGTGAAAATAAAGAATTTTTATTATTAAATTGCTATTTGATCTTCAGGTATCGTCGCCTTGCTCTAAAATGGCATCCAGATAAGAATCCAAACAATCAGGAGGAGGCTACAAAAAAATTCAAAGAAATATCAGAGGCCTATGAAGTTCTGTCAGACGGTAAATCTATTTATTTTTTATAAAAGTCACAGCCTTTAAGAGTTTTCAATCTATTTTTTTTTTAAATTTTAGACAATGTGTTCGTCTCAATTGATGACTTGTTATTGACACCATATTTTATTTTTCAGATAAAAAGCGCAAAATATATGACCAATATGGACGAGAAGGTTTGAGGAAAAGT
>Ga0194133_10008389_pt1 | contig 12055 bp, 6 predicted proteins | sample TA2KigOf40mmetaG_FD_155448 | JGI IMG/M metagenome (GOLD analysis project Ga0194133, IMG submission 155448) | Freshwater microbial communities from Lake Tanganyika, Tanzania - TA2015055 Kigoma Offshore 40m | ecosystem: Environmental > Aquatic > Freshwater > Lake | place: Tanzania: Lake Tanganyika...
TTGAAGCCACTTAATTAGAAACTCACCAAAAGCTTTTGGATTGTCTGGAGTCAGCACAAAATCATTCTCCACATTTGTAAAACTACGATCAGAAAAGTAGTTGTCACTGTAACTCCTGTTGAGAAAAAGTCAAAGAGTTTCATAGGATAAGATGAACATTTCTTTTGTAAAGCTACAGACCTTGGATCACCACGTAGCCCCAGAGCAACAGGTCCATCTATAGCAACTGGAGTTCTGAAAACATCCCCAACAGTTTGCACTGAACCTCCTCGGCTATTATAAAAATAATTATTTCCCTTAAGATGTTTCAAATCATATTGGCTTCAATAGCTAACCCTCTATCCAAAAACTTTAAATAACTGGTAAATGTTGAGGCCTCTCGGGCAGAAAAATGACCGTGTTTGGCAAAAATTTTTAGTCCGAATAAATACCACAATTCACCGATACTGCGTATTGTATGACATTTTCAACAATTGTGTAATTTTTCTGGACATTCTCAACAATTGTGTAATTTTTGTACAAAACCGTGTGACACTTTTCCAGTTGGGCTGGTAGAATAAAAAAAATCAAAGCATTGAATACCTTGTCTTATAAAGATGATGGATCCATTCATTTGCTGATTCCCAGATGATTGCTCTCACCCATAAGGCAAGATTTGTAGCAACTAAATGCATAAATCCAAAGCGTGCAAACAATCCAAATCTCTCAACAATGACCTGGAAGTTTAATTTAACTTCAATGAATGAAAATTTGGATAAAATCCTTAAATTTCCAGATTACCTGAGAATTAACGAACAGAAAATGCATCTGTAAGAATGTAAAAAGTGCTTGTAAGATGGGATGGGCTATCATGATGTCCTCCACGCAACTTGTCTCCATTGTAGCATGCATAGCAATCTCAAGACCAATAAAGATGAGGGTACCAAGACCAAATACTGAAATATAACAAAGGAGCTTTTAATGAGGACCATCTAAAAGGCTACCTTATTTCAAGAAAGATTACATTATCATGAAATTGGTCTGGATAACTGATATAAGATCTCTGTAATTTGTAAAACATAAGTTATATTTTCACAAAATCTATCTATCAATATAAAACAGGCCTATAATAAAAATAATAATCTGGTGCAGTATAGACTCCACAAATGAATTACTCAAGTTAATCATCTTTCCAAGAGTCAATGCAGATTACTATTACCCTGACTGAGTGTGCCTTGTTGATTTTTTGGCAATCCTGGGTTGAATCTACAACCTTGGATCTTGAATCTAAATAAGGTGCTTTTAACCCCAATCATGAATGAACCAATCTCCACCAAATTTGTAATGGCCTCAGCACAGATTCAAGGTAGGTTATTTATACAGGATTGACCCTGCCAACTGCAATCCTTGCTCCTGTAGCCCCCAAACTCCAAAACTCAAACAGACCACAGAGGGAAAACTTTGTGACACAAAAATTGTCCAGAAGGATGCTTTGATAATTTTTTTACATAAAAAAATGAGCCCCTTACTTTTTGCTTCTAAGGCCCAGCGATAGGGGTTAAGATAATGAATAAGTTAGAGTATGGCAGGTTAATTGCTTGGATAACTTAAGAACTTATGGTCCCACTGGGTTGAAAATAGGGAAGGGGGACAAGCACTGGGTGGCTAGAAATTTCTAGGGCGTCTCTTTCTAAAAATTTGGTGAATATTTTTTGAAAATGCTTCAAAATTGTTAAATTAAAATTAAATGATTTCTTAATACATTAGCAATGATGTTTTTTTAGTTAAAGAACTTACAATTTTATAGTTGATCAAGAATTTTGATATTTTGGCGCCTTAAGACCTCTAAATTATGCCATTTTCCTTTCCAATAGTACTATTTATCATTTTACTCTTCTGGCAACAAATTCATCATTTTTTGTGAGAAAACAAAGTAAACATGAAAAGTTCCATTTTCCAAGAGAAAGATGGACATTTGAAAACTTTCTTTTGATTTTTTTGTTTTTTTGCGACTCTTTGAAAGGCAGAACTGGTCTATTAAATCACATTGATGCACAACCAATTTGCTAAAAGGAAAATGAAAACTTTCCCATTCGTACTTTTTTTTCATGATCTTTGAAAAAGTTAAATCTCTTCCAGTTCCATAACATTGACCATCTGTTGGAATAGAGCAAATGGAAAAAAAGTGAAAATTTTTTCCTCTTCTCTCTTTTTGCAAGTCACAAATGATTCTTTTGTACACATGCAGGTGAGTATTTTATAATGCCTAATTAATAATTCATCAATTCTTTACCTAGAGCTCCAACTCTTAGATAAAAGCTGGTCCGAGAAACTTTATTTCGGTCAATGTGGGCCCTTCTTAGTGTTCCAAAACTGAAGAACAAAAATTTTTTTTAAAAAAACTTACAATAGAAAAATGGTTTACAAATACAAACCTGGATACTGATCCAGATTCTGGATCTCCAAGATGTTCTTTTGATCCTTTAGAAACAGCTGATGGAAAAAGTAAAAGTTAAATTTGATTCTGTCTTTTTTTCATTCAAATCTTTTATATACCTGGACAGTTGTCTAGCAGGACGCTAACATAAATACACATGATTGCTACTATGCTGCCCACATAAAGATACATCATGTAAATACCCTTGAGGATAAAAAATATATTGGTCAAAAAATCATCCTGCTTGTTAACTTAAGATTAAATTTTCACAATCAATCAATCAAAAATGCCTTTTGTTTAAGTGATTGAAGTCAATAACCTAATAACATCTAAATATACTCAAAAAAAGATCAAACTTACTTGAAAGGCCAAAGGTCTGATTTTATTGTCAAGAACTTCTGTTAGGCAAAAAGCTACCATTAGAAGGACCAGAATTTTTCCATACATGGAGCTCAAAGCTACCCAAAGGTGTGAGCTAAAAAATATTTGTTTTGTCTCAATTATTATTCACAAACTGCCTTGGGAAACAAACCTAATGCATATTCACTTTGAAAGAAAAGAAAGTTTTAAATTAGACACCGTCCTAAATCTAAGAAAAATGATCTCAACAAAGCATCATTTAATCTCTCATAATCGTTTTCTAAACCAGCTTACTGAAAGGCAAAATAATTAATCTTAGATGCATTTTTCAACGTGGTTAAAACTTTAAGAAAGTGTGAAATTTCATTTTCAGTTTCAACAGCATATTTTATTTATCAAAATCTAAATATTTTCAACTTACAATGGTTCTCTTCTTTCCCATAATTGTCCACTAAAAGGATTCACTTGAATTGTACTGTTGGCTTTAGTAGATGAAGAGGATGAGGATTTTTTCTTGCTTCCACCTCCACTTGATTGACCAGCTTGGGACCCTTTTGTTGGGCTATCAGCTATGAAAAATATCTTTACTTATATAAAAAGTGACTTTTTCTATATCATATATCTTTAGAAGTTTAAACTCAGGCCATAAATCATCCATGGTAATTATTATTAACAGGGCCAATACAAGAAACTATTGTTGAATTCTTTTTTTATATCCTTGGTTAAAGAATATACTTTTCTAGCTGCCCTTATCATTTGGGCATAGCATTCAATTATATGGGCTCAGGCAAACACCCTGAGCGGTTTCACTTCTTTTGCAGGTGGTTTTATTGTGAAAGAAATTGAAGAAACATGTTTAGAGAATATTTCACATTGAAAAGAAATCACTTTGAAGGAAGGAATAAACAAATAAAAAATTTCAAATTTTCTTATTAGAAGTATGTCAACCCTGAAAAGTGCAACTGGAGTCTGTATAACCTTAGACAAATATTCTAACAAATTTAGTCTGCAAAGTACCATCTGCTTTTTTCTAATGATAAAAAAACTTTATTCTTGACTCAGGGCCAGAACCTTGACCAATCTCACAAATTCTGGGTAAACCAAGCATGCCTGGTACAAATCCTTTGCCTATTCTATACCCCTGACATCCCTTTCACCCTAAGAGTCGCCGGGGCCAAAGGTTTTGGCATCTGGCTAGGGATCTGAGGGTTCAAACCCAGGCACCTCCAGACCCCGAATCGACACAAAAATACACCAAAAAAATTATAAAATGATTCCCAAAACTCAGTGTGCTGTTATAATGAAAAAATTTCCAAGGTGTACTTTAAAAAATGTAAGCAAGGTTAAAAACTTACACTCATCATGAAGGAAAATAATATAAACCAACCTTTTCTGCTTGTTGGAGAATTTGACTTTGTATGTGAGTTTCCAGGAGCTGGATTGTGTTTTGAGCTGCGGGAATCCTAGAAAAAATTATTTTACTCAAAACTTATTTAATATGATAGTTATTTGAAAGATTTTTTTCCAACCTGTTCCTCTTCTTCACCATCAGAACTTTCATCTGAATCAACTGTGTGTGTCTAAATCAATAAATTTTCTTCCTAAATATAACTTTTCAATCTTGTTGATTTATAGTCTGTATAATTCAACCTGTTCTCTATTTAATCTTCGGTGTTTTTTGTGTTTTGATGATGGACCTTTCGTGTAGCTGCCAACAATTCCCGGTGCATCACCAGTTTCTGGAACTTAAATTAAAATTCATGAGAAAATTAAAAGAGTTTATTGAGCGAAAACAAACTTATTACCATTTGAAGAATTGATTCCAACCGGTTCAATGCTGACCAACATGCTTCTCCCAGAAGGCATTTGTCCGTCGAGGCTGTCCTCTTCTGGATTCAGTTCGCTGCCAGCTGGAAAACATAAATTAGACTTTAATATATGGGAAGAGGAAGGCCTTTAGGCAATGAATACACAATGAAAAATAGAAGGTTATGTTGTTAATTATCTTGTCTGATATGTTCTTTCTCCCTTTACAAAGTAGATGATTCATTTATTTTTATCTTTAATTTATCAAAAGTCAAATTTGAGAAAATCTTTAACGGTTTCCGAACATGCGATCAAAAGATGGAAAATAGAAACTCAAAAATCTAATTTAAAAAGTGGTTTTTTGATGTAATGTAAGGTAGATAAACTTTTTTATGACTTTTCAGGCCCACTTTTGAGAAAATCTGTGGTACTTTTGATAAAAAAGATCTTGATAAGCTAGAAAGAACTTTTGTTTAACGGTATATAAAGTTTGAGTGATGTTTCAATCACGGTTTTTGAACATGATGAAAAGTTTAAGCAGCTTGAAAAAATCATGTTTAGTTTTAAAAGATTGGCATTTTTACTATAGAAATTTCTACCATGATATGGTTTGTTGTAAGTTGTATTGAATGCCTTTTTGAAACCCTTTTCAGCAAGTTTTGCTTGAAGTTGTTTCCTCTGTTCTTCTTGCTTTTGCAACAATTTTTGCTGATGATGTTTACACTGACACTTTGGTTTACGACCCAAAGATCTTTTCATTGATCCCAAAACATCACTCGATTTGGAGAGATGTCCTCCAAACATAGTTGTTTCTCTATTGGCCATAATACACTTAAAAAATATTCAGACCCACTTTGCTTTTTTTCTCACCACAAGTCAACACATAACTTCATAACTTTTCCTCACAATCATTCACACATAACTAAAAACTGGAAAAGGTTGTTGCCAAATTCACACAAGATGTTTTGATCAAACATTTGGAATGGAAAACAATTCTCAGGCTAGTGTAATAGGGGGAAAAACTTGTCTCTATTTTTCAGTCATGATTATTTTTTCTTATTGTGGCACTTTGATCTTGTAACACTTCCTTAGCTCGACTGTTCTTCAAAAGGCATATAGGAAAACATATGTGGTCCTGCATGCACCTTTGGAAGGAAGGCAAGACATTTCAACTGTGAGAGTGTGAGCTCAGATCAGATGCCTTTAAGGGTATAGAAGAGAAAATCAAAATCAAAATCTAGCTACAAAACATTTATCAAAGGAAAATTCAATCCTCATCTACTTTTTTTGTCAACTCTAACATCAATCCTATAATTCAAGAATTCAATTATGAAAAAGTGTTTGGCTTATAGAGTTAAAATTTTACAGTTGATCAGTTGGCAAGACATGATTTTCGCATGAGTGATTTTTTTCTAGATTTACACTTTGTTGATTTGGTTGCTTAAATCTGAAGATGATATGATGAGTTATTAGGTTGAAAAAAACTTTTTCACCTCTTTGTTCTTTATGACAGCAGCAGCAGCAACAACAACAACAAGATTGAAAGTTTTTGCAATTATTGAAAGTGAGAGTGGCTTGATTTGTGTGGAAAACGGTTCTTCTCCACCTCTTGTCCAAGATCATCAACAAACATTAAATGAATTACAAAATAAAGTTCAATTAAAGTTTGTCCAAGAAGAAATACATAGAGAAACTTTTCAACAATTTTTAGTTGGTCATTAACTAAATTAATTGTAGCTGGTTTTATTTCTGATTTTCATCATTCTAACTGTTCATTCCGTAAGTGATGAAACCCAGTTGTGGGAATTTCTTCTTGGAAATAACATTTTCGTGAAAAGTGTTCTGAAGATTCGAAACAAAAGATGAAAATAAGAATCAAATATCTGTTAGATAATTAAAAAAAGTGAAATTAATTGAAACTATGTGCATTTTGTACAGTTAATATTATTAAATTGAACATTTGGTTTCAAGGTCTGCAAATATATGAGTTGATAAAAAATGATTGTTTTTACATTGATCTTTTTATTGTTTGTCTTGATGGCATTTTTCAATTTGCAAATCATCAAAAAGGAGGAGACACTTAACATTAATTTGTAGCAATTATGTATTGTTTTGTTTTGGAAGAAAATCAGACCTTGATATTTTGAGATTGCCAAAATATAACTCTATCAATCGAGGAAAGGTTGCAAAAGGATTTTTCAAAAGTTCAAGTCCAAGTATTATTTTACAGTTTACACCCTGAGAAAATAAAAGAAGTTAGCCACAAGCATCCACTCAATTCTGACAAGGGGATTGCAGGAAAAGAGCCAAGTAATTTCAATTCAACTCACAACTCTAAATTAAACCGTAGAAATCTCCATCCAATGAAATCTGGACTCACACTTCAAAAACTCATTTTATGATATTTATGTGCAGGTTGGTTAAAACAAAATGAAAATGGAAAACTAGAACTTTTACTTTTTACAATTGTAGCCATAGGTAAAATATGCTTCAATTTACTCCAACTAAAAATTCAAGTAATTTCCTTATTGGGAATAATACTTTATTGACAATATTTGTTTTTATCACATTCCTGTTAACTCATTTCAAGACAGGTTCACACCTGATATCTCATTCCCTCACCTTTTTGATATCGCGATTGCATTTCTGCCCAAGGTATACCTGTTCCTCCAATCATCCAATTTTCACTGGATGATCTCCTGCATTGGCCCCAACCTTGATTTGAGTCTCAAGTATATAATAAAGGGCTGTCGTTTTATCAATAATCAGTTCTGTGTTGATACTTTTCTTGCTTGGAAAGGTCATCACTGGGTTTTCATCCTACTCCAACCCTGACTCTCTCGCTCTCTTCAGACCACACATCGCACTTGCTAATATGCTTCTTTATGTCAAATAGATAAACCTTCCAGTTTCCTGCCCAGTATTTCTCAAATAATTATTTTACTTCAGTGTGTATATCCACCAAAAAATACTTTACATAAAATCCCCAACCAGACATTGTGTAGAATTACTGCACAGTTATAAGATCAAAACCTTGTGAGGTCTTAATCCTACAATGAAAAATAAAATGTAGCAATATATTAAAATTTCTTTTCTTAATTAAACTGGGGGCATTTCAAAAATATTTTTCAAGTCTCCTTAGTATCATAAAAGAGATTTTCTTTTAGTCATACTGATAATAGTAGACAAATTCCAATCTCTGAAATGCATGTTTTGAAAATTTAGGAAGATAATTAATTCCAATTGAGAAGAAACTTACTTTCTATCTAGATCTGTCTTTAAAATTTTGATACTTTTGATTGGTTTTCTACATCACTCTAAATTTCGGTCAAAATCTTAGTTTTCGAAACCACAGCCAATTGAGAATCATTTTATCTTGGGGGCAATTTTAGAATAGGAAATGATCAAAAAGCAATTCATCAGTTTTTGAGCATCTTAATCCTGATGCAAGATATTTGTGGATGATAGCCGAAAGTTTTCACTGTCAATTCGAAAGTGGAATTTTACTGTGATATATTGATGCAATTTAGTACAGATTGGACTACTTGAAGTTCTCTCTTGAAAACACTTTCGCTCACTGAGTTTTTCAATACCAGATTACAATCTAACAAAGTGGCTGTTCGCTTTGAGATTTATTACTCATTTTCAGAGAATGAGTCTCATGTTTTTATTGGAACATATCTGAAAATCTTATTGAAACCATGAAAACAAAGGTGGTGATTAAAATATATCCTCTGGAAAGTTATCCCTCCAGAAGCAAAGCGAAGGGAGGAGTTTAGATATTTTGAATAGGGCTCCGGCCAAAAATGGGGTGATATCCCGTGCCCGTCCTTCGGTCTGTCACCTCCTCGTCCTCCCAAACCATTGAGTGCTGAAATTTAGCATGCATAACACTTACATAGATGACTCAAAGGTTACTGTCCAGATTTTTGATATTTTGCCTAGAAGCCGAGATATTTAAGTTTAAAGTTCTATTGGGAATTAAGCCAAGCCAACTCTTTAAATGAAAGTAGCTTTTTTAACTACCCATGATCCATCTAAATTCTGGGTCAGGTAAGGTTAGCAATATATGCCCTTTTGGTTAAAAGCAGGAGGGTTAGGTTGGGACAGATGAGGGTCATCCTTGCGGGGGTTGGTTGGGTCAGGTTAGGTTTGGTTAGCAATAAATTACCTTTTGTCACTATTAAATGTTAATTGGGGGTTGGGGGGGTGGGGGTTGAAGGAAGAAATGAGTTGCTTGGAAGGGTTTAGCATTTTTCCCCGTGAAAAAAATGTCCGTGTACTTAATTTTATATTAAGTTTTGTAAATAATTGCAATCCGGTGCAGTATAGACACAGGCGGTGTTAATGCTCGATCAAAACCTTTATCAAGAGTCTGGCCAAAGACATTTGATTAAGTCTGTGGTCATTTCAGATTATTACCACCCTGACCAAGAGTGCTTTGTGTATTTTTCTTGTAACTGTGGGTTAAAAAATTGCTAGCATTTCTGCGGATCAAACCTACAATTTTAGATCTTACTTTTCAATCAGGTAGGTAGCTATAAAGACCAACCACAGTAACAATTTTTTGTCAGCATTACCAATATTATTATTATTTCTTATCACTTAATCTTATTTTTCACTTGAAAAAAGCTTCTAAATGTATTAATAAAACATCATTACATTTCTGCTTAACAAATGATCATTATAACTTTCAAAGTATCTTTAATTATAACTGTAAAATTTCTCTTTTAAAATATTGTTGTAAAGAAGTGACTGATTTTTATTTCATTACTTAAAGGTACAAATTATGTTTGGCTGAAACTTTTTTCCAGAAATGAAATATTGAATTATCCCCCAACTCTAAATTGCTTACTTCTGGAAATCGAAAAATAAAGTGGAGACGAAAGGTTGCGAGATTTCCTCTCAAAAAGTTTCGTTAAAGCAGATTTTTTTAAATATTTTTTACAGACTGTTAATTTGTCGTGTTTAAACTTACCTAGAAAAATCAAACAATGCTCTTTTATTCTGTTGAAATACTTGGAGATAAAAATGGAAAGTGAAAATTTCAGTCCGGATACCTGAATTGTTTCAAAACTAAGATGAGTTTTAACTTTCTGTTAACCAGAAAGGAATTTAAATAAATTTTTTGTTGAGATTTTTTAATTATTTAAAGGACTTCCACGCAGTCTTAGTTTAGAAAAATAACTTTCCCTTTATTAAGAAAAACTTTCATATTAAAAGTTTTTACAGTTAAACCAGGTATTGAATTTCATTTATTTTAATATTATTGTACTAGAAAAAAGGGTTAAATAAGTTTATAAGGGCTTTTTGTTCAGATAAAATCATTGAAGAAGTTTTTTCAGAGGATGGATTCATCAAAAGTCAAGATAATGGTCATTGCACCAGACTGTCATCCCAGCAGTACGGGTTCAAGTCTTCATCCCGGAGAGAAAAAAGACCCCCTAACTCCATCTCTTCATCTGATGACCATTAATAACAAAAAATATTCATTCTTAATTCACCTGTACTACATTCATAAAAAAAATTCATTAATATATATGTGTGACTCTGATCAAGTTATTATTAATCACAATGTATGCCTGAGTCTTGAACAAATAAAAAAAATGCAACATCTAAATGGGCAGTTAAGTGGCATCATATATATACTAGCTGATGTACCTGGCGCTGCCCGGGTTAATTTGCCACCTGCTGAGCATCTTAAAAATGTGTCCTTCAGCTTTTAGGGTTTCAAGCCCCCCAGGCCCAGGGGGTGAAGGGGCGGGGATCAAACCTGGACCAAAACTTTCCTTGGACAGGTGGGGATGTGTGTGCAAAATTTCAACAAGATCGGTGCGGGGGTTTGGATTTCCATTTGCCCTCCACGTACCAACAGACGAACAAGCAAATATCTGTACGCCCATTTTTATAAAGGTGAAAGATTACTGGTGCAGCCAAGGATTGTACCCAAACTTAAAATCTAAGTCTATTCTCAGTGAGATCTTACAAGCATTATACAAAGGGGACCAGTATATAAAGTACGCTTTTCAAAACTACGCCCATTAAAGGCACACTGTTAGTGTTCACTCACTATGAATTATCCTGGGCTGGAGTCAAACCCTGGTTGCTGATATGGAATTCTGGTGTTTAACCCATGGACCACCCTGACTCTAGTTGTGTCTAGCTTTCAACCCAGACCCTGACCCTTACACTTTCTTCTAAGAGAAATCCTGTCAGTGAAATCAAGTCAATTTTTTGCTAATCTAAAATTGAAAAATAAAACTTAAAGGTATTGATTGTTTAAGCAATGTCATGTTAAAAGTATGAACCATAGAGATCGATATTAGAGGGAGAAAGGGTCATAAAAATCAATTTTGGGTTTATGTATAGGTTCACCAACAGCTGACCCCACCTGATCCACACAGATTCAGCTGTTGGTAAACCCAAAATCACTACGGTGCAAATCTTTACTGCAGCATAGGCAGGGAAGCGCAGTCTACATATTTAATGTCTATGGTATGAACCCAATTTTAGCTCAAAGCCACTGGGAGGAAGGATAGCAGGGGTATATGGTTTAAACCATGATGCAAACTTTGAAAAAAAATGTTTTTCATGTTCAGCTTCTTTCATTCTATTTTTCCTGAAATTTTACCTTATTAATTTTGAAAAAGTCAATAAATTGACTATTAGCACTTAAATTGTCGCTTTAGTCTTTTCATAACGTGGCATTTCAAAACTTTTTTTCAACCCAGAGGGTAAGTAATTGACACCTAGGATCATTTATTGCTCACTTCACATTTTAAAATTAAATTCTTACTTGAGAAAATTGAAAAAAAACCAAGCCAGCGAAAAATCTCTTAATACATCTGGTCAGATTTTATACTTTCAAGTGAAATCGAGCAACAAAAATTTATAAGAAAAGTGGAACAAAGTTTTAAGAAACCCTGCTGTGAATCGTACCAGTGTGAAGTTTTTGCTTGACTTGAATTACACAATCTTCATTAATTCAAAGATACCCTTGCAAAAGTCATGAAACAAATAGTTGATCGAAAGTTTCAATGAAAAATTACTCTGTAAAATTGAAAAAAAGGATGCATTTTTTGCTTATCCTATTCTCTAATCAAGCCATATTCGTCTGTTTTAGGGAAAAGGGGATTGGCTGTGAGCATTTCACATCAGTTTTAGTATGAAACAACAGCAATTGTGGTTTTTAATTTTCATTTGTTGAGATCTATTGAAATTACAAAAAGAGGAATAGAAGCAAAAGGTGTTTTTTTATCAGTTTTGGGTTAATTGATTGATGAATAATCATATTTCTTTGACTACCAATTTTGATTAAGAACTTTTTTCAACACTTCTTTGGCTCAAGTAATAATCTTTGTTGATCTTAATATTTTATGTTAAATTGAGGTGAGGAGATTTGAACGTCAAGAAATAAGACCAATGAGGTACTAATTGTATATTTGCGAGGTAAAGGCAGTTTTATATACTTTG
>Ga0194133_10008392_pt1 | contig 12052 bp, 10 predicted proteins | sample TA2KigOf40mmetaG_FD_155448 | JGI IMG/M metagenome (GOLD analysis project Ga0194133, IMG submission 155448) | Freshwater microbial communities from Lake Tanganyika, Tanzania - TA2015055 Kigoma Offshore 40m | ecosystem: Environmental > Aquatic > Freshwater > Lake | place: Tanzania: Lake...
AGTTCAACCTTTTCTTGACTCTTATCAGCAATACAAATTTGATCGCTTTTAAGTGAATGGCTAAGCAAACTTTTTATAATCGATGAACCCATAACGCCAACACCGATAAAACCTATGCACTTGTTTGTAAGTGGGGTGTTCATACTTCAAGCCTACCCAATTAGTCTTTACCCGTATCTGACCCTTAAACTATGGCGCTATGGCGACTAAAAACAAAGATAAATCCAAGCTTTCAAAGAATGAAGTCGCTCCTAATTTTGCACGTGACTGGGTTGAGTTTGAAAACCCAGCAAATACTGAGGAAATTTTTAAGTGTGATCTAACTTGGCTCACATCATATTGGCAGTGTATTTACGGAAATGGTTGTTGCGGCATTGATGGTGATAGACCAGATGCGGGCTGCTGTTCTGATGGTGCTTACTTCACAGGTAAAGAGGATGAAAAAAGAGTTTTTGAGGCTGCTAAAAAACTTACTCGGGCCAATTGGCAATTTTATGATCAAGCTCGACCAGGAAAAGCTGGTGGTAAATTACAGATTTCAGAGGTCGGATTAGATAAAGATCGTAAAACTAGAAATGTTAAGGGTTCATGTATATTTTTAAATCGAGCAGGTTACGCAGCACCTGGCTATACCGGTTCCTTTGGCTGTGCACTTCATCATTTGGCAGCTAAAGAACAGGTGCATGTAGTTGAAACTAAACCTGACATTTGCTGGCAACTACCAATCCGTAGATCATGGGAGTTTCGCGAGTTTGGTGGAAAAGAAATAACTGTGGTTGTAATTGGTGAGTACACCCGCGCAGCTTGGGGTGAGGGTGGTGCTGACTTTGACTGGTATTGCACTAGCAACTCTGAAGCTCATGCTGGCAAAGTTCCAGTTTATAAATCAAGCAAAGTTGAGTTAACTAAAATGATGGGTAAAAAAGGTTATGCCGAACTTGAAAAATTATGTGAAAGTCGCATGGCTGCAATATCTGCCACGCGCAAGGCGCAGAAAAAGCGAGAGCTGCCTCTATTTGTGATTCATCCGGCCACCAAGGCTGCGCAAGAGGGACGATAGTCAGCCTTAGCCATTAGATTAACGCCATGGCAAAAGCACCAGCAAAAGATCCTTTTCGTTGCGTTGAATGTGGCTGGAGTGCCACAAAATGGGTCGGTAGGTGCGGTGAGTGCCAAGCTTGGGGAACAGTTGAAGAAATTGCAGCACCAAAAAAACTTTCTCTTGTTGCTGGAGCAATTACCTCAGCGGCAAAACCAATCGGTGATGTTGATTTAGCAAGTGCAAAGGCTAGAAGTAGTGGAGTTGGTGAGTTAGATCGAGTTTTAGGTGGCGGATTAGTTCCGGGTGCTGCAATCTTGCTTGCAGGCGAACCTGGAGTTGGAAAATCAACATTACTTCTGACTGTTGCAGCAGAGACTGCCAAGCAAGGAATTCTTTCTCTTTACATAAGCGGAGAGGAGTCAGCTTCTCAGGTGCGGCTACGGGCGGAGCGATTAAACGCAATTGATAAAAATTTGTGGTTAGCCGCCGAGTCTGACTTAGGTGCTGTTATTGCCCATATTGATTCAGTAAAACCAGAGTTACTAGTTATTGATTCAATCCAAACTATTTCAAGTACCACAGTTGATGGTGCGCCAGGTGGAGTAACTCAGGTTCGTGAAATAGCTGCTGCTTTGATACGAATTGCTAAAGAGCGATCAATTACCTTGGTATTAGTCGGACATGTAACTAAGGATGGCTCAATTGCTGGGCCTCGGTTACTGGAGCATTTAGTGGATGTAGTTTTAAATTTTGAAGGAGAGCGTCACTCTAGACTTAGGTTGATTCGAGCAATTAAAAATCGATTTGGTGCCTCTGATGAGGTCGGCTGTTTTGATTTAAATGACGCCGGCATTGTTGGATTACCTGACCCAACTGGCCTATTCACCTCCCGCCATACCGATCCAGTTCCAGGCACATGTGTAACTGTTGCTTTAGAGGGAAGAAGAGCCTTGCTCGCTGAGATTCAATCCTTAGTTAGTGCACCAAATTCAGATGGTAGAGATTGGGGAAACTCAAGAAGAGTAACAAGTGGATTGGATAACTCACGCACTGCGATGACTTTGGCGGTGTTAGAGCTTCGTGCAGGAATTAAAATCTCAGGGCGAGATGTCTATGTCGCAACTGTTGGTGGTATGAAGATAAATGAACCTTCCGCTGATCTTGCAGTAGCTCTCTCAGTTGCCTCTGCTGCTAAAGGTTTAGCTCTGCCAGCTGATTTAGTTGCTATCGGTGAGGTTGGGTTAGCTGGTGAAATCAGAAAAGTAACTGGAATTACTCAAAGAATTTCTGAGGCTGCCAGGCTAGGTTTTAAAAGAGCAATCGTGCCAGTGGGAAGTGATTTAAAAATATCCGGTATCGAAGTTCTAGAGGCAGCTCGAGTTGAGCAAGCAATAAGTAAGGTGAAAATTAATTAGTTGGAGGGTCTACTAAAAATAAAGTGCTAGTAAATCCACCATCGACTGGGATTGCCACACCAGTAATAAAATCACTTTCCGAACTTCCTAAAAACTTCGCAATTCCAGCAAAATCTGCCGGCTCTCCCCACCTGCCGGCTGGAGTTCTATCAAGGACCTTATCTACAAAATTTGGCAACGATCTTGTTTGTTGCGTTAGCTCTGTTTTAATCCAGCCTGGTAGCACGCTGTTCACTTGAATATTATCCCGACCCCAAGCATTGGCTAAGCTCATAGTTAATTGCACAACCGCGCCTTTAGTGGCTGCATAAATTGGCGCAATACCAAAGCCAAATACACTAGTAAGTGAACCAATAGTAATTATTTTTCCCCCACCACGCTTTTTCATTATCGGATAAACCGCTTGGCAGCAATCAAAGACGCCAGTTAAATTAACTTTTATTATCTGATCAACTTCATCGGGTACATAGTTTTCTGGGGCTTTGCGAATATTTATACCAGCATTAGCAACTAATATATCAACGCCACCAAACTCTTTTTCAGTATCAATCATCCCTTGCTTAATTTGATTTTTATCTGATATGTCAACATTAAACGCTTTTGCTGCAACGCCAAGTGATTTTAGTTTTGCAACCGCAGCTTCACTTTTTTGAATATTTCGAGCCCAAATTGCAATATCTGCACCAGCCTGTGCTAAACCGGTAGCAAATCCCAAACCAATACCACCATTGCCACCAGTAACAACTGCTACTTTCCCCTTAAGGGACATATTAGGCAGAGGCTGGGTCTGTTAAATCTTCAAATGTATCTGGCATAGCAGATTTAGAGGTTCCCTTAAAGGTAAAGGTTGCAGTATCACTCTCATCTGAAACATCTACCAAAATAATCTCACCAGCTTTTAGATCACCAAATAGCATCTTCTCAGATAAAACATCCTCTAGCTCTCGCTGAATAGTTCTGCGAAGTGGGCGAGCGCCTAGCACTGGGTCATAACCACGCTTTGCCAAAAGTGATTTAGCACCAGCGGTTAACTCGATACCCATATCTTTTGCCTTTAATCGCTCATCTAATTGCGCAACCATTAGGTCAACAATCTTGACGATCTCATTTTCAGTCAACTGGTGGAAGATCACAATGTCATCAATACGATTTAAGAACTCAGGACGGAAGTGAGTTTTTAACTCATCACTTACCTTTGCCTTCATTCGCTCGTAACTGCCTTGAGCATCTGCCACATTTGCAAAGCCAAGTGAGAGGGATTTAGAGATATCTTTAGTTCCAAGGTTGGTAGTCATAATGATAATGGTGTTTTTAAAATCCACTACTCGGCCTTGGGCATCAGTTAGGCGACCATCCTCAAGCACCTGCAGTAATGAGTTAAAGATGTCGGGGTGTGCCTTTTCAATCTCATCAAATAGAACAACTGAAAATGGACGGCGGCGAACCTTCTCAGTTAATTGACCACCCTCGTCATAACCAACATAACCAGGAGGTGCACCAAATAAACGTGAAGCGGTATGTTTTTCAGAGTACTCAGACATATCTAATTGAATCAATGCATCGGCATCGCCAAATAGGAATTGCGCCAAAGTTCTAGATAGCTCTGTCTTTCCAACCCCAGATGGGCCAGCAAAGATAAATGATCCGCCAGGACGTTTTGGATCTTTAAGTCCAGCACGAGTTCTGCGGATAGCTTGGGACAAAGCTTTGATCGCTTGATCTTGACCAATCACACGGCGGTGTAATTCATCCTCCATCTTAAGTAAGCGAGCAGTCTCTGCCTCTGTTAACTTAAATACTGGAATACCAGTTGCAGTTGAAAGAACCTCAGCAATTAACTCCTCATCAACCTCGGCAACCACATCCAGGTCTCCTGCCTTCCAATTCTTTTCTTTATCTGCTTTCTCAGTAATCAAGGACTTCTCTTTATCGCGAAGTGAGGCAGCCTTTTCAAAATCTTGTCCATCGATAGCTGACTCTTTTTCTTTTCGAGCAGCAGCAATTTTTTCATCATATTCACGAATTTCAGGTGGCACAGTCATTCGACGAATGCGAAGTCGAGAGCCAGCCTCATCAATCAAATCAATTGCCTTATCTGGCAGATGACGATCTGAAACATAACGATCAGCCAGGGTTGCAGCAGAAACTAATGCGCCATCTGAGATCGAAACCTTATGGTGGCTCTCATAACGATCGCGAAGTCCCTTTAAAATTTCAATTGTGTGAGCAACAGTTGGCTCTGCCACCTGAATTGGTTGGAATCTGCGCTCAAGTGCTGCATCTTTTTCTAAGTGCTTGCGGTACTCATCCAAAGTAGTTGCACCAATTGTCTGTAACTCACCACGAGCCAGCATTGGCTTCAAGATTGAAGCTGCGTCAATTGCACCCTCGGCTGCTCCTGCGCCAACTAATGTGTGAATCTCATCAATAAACAAAATGATGTCTCCGCGAGTGCGAATCTCTTTTAAAACCTTCTTTAATCGCTCTTCAAAATCACCGCGGTATCTAGAGCCGGCAACTAATGCACCAAGATCTAGTGAGTAAAGTTGTTTATCCTTTAAAGTCTCAGGGATATCACCTTTGATAATTGCTTGAGCTAAACCTTCAACAACCGCTGTCTTTCCTACCCCTGGCTCACCAATCAAAACTGGATTATTTTTTGTTCTGCGAGAGAGCACCTGCATTACCCGCTCAATCTCTTTCTCTCTGCCAATTACTGGATCTAACTTTCCTTCTCTTGCTGCTTGGGTAAGGTTTCGACCAAATTGATCTAAGACTAATGATGTTGATGGTTGACCCTCAGCTGGTCCACCAGCAGTTACCGCCTCTTTGCCTTGATAACCAGATAGCAACTGAATAACTTGTTGGCGAACTCGAGATAAATCAGCACCCAGCTTTACTAAAACTTGTGCGGCAACACCTTCACCTTCACGGATTAAACCTAAAAGAATGTGTTCGGTGCCGATGTAATTGTGTCCTAATTGCAGCGCCTCGCGAAGTGAGAGCTCTAAAACTTTTTTAGCCCGTGGTGTAAATGGAATATGTCCAGATGGTGCTTGTTGTCCTTGGCCAATAATCTCTTCAACTTGTGAGCGAACTGCCTCTAATGAAATACCAAGTGATTCAAGTCCTTTGGCTGCCACACCTTCACCTTCATGAATTAAACCTAAAAGAATATGTTCAGTACCAATGTAATTGTGGTTGAGCATGCGTGCTTCTTCTTGCGCCAGCACAACAACACGTCTGGCACGATCGGTAAACCGTTCAAACATTGCTCAAACCTTTCTTGTCTTGATGCAAATAGCCTAATGCCAAGTTGGGACATTATGCACTTCGATTAGGCTGTGAATAACTCACCCATATATTGGGCCTACTCTGGCTCTATAACCCCACAATTGGGGTGTTTATGCCCGAAAACTTAAAGAATTTTAAGCATTCTCGTGTTTCCCAGTGTGTTGGGCTTAACACTCTCTAGATCTAGGAACTCTGCTATTCCCTCATCATATGAGCGAAGTAGTTGCGTATAGATCTCAGGATCAACTGGTGCACCTTGTATTTCCTTAAATCCATGCGAGCCAAAAAACTTTGTTTCAAAGGTTAAACAAAAAACCTTCTTCACCCCAACCTCTTTTGCTCGAGCTAATATGTTTTCTAAAATTAAATGTCCAACACCTTTGCCATGCATTTGCTCTACTACTGCAACCGTTCTAACCTCAGCAATATCCTCCCAGAGCACATGCAACGCCCCACAACCGACAACTTCACCGTCAGATTCGGCAACGACAAACTCTTGCACGCTTTCAAATAAGGTAACAGTCTCTTTTGAAAGTAACTTTCGCTCAACTGCATAAGTATCAACAATGGCTCTGATCTTCTTTACATCAGAGGTTTTAGCTGGTCTAACTACAATTGACACTACTCATCACCAGCTGTTGGCTTTACTAATGGAAACAAAATAGTCTCTCTAATTCCTAATCCAGTAAGTGCCATTAATAATCTATCAACACCCATTCCCATACCACCCATTGGTGGCATGCCATGCTCCATAGCTCTTAAGAAATCCTCATCCAATCCCATCGCCTCTAAATCACCAGAGGCTGCTAGTTTTGCTTGTTCAACCAATCTCTCCCGCTGAATAACAGGATCAATCAACTCTGAGTAACCGGTTGCTAACTCAAATCCTTCAACATAAAGATCCCACTTCTCAGCCACACAAGGTATTTGACGGTGAGCTCTGACCAAAGGTGAGGTATCAATTGGAAAGCCCATAACAAATGTTGGTGCACTTAACCTCTTTACCACTGTGTGCTCAAAAATCTCCTCAGCAATCTTTCCTTTGATCCATTTTGGATCAAGTTTTATGCCCAACTTGGTGGCTATTTTCTTAAGTTCATCTAATGAGCTCTCACCAGTTACCGTCTGACCAACCTCTTTTGAAATCGCTTCAAAGAGAGATATCTGCTGCCAATCACCACCTAGATCTACCTCTCTGCCATCATGATGTTTTACCTTATGAGAACCAAAAACTGCTTTAGCAGCATCTTGGACAAGAGTTTTGGTTAACTCCGCCATGCTCTGCCAATCTCCATATGCCTCATATGTTTCAATCATGGCAAACTCAGGTGAGTGTGATGAATCTGCACCTTCATTTCGGAAATTTCTATTTATCTCAAAAACTTTTTCAAGTCCACCTACTACACAGCGCTTTAGGTATAACTCTGGAGCAATTCTTAAAAACAAATCCATCTCATAGGCATTACTAAATGTCTTAAATGGCCTAGCAGCTGCCCCACCATGCATTACCTGCAGCATCGGTGTTTCTACCTCTAAAAAGTTTTTCCTGCTAAAACTCTCACGAAGTGATTTCATCACTGTCGGACGCAATCTGGCATTACTCCTTGCCTCAGGTCGAACAATAAGATCCACATATCGCATTCGAACCCGACTTTCTTCCGAAAGTGGTTTATGTTCAACTGGTAATGGTCTTAATGCTTTTGCCGCCAACATAAAAGAGTTTGCCAAAATAGATAATTCTCCTCGTTTAGAGGTAATTACCTCACCTGTTACTGAGACAATATCGCCTAAATCAATCTCTGATTTCCAAATCTCAAGTTGCTCATCCCCAATTTTGTCCAGCGAGAACATTGCTTGAAGCTCTGTGCCATCACCTTCGCGCAAATTTGCAAAACATAATTTGCCGGTATCACGCTTAAAAATTACACGACCAGTAACTGACTCAATAATTCCAGTTGTTACATCTATTGGTAGATCTTTATGTTTATTTCTAATCTCTAACAGAGAGGTGGTCCTCGGTACAGCTACTGGGTAGGGCTGACCACCCCGGCTTAATATCGCAGCCCGTTTTTCTCGGCGGATCCGCAATTGTTCTGGTAGATCATCCTCATCAGCCATAATGTGTTAGATCTTAGCGGGTGTGATCAGAGGTTATGATTTAATTTCGCTCATGTACTAAGCGCAATCCGATCAATGTCAGATCTGGTTCATGAAATTCGATCGTCTCGCTAATACCAAGAACGAGCGGTGCAAGACCACCAGTTGCAATTACGCAGACATCGCCAGAATCTGGATACAAATCCGCTAGCTCATCAATTATGCGATTGACCAAGCCATCTACTTGGCCCGCAAATCCAAATATCGTCCCCGATTGCAAGGCTTCAACAGTGTTTTTGCCGATAACAGATCTTGGCTTAACTAACTCAACTTTACGAAGTTGAGCAGCTCTTGCAGCTAAAGCATCAACTGAGATCTCAATACCAGGGGCAAGTGCTCCTCCTAAAAACTCACCTTTTGGTGAAACTACATCCAAATTTGTTGAGGTTCCAAAATCCACCACAATTGATGGACCCTCTGCACCGTAAAGAGTAAAGGCTGCTAGCGAGTTAACGATTCGATCAGCACCAATCTCTTTTGGATTATCTACCAACAGTGGCACGCCAGTCTTAACACCTGGTTCAATGATTGTGCTCTTTACATCTTGGTAGTGATCATCTAGTAGCTTTCTAATCTCTCTTAATACTGCTGGCACAGTTGAACAAATTGCTACCCCGGTAATATCAAATCCAGCAACTAGTGATGAGTATTGCAGCCATAACTCATCTGCAGTGTCTCTAGGATCAGTCTTAACTCGCCAAGATTGTTCTAACTTATCCTTGTTAAAAATTCCCAAAACTGTATTGGTATTTCCAACATCTATCGTAAGCAGCATTACTTTTCCTCTCTAAAATCTAGGCCGATATCTAAGGCTGGGGCTGAATGTGTCAATGATCCAATTGCTAGATAATCAACACCTGTGTTTGCATAGGCTTTAGCATTTTCAATTGTTAGACCACCTGACGCCTCTAGTTTTACACTGCCGGCTGTTATTGCTACCGCCTCTTCACACATTTTTACACTCATATTGTCAAGTAATATCAAATCTGGTTTTAATGCAACTGCTTCTTTAAGTTGTATAAGTGAATCAACCTCTATCTCAATAAATTTGCCTGGATACATTTTCTTTATAGTGTTAAAAGCTGCTGTTATGCCACCTGAGGCGGCGATATGGTTATCTTTAATTAATGCAGATTCAGATAGTGAGTGGCGGTGATTTACCGCTCCTGCAATTCGGGTGGCAAATTTTTCTAAACTTCTCAACCCAGGGATAGTTTTTCGGGTGTCCCTAATCTGACACCTTGTGCCAGCAATCTCAGTAACCCACTTACTAGTTAATGTTGAAATGCCACTTAAGTGAGATAAAAAATTAAGTGCGGTTCGTTCAGCAAGTAAAATCTTTTGAGTATTTCCTTGCAGAGAAATTACTGCTTTCCCAGCTGTGACTTTTGAGCCTTCGTTAACCAAAATCTCGTAGTGATTAATCCCGCAGTATTCAAGAACAGCAGCTGCCACATGTAAGCCACTAACCACCCCATGATCTCGCGTAATTAAATCACCTTTAGAGACTGAAGATGAAGAGATTGTCGCAGTGGTGGTCAGGTCAACACCACCGGCTAAATCTTCGCTAATTGCATCTTTAACTAATTGGAAAATGTGATTAGGTGACAGCCCTAACTGCTTTAGATTATCTCGAAGCTGATTCACTTAAATCACCTCCAGATTAGATGACCAATTACCAGATGAATCTATCTGTTGAATAATTCTACTCAGCCATTTATCTTCTGTATTTGGGTAATCACTACGCCGGTGCGATCCTCGAGATTCAGTTCTTAGCAAAGCTGATTTCACGATCACAGTGGCCAATAGATGAAGATTTGTTGCCTCCCAAGCTTCGATACATGGCTCTTTACTTGTTAACTTGGACAACTCAACTAAAGTTTGTAAAGTTTTAGTTAAAGAAGCCTCTGATCTTAAAACTCCTGCTCCTTCACTCATTGCAATTTGCAGCGGTAAAAGAATTTTAGGATCTAGCAGAATATTGTTTTTTTCATTAACTGCCTCTTGCTGAGCAGGTAAATCTTTTGATAAAGCGGCAGCAATTCTTGCGCCAAACACCAATCCTTCTAACAATGAATTAGAGGCAAGTCGATTAGCTCCGTGAGCGCCAGTACAAGCAGATTCACCACAAATATAAAGCCCATCAATCGATGACTTTCCATTTAAATCAACCAATACGCCCCCTGATGCGTAATGTGAGGCTGGTGCAACAGGAATCTTTTCTTTGGTTGGGTCAATTCCATTTTGTATACAGGAGCTGTAAATGGTTGGAAATCTATTAGCAAAATCTTTAACACCCGTTGCATCTAACCAAACAAATGGTTGACCACTCAATCTCATCTGATTAAAAATCTCAATCGCTACCACATCTCTAGGTGCTAAATCTGCTTGCGGATGTTTGCCCTTCATAAATTGTTCATTTTTAGCATTCAGCAAAACCGCACCCTCACCCCTTACTGCTTCACTAATTAATGGCTGTTGACCTCTATTTGCTAGATCTCGCCACAAAACAGTTGGATGAAACTGGATGAACTCAACATCGGCAACCTTTGCACCTGCTCTTAGTGCTAGTGCAACACCATCGCCAGTTGAAACAGCTGGATTTGTGGTTTGTGAGTACACCTGACCTAATCCACCAGTTGCAACTACAACCGCTCTTGCAAGTGCTCTACCAACACCATCTCTACTTCCAGCCCCTATTACATGCAAAGTAACGCCGCAAACTCGACCAGTTGAACTTTTCAAGGCATCGATTACCAGCGCGTGTTCAATAACCTCAATACCTGAGTCCTCTTTTACAGCAGAAAGTAAGGCTCTTGAAACCTCAGCACCTGTGGCATCACCGCCTGCATGCAAAATCCTATTTCTTAAATGTCCACCTTCACGAGTTAAGGCAATCTCACCAGTTTCAGATTTATCAAATACCGCACCCTGAGCAATTAATTTCCTAACCGCCTCTGGTCCTTCTGAAACTAAAATATCAACAGCTTTGATATCGCATAAACCTGCTCCTGCTGCCAAAGTATCTTTCTTATGTTGATCAGGTGTGTCACCTGGCCCAAGTGCTGCTGCAATTCCTCCCTGTGCCCATTTAGTAGATCCCTCATCAATTTGCGCTTTAGTAACTAACAAAACTGATAAACCATATGAGCGCAGATTTAAAGCGGTGGTTAGTCCTGCAACACCAGAGCCAATAACTATTACATCTGCAGAGGTGCTCCAACCAGGTGAGCCGGTGAGTAATTTCATTACCTACCTCCAATGGCTATATTGTCAATCAAACGCACCTGATTTACCCAACCAGCGACAATTAGACGCTTATTTTTGGTTGAGGGCACTGCCTCTGCGAAACTGTCTTCATCAATTAAATTCAAATAATCTAACTTGAATGAGGGTTGCTTTTTCAAAACAGCGCTAGCTAGCTGCAAATTTTCGGTACTCAGTGCTTGAAAAATTACATTTGCTACTTGCTTTTCTTGCTCTGATAACCTGGTATTTCTTGAGGATAAAGCTAAATTGTTTTGATCTCTAATTGTGGGTGCTGAAATTATATCTATGGGTAATTGAAACTTTTTAACCATTTGCTTTATCAAAAAAAGTTGCTGATAATCTTTTTCACCAAACACTGCAAACTTTGGCTTAACTAATTCAAATAATCGTTTAACAACTGTCAATACACCAGAAAAGTGACCAGCCCTAGCTGCGCCTTCATATAAATCTCCTAGTAAGCCCGCATCAACTTTTTCTATCTTTCCTGGATAGATCTCTATTTCAGATGGGAGAAATACCGCTGTGGCTCCTGCTTTATAAGCAAGTTGCAAATCTGCCTCAATATTTTTTGGGTAATTATGCAAATCATTTTTGTTTTCAAATTGCAGTGGATTAACAAAAATACTAACCGCAATCTTTTGACCATAATTCTGGGCTATTTTGATTAAGGATTGATGGCCAGCATGAAGAGCGCCCATAGTGGGAACTAGCACATCCCATTTTTGGCGCGCTAAATCATCAGCAGAATTAAGAACTTCAATCATGGCTCCAGTCCTTTCCGGGTACCGGGCTAGAAGGTGAGTTTAACTTGTGGCTTGAATACTTGCCAATAAAGATTTAACTGTGCCAACCCCAGGGATTTCACCTTCAGGAT
>Ga0194133_10008395_pt1 | contig 12050 bp, 14 predicted proteins | sample TA2KigOf40mmetaG_FD_155448 | JGI IMG/M metagenome (GOLD analysis project Ga0194133, IMG submission 155448) | Freshwater microbial communities from Lake Tanganyika, Tanzania - TA2015055 Kigoma Offshore 40m | ecosystem: Environmental > Aquatic > Freshwater > Lake | place: Tanzania: Lake...
AAACTAATAGCAGCCTATTTGAAAAGACTTTGAGCTTGAAAAGTGAAAAATATTGTAGAACAAAAAATAGGGTGTTAGAACATATACTAAGATAAAATTAAAACATAATTCTACCTTCCTTGACACATTTCATCATTTTTTTTATTTAGAAAACCCTTCTTTTGAGATAACTTTTTAATGTTCAACTACATGACCTTTTGAATTGTGTAACAGATTTTATTTTTCATTATTTGTTCAGCTTGTTCTTGACAAAATACTCAAAATTGAATTACGAAAGGTAAATTGATTCAAATTCTCAAATGAAATGAAATAAAGGCATTTGGAAACTGATTGAAACAGCTTACATCTATTATAAAGTGAATCCCACCTCATTTGATGCACTTAAACTGTCCTTGAGGCGAGATAAAAGCAAACTTTATTCAATCTCTAAGTCAGGGTACCATTGAGCCTGATTAATAACACTTGTTTCTTCTTAGAATAAAAAAGTCTGAAATACTTCATTCTCTCACAAAATGTAAACTAGAAGATTATAAAATGTAAACTTACTTAAACATATGGCCTAATTATCCAACACCTAGTTTACATGGGTCGCCGTGGCTGAGAGGTCATAAGCACCTTACTGAGAACTAAGATCTAAGGTTGTGGTTGGGGGTTCAATCCCCGGCCACCCAAGCCAGCAATTTTTCAACCCCTGATTGCAAAAAAACTCAACAAGGCACTCTCAGTCAGAGTAATAGTAATCTGCAGTGGCCATAAACATCTATGGCGGGACTCTTATAAAGGTGTTGGTCAAGCATCAACATCGCTTGAGTCTTTACTGCACAAGATTATTATATTATTATATTACAAACCAGCAGGGCTCAATAATAAAAATATCTTATTAACAAACCTGACTTCTCATTGGTTTCGACTGGAGGCTTGGTTTCCTTTGACTCGACCATCTTTTCAATTTCGAGGTAAGTTGGTGGCCCAGCTACACAAGTATAAGTTACCAGGCTGCTCTTTCCAGAGGTGGAAGAGAAATTTTTGCTTAGGGTATATTTTTGATAAAAATGTGAATCAAATGGAGGAAGGTCTCGTTCCCAACTTAATTTAAGCCTTTCCCTTCCAACATCTACGGCTAGAAATTTTTTTATTAGTTTAGTTTTATAAATTTGATGAGCAGCATATTTACTTTTTAATTTGGTGCATTTAAGATCCTCCCTTTTGGAAACAAAAACCCCATGTCGAAGCTCTTCTCTTTCACGCATCTCAAACATCCTGAACTTTTTCATTGAATCGCTGACTTCAACTCGCGAGGGACAAGGAAGAATTGAGGTAAAGCAAGCTGTTGGCTCTTTGTCTTTGAAAAATATTTTTTAACTTGGTTATCCACAGCAGATTTTAAATGGTTGGATAAATATCTCACCAGAATGTTTTCTGGGAAACTCATGGGTCTTGTTGAAATTTGGAAAATCATTTTGACTTTGACTTTGAAAACTCGATGATGCTGTCTATGAATAATCAATAGTTAAAAATGCAAGAAAAATAAAACATGTGGTTTAAACCTGGTTGATGAAAGTTTGAAATGCATAAAAGCTCTTTATTCCAGATTCTTCAAAGTCTTCGGCAGATTGGTAAGATGATTCATCAGCTTCAAGTTTGTGATCTAGAAAAGACTTCTTTATTAGCTTGTACTTCCATGACTCATTCGATATGATCTAAGGGTGGAATCTTTGGGCTAACTTTGATAAAGGATTCGATTCGACTTTTTGAATCTACTTACCAAACTTTTCTTCACCACCATTGAATGGTTCTTCTGTGTCTGAAAACATGTCTTTGCCAGAACCATCATCTGAAGTTTTCCTTTTTAGGTATCTTTTATGACGAGACTGCATTCCAAAGTGAAACGTATTGGGCCTCATGGCAATTGGAGATAGTGGGATTTCATCAGGACTTTCTTCTCTATCCTCTTTGAAATTATTTTCATCAGCAGTATAAGTTTGCACACTTTCGTCAGATAAACTTGAAAAATATCATTAAATCTTAGTTAAATTATCGCCAAATAAACATGACTTACCATGTAACTTGTGTTGGAATTATTGGTTCCGGGTTATTGGTACAAATCGGCGTAACACTTGGGTTGGGATGATCATCATTTACTCTTCAAAAAAAATAAAACTATACTCTTTTAAAAGGACATGAAGTAAGAATCACTCACTGTTTTAATCTGACAAAATCTTTGTAGTTTTGTGCCTTTTCGTTATCTGATAATGGTGGAGCACGAAGACCTAGTCTGAACCTCTTTTTGCTTTTTTCAGAAACAAGAGCCTCAGTTTTTTGGTCAATTGGCTCCTGTCAAAATTTTAATGCTCAAACCACAAGCAAAGGATATTACGGGCAATTATACCTCCTTAGATGACTTCATTTCTTTTTTTTCTTCCTGCATAGAATCAAAATTTATTGTCTCAACGATAGGAGAAAAGGTAGTTTTTTCTAGGTAAAAGAAAATAAATTATAATTCAAATTTTTTGTGCAAACAAGTGACTTTTACTTGGAATTTTAATTCGTCTCGTCATTCCGAGAGATGGAAGGTTTGTTGAGCGTTTAGGCACACCAGAGCTACATGGAGTATTATTCAGAATTATGCTTTTTGACACATTCTCAAAAGATGACTCTTCTGTAACTTTCTTTGAACCCGTTTGAGAATCAGCAGCTCGTTTTTCCACCGTTGGATTTGGATCTGGATTGGAATGGACCTCACAAACGACTTGAGGAAACTGAAGTTTGCCAGACATTGGTGACCTTTTTCTTGACTCGGGAATCTCATCTTTTAGTCGCCTTTTTCTTGAACCATTCATGATGTTGGAGAAGCTTCAATACTTACATAATCTACAGAAAATGACTTGAAAGCGATACAAAAAACATCACAATAATCCAAAACTGCACATTTTATTTTTGACCAATGTGAATAGTTTGATGATTAATATTTTACCAAGGTTGCCAAAAGTCAATAAAATTCACATTAAAAAACCTTCATGGTTTACTTTCGGCTTTTAAATTACATTAACACATTAAAAAATTATTGTTCTTTAGAAAATACTTTCCAGTCTTTTAATTCATGATAATCTTCGAAAAGTTGTGAAAACTTGAAACCTTCATCTATTTTTTTCCTGTAATAAGAACGTTCGTCTGTCTCTCTGCATGCAATGCTTAGTGCAAAGGTCATTTAAGGCAAACTGGCTGAGGTTGATAAAATATATCTAATGAGCATGACCTCCAAAACCTTGAACTTTTGGATTAAATAGTGGCATCCATCCATGGGGAAAGAAACAAATAAAAGTTGCCTGTCAACCTAAAACTAGTTAAAGCTCCTCAAACACTGAAGCAACTAAATTCATCTACGATCGCGTTATTGGGCATCTAGGGTGACGTGCAGGTATGCAACAGGCTATATCAAAAAAGGTACCTCGTCATAATCGTATGATGGTTGTGGAAAATTATGGTTGGAGTCTTTGTTCAGCACTGAAAAGTAAATCATCATACATGAATAAGTGTACTTTTAAATTCAGAATTTATCTTTTAAATTATTGAAAATATTTCTCATACATTTTCAATGATACTTCCTCGCTAATTTATGCAATTTTTAAAATAACAAATGAAACATGCCAATATTAAGTTTCTTACATTGTCAACCTAGGAGACTTGGGGTTGCAAAGACCTTGTCAAATCAATTTTGTTCAACTTTAGCATGAATTTTCAATCTTACTCTGCAAGTCTGCCTTTTTTGTTTTTCAAAATTATTTCGCCAATATTTTGATATTTCCTACAAAAGCATCGTAGGTGGCTTTGGATTAAAACAAATCTCGCAACCTCTACCATTTGTAGAATACAGGGGGTGGGTGAGTCTGTCAGGGTGGTTGTCAATCCAAAAGCTGCTGGCCATTAGGCAAATAACCTTTTTGTGAGCTTGGCCAGCCTGACAAACAGATGGGATTGAGTATTGGGCAATCCCTAGATGGGTAGGGAGTGGGGTGCTTCAAAAAAGTGTGGTAGAGTTTTGCTTCAGTAGTTCAGGATCAATTGGTTGCAAATGCAGGTAAATGAGTAGAGGAGTGAAGAAAACTATGAAATGGTTCCAGCAAGTTAATCTGATTGTAAAAGTGGAAGTGGCAGTGCAGGGAATGTGGGGTATTAGGATAAACCTTTTTTTACTTTTTAAATATTTCAGATACTTACATTAAGAATTTCTATTTTGTGAATGATTTAAAGAAATGAGGAAGAGATGCTCTGAACAAAACGAAGAACATGTTTTATAAATTCCTGGAGGTGCTCTTCTAGCAGCGTCCTGCGTCGTAGAGCTAATCACCCAGTGATGACCCTCGCAATCTAGAAATATCTTGAATAAACTAATTTGTGATGACATGAGATCCTTTTTATGGGACAGAGGCATTAAAGAGAGCATCTGGACTTTGGGCATATATTGTGGGACACGTATTAATTATTTATAGGCTATGGCTTACCATTGTGGAGTGGAAATCAAGCGTAGGGAATGGGAATGAAAGGTAGCTTGGGATACTTTGACAATTGGTCTGACATGAATTTCTTTTATTTTGAAAATATAATTAGAATTAAAATGTGGCAATTTAACTTAAGAAAAATCCACCTTCCATATTTACATTTTTAAAACCATCGATTGACACATAGATTTCAACAAAATTAGTGACATGTGCCGCGTCTTAAATATTTTTATTGAATGATTTTAAATGTTGCTTCACAGGAAAAATTTTCGGCTTCAATTGTTCCTCAATTAAATAAAAGAGATCAATGTGCATCAAAATATTTAGATTTTTTCATTCTATCGAGACACAATTTACTTTTCTACAAACTTCACTTGCCCTAAAAATGTCTGCTCGAGGTACTTTCTTGTTTTGTTTTCGTAACATCGCGGAAACGAGGTGCTTTTTTGCCTTTAAAATGCTGCTGCTGCTTCAGTCAGATTTCTGATTTTTGTCTTTTGAATTGATCTAAAGGCCAAAGTTACAAACTTCAGCTCCAAAAGACGTGATTTGGCATTTTGGAATAGGATCTTATTCTAATTTTTTGTGCCTCAAAAGTTCCACATTCTACACATTTCTTCTCTATACACAACATGCCGGACATGGATACAGTTGTAGGCTCGAGGTAAGAAGATGAAATTTTAAAAAAACTGCCATAAGTTTTGCTCATTGTGGGTCCTTGTATTTTTGCAGTTGGGCAGATGAAATCGATGAAAGTGATGTTAACACTCTGCCAGCTCCTACCGAAAAAGTTATTGGGGACACCAAGATTCTAACCGAATACACTTTCAATGATGATGGGAAAAAGACAAAGATTGTAAGAACGTTCAAGATTGAAAAGAAAATGGTCCAGCAATCTATTGCCCAGAGGAAAAAGTGGAAGAAATTTGGAATGAGCAGCAAGGATCGTCCAGGACCAGGTCACTGCTCATATACTTGTCCAAATTAATACATGCTCGCTTTGTTGACTCATGTTGGCTTTTATTCAGATCCTTCAACAACTGTTGTCACTGATGAGATTTTTATGCAGGTAAGAAATGGCTTTATTTTTTCCTTTATTCAATAACTTTTTGTTCCTCATTTGTAATACTTCATGGCTCATAAAATAGAGCTATTATTTTCCCATCTTTGCCATAAGAAAAAAAGTGATTTTTTGATTGCCATTCACCAAGGCGAGCGAAAGCTAATCTTAGAACTTTTTTGAGATAAAGTTAGGGAAGGAGATGGCCAAGACTTTGGGTCTCTTATCTAAACCAAAATACTAGATGCTTTTACTTAGGTATAAATAAGCCCCCGGGTAGCAATGTAGTATTGCACTCTGCCAGAAAAGACTGAGCGAAGTTGAATTTATGTGAAAACTTAAATTTGCCTTTTTTGATCTTGTATATCAAAATCTCTATTTTAGTTCATATCTGGAAAAGATGAGGCAGAAAAAGATGAAGAAAAGTCAGCACTCGACGAACTCAAAAACAACAATAAGGGGGTTGTGAAATGCAGGTACAACAAGCCTTTTTTATGAATGTTTCTTTTTTCCTGTCCACATTTTTTCATTAATTCTATTTTTAAATTAGAATTTGTAAAGAAGATCATTGGACGACCACGTGTCCCTACCGAGACACACTTGGCCCGTTGCAGGTTTTTAATTTTTTCCATCAAAGAAATTTGTTTGGTCTCAACTTCATTTCTCGTAACTTTAAGGAATCTCTGGCTAAAGGAACAACAGGTGAAATTTATGAGGAAGACAAGACTAAGACCCACGCTGCCCCAGGGGCTGCTCGTCTTGGTGCAACTCAAGGCTCAGCATATACAGTACCCCAGAAGCGAGATGGAGCAAGAGCAGGAGAAGCCATGATTGACAGAAAACGAGGTATTGGTCTTGAAAAAAACTATTCTCCCTGCTTAACTTCGCCCCTAATTTTTATTTTAACCTTCACTAAAAGAACCTTTCGGTTTCAGATGAGACTATTGCTATTCGAGTGTCAAACTTGTCCGAGAATGTGCTAGAGAGCGACCTTCAGGAGTTATTCAAGCCCTTCGGACCCATCCAGCGTGTATTTTTGGCTAAAGATAAGGTAAAGACCACGTCTGTTTCATATATATTAGACAGAGACAGCCTCAACCAAAGGATCCAAGACTTGTCACTTAAAATATTCATAATTTTAACTTTTCATTTAAGCAAACTGGCATCTGCAAAGGCTACGGATTTGTCAACTATCAGAGAAAAGAGGACGCACTTCGTGCCATCAATACACTTCATGGTTATGGCTACGATCATCTTATCCTCAATGTGGAATGGGCCAAGCCCTCTGGATCGTAAAAAACCAATTACCCAAGGTTTGCCCTTGGCGCTTGGAACGGTTTTCCAGCTGTTTTCCAGATAGTTTCTCGAAAACAAAATATATGTATTAACCGTAAAAAAATATTTTTTAATTTATCTTGCTTTTCAAACAGACAGGGTATGTTGCTAGATGGGTTTGCCCAAACAATCTCAAAGAAATTTTTACGTGAACCTGGGGCAATGGGTCAAGATGATGTTTTATTTTCTAAGACATGAGTTAATATTAAATAATTTGAAGGAGTGGAATGTTTTATTTACAATGCAACGTGTAAAAATGGTCAAATTAACATCCATTCTTGTCTTAAATATGGGGTAAAGCTATTTATTCAAACTTATGATTTAAATATTTGAAACTGACTATAGAACTCTGTGAATGAAATGAATTTGTTTACAATTTTAAAATAAATACAAAATTACTTTTTGTCCTTTAAATTGTAGTTTGCAGTGGCATTTTGATAAGTCTGAACTGATTTCTTTATTGGTCTAAAGTGTGTGATATTTAGTATAGGGTATCAATATCTTTCTGAAATGTTTGCCTTGAGGCAATTCCAAAAATTGAAGAGATTACCGAATGAACTTTTATTGGGTGGGCCTTGGCAGCTCTCTTCTTTGAGAGCTTCAAGAGGGTCCATAGTCCAAGAAAGTAGTCCTTTCATTTTTGAACAACCGAAATATGCATACAGGTAAGTGAGTTCTACACTTTCGCTCTTACTTTTGAGCTGTCATAATCCACTTGTCTTCTCCAGGTCAACACCATTTTTTCGGGCATATTCGTCACCCAGTAAGACTATTGAAGAGTTAATGGAAAAAATAGACAAATGTGTGAAATCGGGTAAACATTACAACTTTCATTGATTTGATCATGGTTAACCATTTAATGTCGCTTACTTGACTTTTAGGAGATGTTGTTGTTTTCATGAAAGGTGTTCCAGAAGCTCCTCGCTGTGGTTTCTCAAATGCAGTCTGCCAAATTTTCAGAATGCATGAAGTCAAAATAACGTCGTATGATGTGCTAGAGGACGAAGAACTTCGTCAAGGTGAGCCTTTTGCATTTTCTTGAATTACGTTTGTTTAATTTTGGTTTTTTGTTATATTCAGGAGTCAAAGAATTCTCAAAGTGGCCGACGTTTCCACAGGTTTTATTTCTCGAAAGGAATCAAAAAGTAGATTTGTAGAATCATTTTTGAGAGATTTTTCAGGTGTTTTTCCAAGGAGAGCTGATTGGAGGATGCGACATTCTTCTTCAAATGCACCAGTCAGGAGAACTTATTGAAGAGTTGGACAAAATAGGAATCAAATCTGCGCTTGGAAGTGAAGAAGAGCCTGCAGCCAAGAAGTAACTTCCCAGAACGATTTGTAGTGACCCACTTAAGTTTCAAGTACCAACTTGGACGGTCTACGAACCGAGCCAAAGCGTTGGGGCTAACTTTTTTTCTCGTTTAGTGGTTTGACCTATCCCACCTTAAAGTTTCTATAAAATTATCATTCAGTCAAGTGTAATGTGTGTGACATAATTGATTCAAACAATAAATTGATCCCATGAAACTTACAACATGTAGGAAACGTTGTGTTTTAACAAAGCCCTTCTCATTAAAGCATCTCCCCTTTTTTTTAACAAAAGATGAGTAATCCTCTATGGCAAAGTAAAAGGATTTCGCAAGGAACAAAAAACTTATATAATTTACAAGTACAAGCAGTGATGTTATTCGATTTTTTTAAAAAGAAAATTTAACCATTAATGGGCTTCATCAACCTATTTCGCAAAACAGCTAACTTTAATCAAAGGAAATGAGCTCAGACTGATCCGGATTTCCAATTTGAGGTCGTGTATTAGGTGCAATCTGCTGGGTACCTTGACCTACAAGCACTGGTGTACCACCCATCTGAGCTTGACTCACAGGAGGGTAATTTTGACTAGGCATTACAGCTTGCAATGGCTGCATGTTAAATGAGCCTTGGGTTAACTGACCAGGCATGGGCATTTGGTTGGGAGGTGGCAACTGCGGAGAGCCGTCTTGGATCATGTTGGCTGGAGGAAAATGGCTCATTCCCATTGATGCAGCAGGGTGTTGAGGATATTGAACAAACTGTTGATAAGGTGGCATTTGATTTGGTATCATTTGACCTTGGTAGATGGGTTGATGAATGTTCTGTTGCATATGGTTAGCCATAACAGCAGCTGCTTGCTGCTGAAGAAGATACTGTTGCTTGGCTTGCTCTTGACGCATTATTCTTTCACGTTCCTGCTCTTGCATTTTTTGGAGAGCAAGCTGACGCTGATATTGCAAGTATTCCTATGAATAATAGTCGCACATTGTATAATATGAAGTATTTTGAAAAGATTACACATAATCTTCAACCTGTTTTCTTTGTCTCATGACTTCTAATTTTTCCTTCATCTGTAGTTGACGCAATCGTTCGGCCTCTTCAGCTTCTCTGCGCTTTCGCTCTCGCTCCTCTTCCCGAAGGGCGTTTAGAGCAGCACGAGCATCTTTGACCTAAATTAGTAAAGCATCATTACCTGATAAATAAAAATATGACATAACAGAGGATTTACCTGAGCCAACTTATCTTGAAGTCCTTCGTAGTAAACTCTACTGTCCTCTTGCTCTTGAATATTCTTTAAAAGCCTCGAATGCATAGCCATCGTGTTCATAAAGAGTGACTGGACGGAAGAATCGTTTGCAATTGGCCGCCCTCGACTTGAGTTGGATTTCATCCGATTAACAAAAATCTCCAACTATGGAAAAAAAAGTTTTCAACTGACTTTATCAGTCCAATTTGATCGTTTTACTTGTGTTTTCAAAGTGGTTAAAAATTCGTCGAGCTCTTCATCGCCAGGCAGATTTGTCTGCGACTGAGGAGTGCCTAAAAAGACAATTAAATAGAATTTTACAATTAGTATCTCAGTAAACTTAACTTTCTGAGAGACAAAAAAAATTCAAATCTATTAAAATTTAAAGAGTTTGAACCATTATTTTTGGCATAAAGTCCTTCAGTATCTGTCCTAATAGTAGTTGCCGTCTTCTTCATGGCTGATTTAGTAGGTGTATCAGTAGAAGACACTGTTGTTGGTGCTTTTTGATTCCCATCACTTTTTGTGGCGAGCTCCCGCTGCTGTTGATCCCAATAGTCCCGATTTAAGTACCTCATCAGCTCAGGCGAAACATCTTCGAATGATTCTTGGGTCTGAAAAAAGTCTGAATTTTTGCCAAGATCTAAAATACGTAAAAAGATAGAGAAGCCCCAGAAAACTAAAAATGTAGACTTTTATCTTTAAGAAAAATAACAAACATTCAAAGTCATACTTTTTCCTGTTTTTGAACAGGTGGCGCCAATGAAGGAGATTTTACTTTCTTCTTCTCGTTTTCTTCGGCCTCTGATTGTGACAGAGCTATTGCTAGTTGAAGGTCTTCCTCTTCTTTGATCTCTGCCTCAGTCTTGCCATTTGTTTTTGGGGGATTTGGTCTCTAAATATTGATAATTTTAAAGGAAACAATCAAATCTGTATGAAAAAATATCGATAGGAGGTATAAGTCAGCATACTTGCAATGATTGATGGTGTGACAGCAAGTACTCTGGAGGCAGGTGCTCAGGGCCCAATTTTGGAAGGCCACGTGGAGCTGGTGTTGATGGACTCTCTTCCTTTGGTCCAAACTTATCAAAGCATGGATCGCACACACGGACCTAATAAATTACCAAAAACCTGAGCAACAAAGTTCAGTGTGTTAAGAATGAACGGAATACCATCTCACCTCTTTTTCAAAACCGAATTTTGGAATTGGACAGACTTTCGAGGAGCAACGCGAACAGAAAACCTGACCACAACCACGACAATGGTGCTGTCGAGTTACCATTCCAAACTAAGCAAAATAATCGGATCAAAAATTTATGAATTGTTCACTTTCTAAACGAAGGGTAAAAAACCTGAACACGGCAATGGTGACACACATCTCCGTCAGCCCACTCAGGCGCTGTATCTGCTTCAAACATGGCTTCAGCTTCTCGAACCGGGGGAAACTTCCACCCTTCAGCTTTCATAACGTTCAAAGTATCCTGTATTTTTTAAAAGATCTTCAATAATTATATTTTACTAATTTAACCATAATTAAAAAACTTTACCGTTACGATTCTGTATTTTGACTGATTTCGAAATGCCATTCCCCAGGTTTGTAACATCTCCAGAATTTTTTGCTTCACACTCTCGTCTGAAGAGTGACGAATCAGTTCACGAAGTTCTTCCATGAAAGTGCGTGTACAAACTTCATCGTGAACAAGAGAGCCACAGTTTTTGACGCAAGATTCCATCACCTAGGACAATATTTATCGTTGACAATGCAAAGTTTGGTGGGTTGAACAAGAATTTGTTCTATAAAATTCATGTACTTTCACTGTATGAGCCTTTAAAAGAGGGATGAAAGTACTCTTACCAGAAGAGCGTAGAGAACAACGTGTGGATTTTCCACATAGAACTTTTTCTTGACTGCCGTCACTGCATACTTGGCACTCACATCTCCTGACCTAAAACAATACGCATCTTGTCAATTTATCCACACAAAATTGTTTGAAAGTAGGAAAAAAATAGTGAGTCACCCAACAACGATTTTAGTCATAAAATAATCTTTTATCTGACCTTATGTTGTCACAAATGCTTAATATGGAATCCCAGTCTGGTTCCAATAGCAAATTCGAGGTAGCTTTTTCCAGAAGTTTGTCAAAATTGGATGATCCAAGACGAAACATGATGCCTGCTGATGCAAACTAAGACGATCGTGAAGAAACTTTCAAGTTAAAAATCTTAAACTTTAGAGGAACAATTTGGTTGAACACAATTCAGCCGTTTGTATGTCCTAGAGCTCTAGTCTTCAAATCCTCTTAAATGTTTTCTGGATTGGATATATAAACAGGCCTGACACCTGTCACAACTTGGACGAGCAGCAGAGAGAAACTGGTTGTTTTGTTGATCTGTGTTCTTTTGTCGTTTTTTTTGTAGTTCAACTTTTCTTATCACTGTCAAAGATATATACACACACAAATTACAAAACGCCTAAGCAATAGATATCTAGATTCTAGAGCAAAAAATTGGGCCAGCGCGCGCGTTTCGTCAGCAGCGCACGCGCGCTTTGAAATCTCCAGGGAAGAATATAGGTATCGGTGGGCGAAACGGGAAAAGC
>Ga0194133_10008396_pt1 | contig 12049 bp, 5 predicted proteins | sample TA2KigOf40mmetaG_FD_155448 | JGI IMG/M metagenome (GOLD analysis project Ga0194133, IMG submission 155448) | Freshwater microbial communities from Lake Tanganyika, Tanzania - TA2015055 Kigoma Offshore 40m | ecosystem: Environmental > Aquatic > Freshwater > Lake | place: Tanzania: Lake Tanganyika...
AAAACATTTTTTTTTAATCATATATTCCTTACCGTTACATCTACAGAAGTTTTATTGTCTGTTATTGTGACAGCTTGTTTCAGACTTTGAGAGCAAATATTATCCTGTGGGTATGAAGTGTTGGTACAACCACGAAATCGAGCAGCTGTAATAGGTAAAAAATCCACAAAATTTGGAGGAATCTTCTCAAGAGAATATCATTTTATGTTCACATACTTTGACTCTGATAGGACCCTTCAGACCAAAAGCAGTTTTTTACTTGAGGATAACAAGGCCTTGTCCACTTTTCAGCTGATAATGGAAAGGTACGCATCATGACCTCAAACTAAAACAATAATGCTCCTTTTAAAAGATAACCAAGGTCAGGCTGCCTACAGAATTTCTGGCCATCTTTTTGGGTTTAATTCCTCATAACTAGTACCAATTAGAGATGGGCCCTGACCCGACCTGAGCTTATTTTTGACCTGCAGTAAATAAGAGGCTGCCCTGCCTTCGACTCGGGTACTATCCGACCTGACCCGAAGAGATTTTTTTGACCCGAAGTGAAAAAAATTGAAAATTTGACATTTTTAGGGGAAATTTTCCAAATTCAAACCCAAACCATAAATTTTTGACCTGGACCCATCACTAGTACCAATACAAACAAGAAATATGGGGATACCATGTCAATTCGTTTAATGATGTTCTGTATAACAGACGTCCGCCTACGACGGTTCGCCTACTATGTCAGTTCGCCTACAATATCTGTTTGCCCAATCAGCATTTATTGCTAACCTAATTTAACCTATAATTATTATATGTTTCAGGGGGACTGATTGGGCAAACTGTCTGTTAGACAAACATACATTAGGCAAACTGACACAGTAGGCAGACTGTCGTAGGTAAAACGACATTAGGCAAACCACCATTAGACAAATCAACGCTTTCCCAAATATGAGACACATAATAAAAGAGTTTTGTTGGTACTGAAAATTTGATTTTACAACCAGTTTGGATTGCTTTATTTAGCTCATATGCAAACATTCAAAAATGTAATGAAGCTTTAAAAGAGGCAAATAATTTAACTGTTTTGGGTGTGGAATGGGTAGCAAAGGGCTGTCTTGATCTTATTACAGCTAAAGGAGGTTAAACCTGCGGATTTTTGGATTAAAACTTTTTTCGGAAAATATTAAAATTGTGGTTGGAAAAACAGTCCTACTATGCGAAAAAACCTCCTAGTACAATCAAGTGGTACATTCAGTAAGCTAGTTGATGGATAAATATGGGAAAAATTTATCAAAAAGCCAAGAAAAATCCATTTGACATGAAGTATACACTAATCTGTTTGAAATAGATTGCTTTTTTATCTTTGAAACATTAGAAGAAAACATCCCATGGGATTCAATTTGAAAGAAAATATGAGAAATTGCCTACTTAATAAATCGCCTACCCCAAATTGACTATATCGAATTTGCCTTCCTGACTAAATAACCTACCTACAAATTCGCCCACTTACAAAATTGCCTACCCAGTACATAAAATGACCTAAATGCCTACACTGAATTTGCCTACCCAGTACATCCGGGCCTATATTGTTGCTAATTTAATCTAAACCTAACCCCCTAACCTAATCCTGCTCTTATCCCCCGACCTAACCTTGTAAGGCTCTAAGTAAGTCCCCTTAAGCTAACCCTGCAGGGATATTTTATTGCTAGCCTATAACCTAACCAACCCCCCATCTAACCCAGCAGGTTTCTTACCCCCAACCTAACCCCAAGGCCTGGGCTTAACCTGATTCTTTATTTAGAGGCAGGCAAATTCACAGGTAAGAGATTTAGTCAGGTAGGCAATTTGGTAATATTATGTACTGTCAGGTGATTTAGGGGTAAGCAATTTTGTTGATGGGCAATTTAGTCAGGTAGGTGTTTTCGAGGCAGGGGGTTTAGGGGTAGGCAATTTTGAGGAAAGTAATTTCTCATACTCGCAATTTGAAATACAAATTAAGTTAAATGAAAATGACCTGATCACAAGATTCATTGTACATCTTTCCATTGGCTATTTTTGGATTAGAGCTGTAGTTGAATCCATCAAGAACTGGATCAAACATGGACAATCCACAAGTGTAGCAAGTAAGTGACTGTGATGATTCAATCCAAAATAAAAGACCAGCTAATTAAAAATACAAAATTTTCCCTTCAAACCTCAAATTGAAATTTTAAATAATCTCACTTGTAATAAAAACAAAAATTGAATGGCTTAACATTGTCAGAAATCCAGAACTTGTATAAGTTGCTTTATTATGATCAAATTTTAATTTGGAACTTTATTTTGATCTGGAAACCTCACCAGCTAAGTCAGTTGTTAAAAGCTTTTTTTTATCTTTGCAGTAAAAGCAAGGCCTTCAAACACTTTCTTCTAGCTTGAAAAGTCTGATATCAATTATTTATTTAACATTGACAATGCCTGGTCACCATGTCATCATGTCAAAACAAAAACCAAGAAAAGAAAGACTAAAAACTATCATAGTTCAATTAAAGAGTTAATCTTCAGAGTAATCAAAGATTAAATCTAAACAAAATTTGCAAAACTATGTTCAAACTATTCTCAATTTTAGATGCTGCTAAGGAGGTTTCCTTTTTAACCAACAAATTTGATTTTATGTCTCTGAAAGTGGACATTGCTTTCTTTTTTCTTTTTTTGAATCTTTTAAAGTGCGCCTTGCAAAATTAATCATTAAAGGCACACTCAAAGGCTAGGAATATTTTTGTTGAATTTTTTGGCAACCCTGGGTCAATGGTTACCTGAAGCCGCCAGGGTTTAAACCCCGGACCCTCAGATTCTCAGCCTGATGCCATGACCACTCGCCCACGGCAACCCCTTAAAATGTCTTTCTCATGAGCTTGGCTTCTAAGTCAAAAGTACTTGGCCTTACATTTGATTCGCATCTAAGCTGGGAAGCACATGTCAAAAATGTACAAAAGAAATGCAACCAAAAACTGGCTGTACTAAAAAAGATTCGACATAAATTCACTTTACTACAGTTCAAGAAAATTGTAACAAGTCAATATTTTAGCATTCTTTACTTCTGCTCTCCGGTCTGGCTACACGATGGATTGAAAAGCGGTTTAAAGAGGCAGATTAACTCAGCTCACTTCAAAGCACTGCACATCATGCTGAAAGACTATAAAAATAAAATATCACAAAATGTTTTAACAAAGAAATGTGGTAGAGCCACCCCCAAACAGTGGTATAGATACTCAACCGCGACACTGATTATCAAGACGTTCAACACTAAATCGCTGACGTACATTAACAATATCATCAGGTCATCAATTTATACAACAAGACGAAAACCATTGATTGGTAGATTTTTTGATAATTCCAAGGGAAAAATTGGAAAGCAATCACTCGAAAATAGACTGAACCTGATGTTAATTTCGACTGGATCGGAGTGGACATGACGAGCGACAGACTGCGAAAACTGCTGAAGCAAACATATTTTGACTACTAATTAGTATTTTAATTATGTTCTGTCGTACCAAATTTAACTTTTGTAAAGTTATATGTCTTTGACCTGTAAAGTATAAGTTAATAAAGCTACGAAAGAAAGAAAGAAAATGAGCAAGAACCATTTTATAATTGAAAAACCTTCCAAGCAACCCCCTTTTTTAAACAAATAAGGATGTTTGCTGCATTTTATTCTCTAATTATTAATCTATAATGACAAACGAAAACTTAGTCGGTCCATTTTCAAATCATTCCAAGGAACTTCCAAATTGTGCTTTTCAATTAGTTTTTTATGGCTGAAGAGATGCGGAACGACCACGAGCCTTAAACTTGGCAAGGGCTTGTTCATTCAGATCTGCTCTTTCCTCAGCGTCAGCAAGACCAGATTGTGCCTGGCGATACTTAGCGAGATTGAGAGCTGCAATTTCCTCTGCTTCTTCAATTTGCTTCTTGTATGACTTTATCTTGTTCTGAAGTTGGTCAATAAGAGCCTGCATGCGCTCATGGTTCTTCCTGTCTTCATCTGAAGCAAAGGTGAGTTCCTTGATGCGACGCTCAGACTTTTGAAGATTTTTGATTGCATCAGAGAATCTACGGTTTTCTGCATCAAGCTCAGACTCAAGCTCTCTGATTCTGCTATCCATCTTATTCATGGCTTTTTTGCCTCCCTTGAGTGCATTAGCCTCTGAGTCATCCAAACGATGCTGGATATCCTTGATCTGACAATCCATCAGCTTTCTGTCTTTTTCAAGCTGCTGAGCAAGGTCTTGTTCACCTCTGAGCTCATCAGCCAGACGGGCAGCATCAACCATGGCTTTCTTAGCTTTTTCTTCTGATAGGTGAGCTTCAGAGGCCATCTCATCCATGTCAGCCTAAAAATTATTTTTTTGATTACTCTTTTATATAAATTTAAACCAGTTACATTTTATAAAATACTTACATGCAAAGTCTGCATTTCAGATTCTAGCTTCCTCTTAGCTCCAGCAATGGCTTGATTTTGGCATGTTAGCTCAGAGAGCTGCTCATTTGTGTCAGAAAGTTCTTGCTCAGTTGTACGCCTTGATCTATCAGCTTGTTCCAAAAGGGTTCTTGCCTCCTCCAAAGCATTTTGAATGCTGTGTGATTTCTTCTCAGCACCAATAAGTTGATCTCTACAGACTTCCTTTGTTCTTTGTTCACCTTCCAATTTTCCCTGAGCTTCCCTTATTTGTTGATGATATCTCTTTATACTCTTCTGAGTATCCTGGTTTGCAGCATTGGCATGCTCCAAAGACATTTCAAGCTCAATCACATCAGCTTCCAGCTTTTTCTTCATTCTTAGAGCTTCTGCTTTGGCTTTGGCTTCTTGCTCAAGAGCAGTTTGCATGGCTTCAACTCCCTTTTGGAAGTTCTTTCTTGTGCTTGCAAACTCTTCCTCTTTCTCAGCAATACGCCTCTCAATTTCTTGTCTTACTTGGGTCAACTCAAGTTGAGCTCTGAGAACTTTGTTTTCCTCTTGTTCAAGGGCTCCTTCTGCTTCCTCCAAGGCTGACTGAAGCTCAAGCTTCTCTGCTTCTAACCTCTTCCTTATCTTGTCAATTTCATGAATGGAGTGACCTCCTTCACTGATTTGATCCATGATATCCTTGATTTCTCCACTGAGGCTTTTGTTTTCCTTGCGAACCTCATCCAATTGCAAGATGCTTTCCTCATAAGCAGACTTTATGCGGAAAAGCTCAGATGATGCAATTCGGCATTCTTTTTGAGCATTATCAAGATCCATAGACAAGGAATCTACCTTTCCCTTCCATTCAGAAACAATTCTGTCAAATTGCTTGGCTTTCTTCTCCATGGAAGTGTTCAAAATATTTGCTTGGTCTGCCAAAGATGCCATCTCATCAATTTCAGATTGAAGCTTGGCCTTGGCCTTATCAATTTGAGCAAGTTTAGCCTGAAGTTGATCAATAACTCCTTGAGCTTCTGTGAGGCGAGCTTGAAGCTTCATCTTGGACATCTCAAGTTCTTCTGCTTTTGCAAGTCCGTCTTGCTCATATTTCTGTCTCCATAAGTCACTTTCTTGGCAGGCCTTATTGACCTGTCTCAATAAATCCTCCTTTGCTCCTGACTCTTCTGAAAGCTGGTCTCTCATACCATCAAGAGCATGTTCAAGGTTCTTGAACTTGCCAAGAAGAGCATGCCTTTCCTTAGCCTCATCATCAGCAACCTTTTTGGCTTCATCTAATTGAGCATGAAGCTGAGCCTTGTATTTAGCAATCATGTTTGCAGAGTTTTCAAGTTCTTGAAGGTGGCGAAGTAGGTCTGCATTTTCTGCAGCCAATTTTCTCTTAGCATTTTCAAAGTCACCCAAAGTCAAATTGGCCTCTTCAACCTTCTTGTTAAGCTCATTGAGCTGGCTTATGAGATTTTTATTGGACTTTTCAACTGATGCTTTAGAGCGAGTTATTTCATCAGTTGCTGCACGCACATCTTGAATTTCATGAGTGATGGCACTCTTGTCTTTTTCAATTTTGGCCTTCATCTTGGAGAGCTGCTCAATCTGCTCTGACATTTCAGCAACAGCATCTTGATGTTTCCTCTTCAAATTGGCCATTGTAGCCTCTTGCTGAATATGAGCCTCTTCTAAATCTTTCCTTAGTTTCATTACCTCAGCCTCTCGCTTTTTGTTAAGCTCTATTTGAGCTGAAGTGGCACCTCCCGCCTCATTCAATCTCTCAGATAGCTGCTCCAGCTCTCTTGCCAAGTCACTTCTTTGCCTCTCAGCCTTTGCTCTTGCTTGACGCTCTGCCTCCAGCTCTTCTTCAAGTTCTTCAACTCTTGCTTGAGTTTCCTTTATTGCCTTCAAGATTTTGGCAACAAGAGCTTGCTCATCATCCAATTTTGAAGAGAGGCTGCCTATGTCCTTCTCTTTTCTTGCAATCAAATTTTCAATTTCTTTTTTATTTCTCTCTAACTCAGATACTGTTTCTTGGGTAACCTTCAAGTCTCCCTCAATCTTTCTCCTCTGCTTCTCAATATCTCCCCTTTGTCTCTTTTCTCTTGCAAGGGAATCTTCCAGCTCATCAAGTGTCTGTTCTAACTTGGACTTAATCTTATTCAAGTGATCAACCTTATCCTCTGAAGCCTGGAAATCTTCTAGAGCCTTGGCATTGTTTTCACTCATATGCTTTTTTTCTTTGTTTAACTTGTTTATTACTTCATCTTGGTTGGCAATTTCCTCATTAAGTGATCTTATATTGTGATCTCTGTTTGTTTTTTCTTGCTCAAGCTTCTGAATGGCAAGCTCCAGATCTTCAATGTCCTTCTTGATTAGTCCATTTTGTTGCTCTAGTGTTTTCTTGTCTGATGTTGCTTGTTGCCTTTCAAGCTCAAGGGATGATAATTTTTCTCCAGCACTTTGGAGCAGTATCTCAATCTCAGCCTTTTGAGATGCAGCTTTTGATTGGCGGTCAGTGTACTCACCAAGATTTCCTTGCTCACTCTCAATTTGCTTAATTATGGCTTTTTTGTCCTCCTTGATTACTTCATTTTCTTGAAGAAGTCTCTCCTTTGTATCCAATTGCTCTTTGTATGACCCATAAGCAGCATTTGCTTTCTCCTCCAAAATTCTCAGCTCCTCTTCTAGATTGACTTGTCCAATCATAGGCTTTGTTTTCTGGATAAGAACAAACCATCCCCAGTTTCTGAGTTGCATGTACTTCCTAAAGTTTCTCTGAATAACCTTAATGAGCTCACGCTGATCAAATTTCTTTTGGTAAACTTGTCTTTTCAATAAACCATAGCATTGACCTTGCATCCATCTAACAAGTTTAAGAACAATATTGTCTCTTGCTTCCTCAAGTGCTGCAAGAGCTCCAGCTCTGAAGAAGACTTTGGTATGACCTAGCCTGTATTTTTCTCGTGAGAATTCAATTTTGTCCATTAAAGCATAAACTCCGCTTTTGTTGTCTTTGGCAGTTGCAATCTCTGAGGCTCCAAGTATTTGGTACCTAGCCTTGTAATCTGGGTACATCATCCTGTTGGGGAAACCTCTCATGCAAATTCTTATACCCTCAAGTACACCATTACAAGTAAGCTGATGCATGATAAGAGGGGGCTCAACCATTCCTGGCTGTTTATGAGTGTTTGGTACAATACAACGAATGAAGTGAGGCTCAGTGCTGTGTAAAGTGTGCATCAGCTCCCCAAGCTGAACCAAATAAACTGAAGACACAGTTTTGGCTGCACCCTTCTTTTTCTTCTTGTTTTTATCGTCTTCTGGTGGAGCAGTCTGACCAGGATGATCAGACCATAAGAATACCAGTAATTTGTTAGTTGATCTCTTGAGAACATCAACAACAGTGTCATTGACAGGATCTTTATTCTTCTCAAGCCATCCAGTTACATTGTAAGAGACAGTACCAGCATAGTGAATGATAGCAAAGTGGGCATTCTTGTCAGTTTTAGATTGTGGCTTAGCCATTGATGGAGATTTTCCTAAGTGCTGAGTCTTGAGTTTTTCTTCAAAGGATTTATCAGTGGCTTTTGGGAAAAGAGATTCTTCCTCAAGAATAGCCCATATACCCATAGGCTTTTCAAACATGATGATGCATGCAGCCAAGTCCATACCAAAATCAACCATGGCCCAATCAATACCCTCAGCAACATACTCCTCTTGCTCAACAACAAACATGTGATGATTGAAAAATTGCTGAAGCTTTTCATTGACAAAGTTGATAGAAATCTGCTCAAAGCCGTTGTATTCAAAAATTTCAAACCCAGCAATGTCCAGAACAGCAGTGAAGTTAGCTTTCTTCATAGTTGGATCAATTAGAGTCTCATTACACTTGATAATGAGCCATTTGAAAACCCTATCAAAGGTTGAACGGGCAATACCACCAACGCCAACACCAGCCTTAATAAATAAATATAAATTACAAAATATTCTTAAAACTTCAAATAATGCTACTTGCCTGGTCGCATGTTTGCATTTTGGTAACCCATTCAGTGCCGACCTTAATTTTAGGTTTACAAAAGGCTTTCATCATTTCATCAGCATTAACACCCATCAATTCAGCAACTTTGTTGGGGAAAGACATATCATCAGGTTCAGCTTGGTCATCCCTACCCTTTTGTTTAAACTTAATCTCTCCCATGGTCATAACAGCAGCTGTGAGCTTGTAACAATCCCATTTTTCTTCTAATGAGAAACCAATAACGTCAAAGGCATTGTCAGTGAACTCAAGCTCCTCATTGTCATCAATTGAGGCAACAGTGACCTTGCCCTGTGATACATAGGAGTAGTCATAGATGTCATCAGTGAGAAGGCATTTTGCTTTCATGTCAGCTACAAATGGCTGGAGAAGTTGATAAAAGATGTGATATGATCTCTCAACTTCTTGTTGCTCAGTAATTCTAGACTTTTCCAGAAGGTAAGACTCAATGTCACAACCAGTAAGCTTTCCAGCAGCAGTAAAATGGATGCGAATGAACTTTCCAAAGCGAGATGAGTTGTCATTTCTGGAGGTCTTGGCATTACCATAAGATTCAAGAATGGGATTGGTAGCCACAATCTGATCTTCCAGAGAAACCTTCTTTGCTGCCTTTTTTCCAGATGCAGCAACCAAAGCAAGGTAGGTGATAACCTTCTTGGTATTTTCAGTTTTTCCAGCACCAGACTCACCAGTGATAAGCATAGACTGATCTTTGGTGTTCAGCAACATGTTGCGATAAGCAGTCTCAGAAATAGCCCACAAGTGGGGAGGAACCTCATTTCTTCTCTTGCCAACATACATCTTCACAACAGTGTTGGTGTAGATTGGATATCTTTTGTATGGATTGACAACAATACAAAAAAGGCCAGAGTCTGGAAAAAGAAAGAGTCCTGAGTTTCAAATCTTAACTAAAATATTTGTCAGTCTCACAGGTGTAGATCATTTTTGCCTTGAAACGAGCCTCCAAATTGTGGAAGACAGAAGCATCATTAAGGTAAGTCAAATTGGCCATATCCTCACATTTTTCAAACTTGGGAGGATTCACTTGACCAACTTGAGCTGATGGAAATACTTTTTTCTAAAAATATTAAAGCTACAATTAGAGCTTTCTTCCAAAGCTAATGGACTAAACTTGTAAATTTCATGAAAAGTTCTTTGCTTATTTTTTGGATTTATTTAGAAAACTTATTCTTATGAAAGCAGGGCAAAGGTTTTTCTTTGAATAAGAAACTAATAAACATAAAGGGGCTCCTATTTTCGTGACTTAGATCCATGTTGTTAATTTTTGGCAAACTTTAGTCATAATGGCAATCAACAGGTTTAGAACCAATTCTTGGTCCTTTTAAATTCAGTTGCCATAACAAAAAAGGTTGCAACAACAGATTAATTACGGTGAAAATTTTAAATTGAAAATAACCTCATGTCCACACATAACAACAGCTTTGGTACCATCATCATTTTCCAAAAGACCTTCACGGAAACCATGATCATCTGTTGGAACCCACACAGACTTCTTTGGATCATATGGTCTCATCATGTCCTCACGCTTCATTTCCAAAGAAACAACAAGATAAGGAGATGGATCTGGATCAGGCTCACCAGCCTTTCCTAGCTTTACGTGGCCAGGCATACTGACTTAGTAGTGCTATTTATCAAACAAAAGACAGAGTCTGGAAATAAACACAATACAAACATGATTATAGTTTAAACAGTGATTTGTTGTGAAAATAGTCCTATTATCTGATTTTAACAGACTTAAAACCTTTGAAACATTTAAAAACCTTCAAAAAATACACATTTATAAGTTTGCTCAAAATAGCACTACTCTAATAAAGGAGTCAGAGTGGTCAAGTGGATTGCACGTCGGACTATCATCCTGATTGGCCGGGTTGAACTCCCACCGAGGTTTATAGTTTACAAGTAACAACTCATAGCTAATCCACATTATAATTACCACCTTGGTGAACCTGATTTGTAAGGCATACTACAAATATTGAAATAAAACTTTTAAAAAATGATACTGTTTAAGGTTAAATATACAATTTGACTCTAAAAAAGTCTCTGAATGTTCACTGTATGTCCAATATAACAGCAGCTAGATGGCATAACTAATAGAAAACATAATCATCCTAATTTAAGAAATAATGAACAACCAATCATCATATGCAATTAATGAATGAAATCCCAAAAGATTAACAGTAAAGTGTGGGCTGCTAATCCTCTTTGTTGGAATCTTTTAATGATTGTTTAGGAAAGTTATAAAGTATCCCAGTGACAAATTATCAAAGCTCTCTTTGTAACAAGATAATAAAATTGAAGTGACTTTGAAATTTGGATGGAGTCTTGACTGCCCAAAATGGATTAGTATTTGCAATCATTTCAGCTATCCCAAAGGACCATTTTGGAGGGCTGGTATTATCACACACTGTTTTACATTTTGTTTTTCCAATTAAACAAGTTTTTATCCCTCCCAAAGCAAAGCAAAGAGGGAGTTTAGAAATTTCATATCGGGATCTGTTTAAGAATGCTTGACTTCACATGTGCATCTGTGACCTCATTCTCCTCCCACACTAGTGAAGATAGAGATCTGCATAATCCTTTCATGGATGGCTTAAAAGTTACCGATCAATTTTTGATATTTTGCTTAGTAGCCTAGATATTTAAGTTCAAAGTTTTATATTTACATATTTAAAAGCTGCCATAATTTTAAAGCTAAAGAAAAGTTTATAAAATAACATATTTTGTTCTAATATTTAGCTAAAAATGTTGTATTATAAGTTTTTTTCTAGCTTTGAAATTGACGAAGCCATGAATTTTTTAGGTAGGCAGTTCGCTTGGGAGGGTTAGATATTTGCCCAGTACAAAAAATACCTGTCTACTAGTATTTTTTAAGAACACCTTGTAACATTTTCATGTCATTATATGCACATTGTGGCTTAGGAAAGTTCTTGTTGGTCTGGAAACCCCGAGTCAAAGGTTGCTTATACGGAGGTGCCAGTGTTCAAACCCAAACCCTCCTATCCCCAGGCTGATGCCATGACCATTAGTCTAAACAAAGAATAATCACTTCAAAAAAATAGCACAATATTTGATTGACTCATATTGGCTCTAGCTTTTCAGTTTATCAGCTTTGAAAAAGTATCTTATAGTTTACTTACCTCACTCTGGATGAGGTGAACAAGACTGACTTGCAACTGCAACTTTGCTCAAAATTACAACTTTTCTCTAAGGTCAAGATGTGAAGTGAGGGGAGGAAGGTAAGCAGATATCTAGAAACCTGCAGGCCCATATCTAATAAGGATGGCATCCACAATGAGGGTCATTTGTGTTACTTTCTAAACTTGCCCATTTTATAACTTTAAGGTGGAAACAAATAGTTTTACCTAAGCTCTGAACTTGCTGGCCCCGCCTTGATGGTCTAAAAATTTCCTATTTGATTTTTAACAAAAATTATCATTTGACATGTTAAATGTCCTGTAAGAAACTTTTTCACTAGCTGGACACTCGAAAAAATGTCCTAATTAAATTAAGTTTGACATTTTCAGTCGTTATGGATAATTTTTATGCCTAAAAAGTTGGAAAATCTAAAAGTA
>Ga0194133_10008397_pt1 | contig 12048 bp, 6 predicted proteins | sample TA2KigOf40mmetaG_FD_155448 | JGI IMG/M metagenome (GOLD analysis project Ga0194133, IMG submission 155448) | Freshwater microbial communities from Lake Tanganyika, Tanzania - TA2015055 Kigoma Offshore 40m | ecosystem: Environmental > Aquatic > Freshwater > Lake | place: Tanzania: Lake Tanganyika...
CATTAGGATCAGTAACAATCAAATCAAGATCATTATAATTAGACCACTTTAGCAGAACTTGAACATCCCCAGTAAGTGGAGCAGGGGTACAGTCTACTGCTCCGCCTGCTTTTACAAGTTCAAGCGCTTTATCAAGTTGAATCATTTTCCCTATTCCACCGTTAACTACTATGCCAGAATTTTGAAGTATACACAAAATTTGTTTAGATGTCAATGACTTATTGATACTTTTCATTAATGCAACAGCCCCACTAACCATTGGAGCTGACATGCTAGTTCCTTGCATTTTAGAATAAGTATTTCTTCCCACAGTAGAATATATATTTACGCCAGGTGCAGATATATCAGAGAACTGCCCGTAATTACTAAATTCTGCTCTGCTATAACCGCTATTGACTTTATCAACGGCTGAGACACAAATAAAGAGCTCTGGCCTTTGAAAGGGATCAACCCCTGCTAACATACTATCATTACCTGCAGCTACTACAATCGTAGAATTATGCTTGGCGGCAATTCTCATAATCTCTCTCCACAATCTCTCCTCCTCCTTAAAACGGGTATTAATTATATTTCTTTGCTCACTTTCGGGAATATTCACCAAATTGTCCAAAGGTCTTCCGAGTGAGACATTGACAACGTCTGCACCTTGATAAAGAGCGTATATTATCCCATCAAGAACGGAGGTAGTAGTCTTTAAATTACGGGCATTGCCGACTTGTACGGGCATAAATTTACACTTTGGCGCAATTCCACAAAGCCCAATAGCGTTATCGGCGTTTGCTAGTGCTATACCTGCTACATGAGTGCCGTGATCGATACTTTGACTAAATACAGCAGTTGTATGACTCCAGACATTATATGGAGCGACAATCTTTCCCTGAAACTCTGGATGTGATAAGTTAAACCCATTGTCTACTATTGCAATGGTAATATCTTCAGACCCTCTTGATATATCCCAAGCTTTAAAAGCATTGATTGATCTAAGATGCCATGATTTGTCTTGTTCTGAAATTGCCGGGTCGTTTGGAATATAATATCCTTCAAACAAGCTTTCATCAAAGATAAAAAGTTGATACTTAGGAGAAAAAACCTGAGGTATTTCAGTTTTTAGCCTTTCCCGTTCTTGACTAGGAATTTCAATTTGTACTCTTTTAACAACATCATCATAATAAACTATCTTATATTTTTCCTTTGGGTACTTTTCATTAAAGTCTTTAGCAAACTCATAAATTGACTTATCCTCATTCTCCATTAAAATATTAAGTCTATTTGCAAGAATGGAGGGGTTTGAAGGATCGAGCTGAGGGTTTTCCTCTATTGGTGGTAAAACCCCTTGTTTGGGTGGTAAAATATCGAGGTAAGGCGATGGGGTAGGCTTGGGCTCATACGGATTGTATGGGTCATATATTCCTCCTCCTCTAACCCTGCTACTAGAATCATCCCGAATCCAAATTGAGTCATTTGCGTTTAACGCACCACCTCCACCAAGATCAGAGGACTTACAATGCTCAAATAACCAATTGATCAAAAATGCTAAAAGGAGTAGAATCAATGCCCATATTATCCACTTAAGACAACCCCTTGCGGTAAATAAGGATACTAGCCATGACCACAGACGCTTCCACCAGGGCTTTGGTAGGTTTTGTGGCTCTGGAGTGGGAATTTGTCGATACTGTGCAGTAAATATTTTGTCAGATAGAGGCTCAAAACCAGCGGGCTCTACATCCCATCCAACAAATTCAAACCCTTGATTCGGAATAACTTTGGGGATGTCTTCTGCCTGAATAACTGAATTAGTGTCCTTAATGAGGCAGTTTGCACCAACCAAAGAACCCGAATCACCCGCGCTGAAAGAAATATTAAACTGCCTACTTAAGTTATCAACTTCGTCATCAGGTAATTTTTCGACAACTGCTTCGGCCTTAGCCTTCTTTTGAGCACTTCTACGAATTACAGTGATATCCTCGCGAACATTATCGCGCAGCTGCATACCCCAGGCACCAAGCACAACTCGATCGTCATAGCAATAAATAAACCTTTCATCAAAGGACTTAATTGCATCGCCGATAAAATTAGCCTTATTAATATCTTTAATAGCTAATTGCCCAATAAACGAACTATAATAACCAAGGGTTTTATTCTTGATATCTTCATACTTTGATCTTTTTTCCCCAACCAAATCAACTAAAATCTCGGGTTTTTCATTTTTTGGCTTTATTCCATGAAATTCAATTTGATAATTTTCCTTGATGGGATAAGCTAAAAAATATCTATACTTTTCATCAATCTCTTGAAATATCGTACTCGCTAGCTTATGCCTATCAAATATATTTCTTCCTTCGATTACTTGCAATGCCTTAAAGTACTTGATATCGGTACTAAAAAGAAGCTCATGATTGCGAACTAGGCCCATATACATCAATTTTCAACGAGTGTACATTTACCAAGAATAATACCCAATTTTTCATTTGCAATAACGTCGTAATTAGGAATATCACATACTGATATAAAAGCAATTTTAAGTCGATTACTCCAATCAAGATAACATCTATAATTAGGCAAAGACTGCAATTGCTCTGGATTTGTTTGTATTATATCAGACCAAGAGTGAATTCGACTAAAAAGTAATTCTAGCGAATCATCACCTTGCTTACCAAAAAGCCCCAAAATTAGACCTAAATTATTTTGCTCATTCGCAAGTTTCAAATCAGAAAACTCAGCATCATCCAAAAAGTAAAAACCAAAACTAAGAACACAACTATTAAAAATTTCAGCAGAAATATCCGCGACGATTTCAAAAGAAAAATTGCTATTGTTAGAATTGTCAACGTAACGACGAATTTTTTCAGCAATCCTTTTTGATAAATTGACTTTCCTAAATATTTTTTTATAAAGATCTAGTAAATGATCTAAAGTGCCATCCTTCCCGAAAACTCGTTGAATGCTCTTTTTATCATCAAGTCTTACATACTCGAACCAAAAATTGATTAATGCTTCGGCAATTTGTGAAGAGTTATTTCTTATAAGATCAGAATTACCACTTATTAGCCTAGTTAAATCAATTTGTTTTTCGTTTAAGAGCTCTCTAAATTCATCTTTTCTTTCGTCCGTATTTTTTTCATAGCGCTCACATAGCCGCTGAAAATAACTTTCAGGAGTATCATTTACTTCAACTGGTACCTCAATTCGATAATTACTATATAAATCTAAATTCACAACATCTCGATACTCGATTGAGTCAACTTTAGTTTGAATATGCTCGAGAACTACACTTTCGTCTAGTATAAACTCTTTCATCAACTGGCCAAAAGCACTTATATTCTCACCTGAAAATTCAGTGGCGAGCTTAAACTGAATATCCCCTGCTAGGTTTTTGGCATTTTGTAGCTTTTCGTTTTTATCAGAACTGTGATAATACTTGCTAAGCTCTAAACAAATACTTTTTGAGGTTTCATTTATTTCAGATAATTTCTTTTCCCTAAATGCCAAAGCGATATTTCGAGAGGCAATTAATAGATTTTTAATAATATACTCTGTCCCATCCTTGTTAATTAAAGCAGCTTCATCCCATGCTTTTTGCGGATCACTAAAATGGCGAGTAACAAAAGTAAAATCTAAAAATGACTGGCGAAGATCACTCTTGAAATTAGGATACAGTGGAGTCGAAACCTCATATTGCTCGAATTTATGCTGGTTGTAACCAGAATAAAGTTGACTAGGGGTTTCTGATTTCTCAAAGTCTCGTAAAAGATATATATTATCAAAATCTTGGTTAGAAACGGTCCAATTTTCAAACCAGGTATAATTTGACTTTTCAAAATATTCAGTCTCAAGGGTAACCACAAAGCGCTGATGCCAACGGTTACTAAGTGGCGTACCTGATCCATCAAGCTTGTCTTGCTGTGGATTGAAAGATAAATTGATATTAAAAAATGTTCCAACAACAAAAAGGGGCGATATGCCCGATTTAGAAATAAAATGCTCCCTTTTTTCAGGGGTCTCTCCAATTACTCGATTAATCCAACTATTTAGCAGCCTAGGCATAACTCGCTGTGCTGCTTGCTCGTGCTTTGCACAAAAAATAAGAACATTAATCTTCTCACTACTAGAGTATTTATTAAAAAGATATGCTACTTTACCCCTAAGTAAAAGGCCAGGAGTGGTTGACTTTTCCACTTTTTCAATAGGTATATCCATCCTAGCGCGAGCCCCTGGGAAATCTAAAAGATCAATATGGCTTAAAAAGTCCTTCTCCTTCGTCAATGAGCTTGGCAAACTAAATACTATCTCAGCCACTAACGCGCATAAGAAAGATTTTTTAAACTCAACTTCACGGTTAAAGTCAGGTAAAAATACTTTTGTGTTTTCAACGAAATTTGGCTCAATTCTATCTGGTTGTGAATAAATCTCTCGGAGACGTTTTACATCCAGGATTGTACCTTTAGCATATAAAACTGCTTCAATGGGGAGTAGAATTTCACCAACAAAAGATAATTTCTCAAGCTCAAATAGCAATTGCGAGAAATAATTAGTGAACACGTCATTTTTTCCCCACAAGACCGAAAAAAGTCTAGGCCATTCTGATGTTCTAGTTTTTGAAATAAAGCTTGATGTTTCGTGAAAGAAATTAGAGTCAAATACTTTATCTGCCTTTTGAAAATGCTCTTGAAAATAGTCCCGCATTTCGAGTATATCATCCTCCGTGATATACTCTTGTTGGGGAGGACGTAATTCAATTTCAGACTTCAGCTGAACAATTTCGGAGTTGATCTCATCAGAAGAGGGGAAACGAAAGCTATCTGAATTTTTAAGATTAAGATCATTATAAAAACTATCGCATAAAACTAATATAATATCCGGAATAGAAAGTAAAGTTGCTTTAATTGGAAAATTTGAGTTTATGCTCTTAAAATGTACTGAAAACCTTGAAACTAAACTCGTGGATTCAGATCCGCCACCTGGCGGATTAATTTCTTCAATAAAGTTATGCGAAACATCGTTTTCGCCGATAATACTAAAAGCTCGCCCCTTTTCTGATAATATGCTACTTATTAGATAAGATTTGCCAACCTGACTTTCCCCGTAGACGGCGGCGGCAGGATTACCCGAAAGTGCAAATTGTATACCTTTCAGCCTCCTTCGAAATTGAATAATCTTGCTATAAGCATCTTTGGCTTTGTTTCCGCCTAAAGAATCCCTGATCCATTCTATAGAGCTCTCAATTACCCCAAGCTGCTTTTGGATACTTCTTACCATGTCATAAAGAAATTAATTTGTACTAGAACTAACATTAAGAGAGAAAATCCCTGAATCTAGCCAATAACTTTCAATTTCACACATACTCTGAATTCTTAAATTAAAAAAACCCTTTGGAATTGTGTTTCCGTCCCTGTCAACAACTTCATCTAGCACTAATTTTTCTATATCAGCAGTAAAATCTCTTGTGATAGTAACTCTTATTGGCATAGCTTTTCTAATTCTATCTTTAAGTGTTTTAATTTCGAATTCAATTTTATCGTTGGTTTGCTCGTGCACTTCTAAGTTGCCCAATACCCTATCCTCAATCTTAATATCATTAAAATCAAGTAAATAAAAAGGTCGGGATGGATATGAAGTAATATCCAATTGCCTTGTACCAATTTGCACTGGAAGATGATTTATGCTCAGTTCAGAAGAATTCATATCAGGAGAGATAATGGTCTCAAGATAAGCTTGCGTGTCTGGATGAAGGCTGCCGAAGTATCTCGTTGTGGGCTTAAATTTTTTGCCTAATGCCGATAAGTTTAAAGTAAACCCATTCAAACTTTTCTTTGAGGCAAGGTGACCAATTATCGCCCCGGTAGTTACAATCGACTTAGGATTTATGAACTTCCCGTTACCATCAATAAACGGATGTCGTAAATCCTGGGGATACCAACGGCCAACTCGATAATTATTCATACTTTTTAGCCTATTAGGCGAGACGGAATAGTACTTCAAGAATAAATCAGATATTGGCTTTAGAGATGTGGGTCTTCCGGAGAGTAAAACGATATCGCAAGAGTGGAAGTTTAATAAAGCAGAAATTTTACCAATTAAAGTATCAAATGTCTTTTCAACAATCTCAGAAATAACTTTTTGCTTATATGTCCATTGAAGATCAGTTAATTCAAAGCCGAAACTATCCCTAAAATGGTTTAATACTGGCTGAGAAGGAGGGTTTGTACTAAAAACATCACTGTAGGAAAGGATTTTATCACCATGATTATCATTTAACAGTTGTAAAAATTTTAATACCACCGGCAATGATACTTGCAAGTTAAAATCATTCCTTAATCTTCGATTTCGAAATGAAACACCATTATCTGTGCCCAAAAATGGTTGAAGAATTTCAATAGGATTTTTCCCATTATGCTTTAGTTTTTGCTCAATCGGTGAAAATGGACCCTGAATTACCAATTGTAGGATAAGGCGTTTGACTAGGTCGTCGCCGGCAAAATAAAAACTTTCCCAAAAAATCGGCTCAGGTGTTAAAGTACATCGCGAATTACTATCATCATACTTGTATGCAGCAATCATAAGATCAGTAGTGCCAGCACCAATATCGACCGATCCAATTGTGATAGATTTTTTATCGTAGTCTTCAAGATCTAAACGAAATTTTCCATAGAAATCAAAATAATCTTTTACATTTTTTTGATACCTCTCCTTGATTTCTGCATATAAAAATACAAATTGTGCACAGGTGGCTTCATCATATATCCAATCAGGGCAGTCAATATTAGATGAAAGCTTTTTTGTATCAGGTAAAACTTGTACCCTATTATACCTGTATTCCTCATTTCCTTTAGTTGGATTTTCTCCGGAAAAAAAACAGTCAATTAATAGTGAAGCATCTTCTGCACATTTACGCAATGCAGCCTGCTCTTTTCTTGACATGGCGGTAGGGCAAGTGACGATGATACGCTTTATTTTACGAGGTGTCGCCTCATGCCCCCACCTATGTCGCTGCTCATAACTATTTATTTGCATATTTGCCTGGGCCAAAATCTCCAAAAAAGAAAAGGTCATTAATGATTTTCGTGAATATTTATTTGTTATTGAACCTTCACCAAACGTTCCATCTTCGTTTAACTTGTCTGAAATTCCTCTAATGTAAATTGGCTTAGAAACTTCCCCTTCGAATTGTACATATTCCCATTCTTTTTTTTGAGGTAAATCATCCCACAAGTATCGCTTTGGACTTGAAAATGTACTCGTTTTTTCAGCCCCAACGTTCATATTCGTTGCTTTGTGAATTAACTTATTTGCCTCACTCCCGAGCCTAATAAATGAAGGGTATATAAATTGATCGCTATTGTCCAATCCAAAATTTCCTCCAAAGTCTGCCTCGCGAAAAGCTAAACGCATATCAAATGAGTCGCGATACTTATTTAAACGCCCTTGAGAAATAAGACTAGAGAAATCTTGTAATTCTAGTGGGCTCGACTTAGTAAAGTCGCTATTATCGAAAAGAACAGCACAAGTTCGAGAATTCCCAATGTCAACTACCAAGTCAACGTCACCATATATAGCATTAAGATTCGAGTATAACTTGATGGACGGGAGTATATTAGACTGGTGAATCAATCGAACCAGAAATATGTATTTAGCTAAATACTCAAGCTTTGGCATTTTAATTTTCTTGTCACTAATATTATCTATTCCATGAAAGACCTTTAAAAGGTATTTGTCAATCCAGCCACAATTTTTTTCTTCCGAGCAAAAACCGATTAACCCCTCCTCGGTATTGCACAAAGAATAATTTTTGAAATGCTCTGATTGGTTAGTAAAAATTGGGGTTTCTTGAAAGTCTTCATCCTCAAATCCCTCTTCTTTAAATACCGTTCTTGTATCAAAAGCCAATACTAACTCATACCTTTTTGATTGCCCTGTCCCCCCCCTAAAAACCAGTTTGAACCTACACCAGTTTGTTGGGCCGAATTCTGTCCTTTTGCCATTCAATTGAAAATAAGGGAGTGGAAGCCAAACATTCTCAAACTTACTCCAGTCTGTATCTTTAATTTTACTTAATGAAACTTCAAAACAACCAGAATCGCTGGGATTTTCCGTTTCTATAGGAATTATGCAACTGCTATCAAATTCATCATCCTTAGAAATCGTATCCCAGGTATCACTAACTTTATAACCGTTGCTAAATGTGGCATAACCAAGTTCTGTACCGTACAAAATACGCTTCTTAATCCAAATCTCTTCCTCGGGAAAATAATGGGCGATTTCGAGTTTCTTTTGCTGATCACTAATATCTAGCCATTCATGAAAATACATTTTAAAGTTATCCTTCAAGTTAATGTCGAATGAATAACCGAGTAGATGTATACCAGTGTTTGCAATTAAATTCATTATTGGTCAGTTATCGAAGTTTCAGAATTCATTAATAAACGCAACATCTTACAAAATACTAAAAGAAAATTGTCTGCAAAAAACAGAGGCTTAAATTATAAATTAAGTGTTTTTAATTATTTTTAAATAAGTGTTTAATACATATCTCAACTTATATTACCACTTCTTCTGCCACTGTTATATAAAAACTATTACGCCCTTAAGTGTTAGACTGAACAAGCCCTGTCCTATTATTGCTTTGTAGTTTAAAATGATTCTAAATCGTTTTAAACTATAAAATTAAGATGAGTACTCGGCTGCTAATTTTTACAAGACCTGATTTTAGTATTTTAAAATCTAAACAAATTAGGCCACTAGTTAGTCAAAACTGGTAGTTCTAGATACATCATTGACTTCCACTCCGCATATGCTTCTGTTCTTTTGGGCTAAAGCTCTTTGAAAAAAATGAAAGTGTTAATAAAAGAATTAACTCCTTCAAATGGCATAGCTTAAAACTAATCTATGAAATTATCTTTTCATACCCATAAAACTATTAACTAAATCTCTAAGCTCTACAAAATCATTTACCCTAAAAAAAGATTTCATTCTTTTATCAAAGTAAGAGTCCGTTTGTCTGGAATCCCTAAAAAACTTTCCTAATACCTCTAAAAATATTTTTTCTTCCGTATTGCCAATTACTGCAAATAAAGTCATGCAGGATCTTAGTTTTAGGTCATCGGGACTTCCAAAAGTACTAAACGCATTATTCCCGGCAAGTAGTAAAAGTTGTTTTGAGACTTTCCTCAGCCTAAAGCCCAAAACTGGATGATCTAAATACTCTTTGGCTCCATCAATATCAGTAATTGCATAAAACTTGGAAGTATCACTAAATCCTAATCCCCTGAATTGCGGGAAAATATACCACATCCAATGTCTAATTTTTTTCCCAGCCCGGATTTCAAAAAGGGCTTGCTCAAATACTCCTTCCTGAGCTTATATAAATCGACTAATACATTTCATCAGTCAACAACTTAAATATACCTGGCTCTACCAATAAAATGATTGTGTCTTGCCAAAATTTATCAACCTTCATTTATCTCATTCTTTTCTCTTAAAAGATCTGCAATAATAATAGCAGGATCCTCCCCCTCTTCAATTAACTTATTGAAGGCCCAAAAAATATCGATAGTAGAGTCGAAATGTCGTTTTGTATAGTGATGCTTATCAGCAGGATAAACTATATTGGCAATATAGCTGGTTTTCATTATAAATTGAACACACATGTGATCTGGATAAACTACTACACACCCCTTCGTTAAAATATTATTAAAATGTGTAGCAAGAATAAATACTTCGCTCGCAATATCAGGATCATATTGGCCTAAAATTAATGAGGAGAAATGAAGGGTGCCACGTTGGGTATAGTAAGTAAACTTTAATGACTTTGTATCTGAAATGCTAAATACAGACTCGATTGTCTTTTCTTGCTCAAATACTCCTGAATTGTATCCTTGCACCTTGTGATATTCCTTTAGATCTTGCCATACCAATTCCTCTTGCTGATCGTGATACCTTGCAAGCTTAAATGCAACCTTTAAATAGTGAAACAAGTATTTCATAACAATAATTAATTCTAACAAACAACTAGTTTCTAATAACCAAATTCCGACTTAGTTTTATTTTTTTTCTCTCTGCATTTTCGCCTTGGATTATATAATGATCGGCAAGTGAAACCCCAATCGCTTCAGTAAAAGCACGCTTGATTCGACTTATTTTAACGCTTACCTGGTCGTTCAGTGTATTTGTTAATTCATTTATTCGCCTAACCATATCTTCCCGCATACCTCGTGTAGAAATGTGACTATATATTTCATATAACTCTTCTCGGTAGTCACATAATGAGCTGATATAAATACCCTCTGGATAATTGAGAAAAAGTAGATATAAGGCCTTTTCCATCGATGGCATTCGTACCTCTATATTCTCATAATCAGTCAAATAAATACGCCCTCCCCTTTTTATGGCAAGCCGGCTTGGGGGACTATTTTGCCTGAAATTTTGGGCATATAACATTTTTATCCGAAGAGACTCCAGCACAGAGAGTGCATGCCCAAGCTCAATGACCGATAACTTATTTTGCAGACTTGTCATACAAGCAGGGCAAATATCCGCTGTTCGCATTTTTAAGATAATATCACTCTTACGCATACATAAGTCACTAATGCAGCCTATTGCGCGTTCGTGTGTAAGTCGTTCGATTTGACTGTAATTTTCAAAAATGTGCCTCTGTATTGTGAGCGCTATTACTTCAAAGGCAATAGGAAAAGCAGGATCACAAGAAATAAAATGCTCCCACTCATCTGTATGAATAAATCCATTAAATGGTCTATTTTCATCAAGAACAGCAAACCAGTTTTTTTTATTTGCAGTAGGCGTTAATAATATAGCAAACTCTCCTTCAGGAATTAAATACGTCAATCGATATTGTTGTATCTCATGAAAAAGATCTCGCCATCGTGCCGCTACTCTGACGTGCGGAAAGTTCCAGATTCTTCTTGAAAGCGCAGGCTGATCCATCGATGCACTGGGAAATCCATACTGAAATCGTTGTTTTTCAAAATAATCCTTGTTTGGTATTTCCTGCTCTTCACGAATGTCCTCAGGAAGCATGATTCGTCCTGAACCACTTGGATAAAACTTGTTCACACCGGGTACTGCCTGTAGTAGGCTAAGTACCCGGGTGTACAAATCCGAATCAAGATTCTCATCTGGTATTAGATGTACTTTCATTAGTCTTCATCAAAAAGGTTTGATAAATCTTTGCCTGACTGTTTCTTTGAAAAATATCCACGCATTGAACCTGATAGCTTATCCCATACCTCGCCCTTCATTGCCTGTTTTTCAAAAGAGTAGCTGTTTTGCGCCTTGATCGACATCTGTCTTGCCACATCCACTGCATCCAACGTAGCCCCAATAAAACTAAATGTCCATTTTCCGGTAGCCTCCAGCCGCTGTATCATGGCACGGACTTGTTCTAAATTAAACATTCTGGAGGAGTTCTCATAGCCATCAGTGAGCACCACCACCACAAAAGTGGCAGGCAGCGCGGATTGTGTACCCTCTCGCTCACCCAACAGAGTGGCCGTCTGACCTATCGCATCCAAAAGGGCTGTAGAACCGTTTGGTACGTAATTACTCTTAGACAGATAAGACATCTTTGCCACCGGCTCACCCATACTGATATGATCGACTGTGTCATTAAAAAGGGTCAGTCCGACCTTGATCTCCTGCTCCGGGAACTCTGACTCCATTCCCCTGATGCGGTTAAGTTGTTCATTGAATCCATTGATGGTGGCTTCTACACAATCACACATGGAGCCACTTCTGTCGACGATCAAATGATAAATACTACGCTGCGTTTTCATGTTAAATAGTTTTTAAACAATTAATTAGTTGGAATTACAGACACATAAATCTTACCGGGATACTGGCCAAAGACATACTCGGTGACCGGGCAGAGCCAAAATACACTACACACCTTTCACTGAAGAAAAGCCAATTAACAACCTTTAATACCTATAAATACCAGAAGTAGTAAATATTGAGTTACTACTAAAAAAAGTTTTAGGGGAAGTATAATAGCTATAGGCCGATGGCAAAGACAAAGAAGGATAGCTGCTGTAAGAT
>Ga0194133_10008399_pt1 | contig 12045 bp, 6 predicted proteins | sample TA2KigOf40mmetaG_FD_155448 | JGI IMG/M metagenome (GOLD analysis project Ga0194133, IMG submission 155448) | Freshwater microbial communities from Lake Tanganyika, Tanzania - TA2015055 Kigoma Offshore 40m | ecosystem: Environmental > Aquatic > Freshwater > Lake | place: Tanzania: Lake Tanganyika...
GGATCGTGAATGTGAAGGATCGTGAATTCGACGAATCATGATTCGACGGATTTTCATAGCACCAAATCTGCTGGCCTTTTTGTCGTTTTATATAATAAGTTGTGAGTTCTATTGTGCAATTTGTTTCTTTACAGAATTTGCTACTTGAATCTATGTATCTACACCTCAGTATAGTGCGATACAGAAATCTGTAACATACGTTGATATGTTCCTTTCGTGATGTAACTAGATGTGTTTATGTATCGGCTTATGGTCAAAAATATATAATAGAGATTGGTTGCTACCAATATAAGTTCAGTCTCTCTAAGTCTTTTATTTGGAAACCCAGCCGGAAAAGTGAGACACAAATTTGGCTAAAATTTAGCAATTGTTAAATATTTTGGGACACACATAAAAAATTGTGCAATTATTTATTTTGGGGTACAATTGTGCAAATGTGAAATGAAAAATGTATTTTCTTCATAAAATAGTATTTTTTGTGTATATGTCCCAATTCAAACCACAGTTGTGAAATATCCTTATTTAGTAAAAAATGGTATGAAGTACGGTCATTTATCTGGCCGGGAAGGAACATAGGATAGTACTCCCAATACCATTGTGAAAGGATATGTTTTATTAATAAAGTTTTTTGACGTATTTGGGACTTGTAAATTAATTTCTTTGTTTTCTATAGTGTTCCATTGTTGCTTTAAAAATGAGTTAAAAAATTCGGATAACTTTGTGGCTTTTTTGTGTATTTTGCTATTAAACCACATTGAGATAGTTTCTGCAATCCCAAATTAAATATTCTAAGTCCGCTTTAAGATTTTTTTAGTAACCCTTTAGCCCAATGGGTAGAGATGGGGCCTGACCTGACACGACCAGAGCTTGCTTTTGACCCACAGTAAATAAGAGGCGGACCCGCCTTCGACCCGGCTACTTTCTGACCTGACCTGAAGAGATTTTTTTTTACCCGAAAAAAAAATTGAAAAATTTGACATTTTTAGGGGAAATTTTCTAAATTCAAACCCAAACCATAAATGGCTGACCCGACCCGACCTGGGTCAAAATTTTTTGACCCCGGACCCATCACTACCAAGGGGTGATAAGAAGTTGCAAGATCATAACATGAATGAAAAAAAAGGTACTGTGAATGTCTCCCAAAAATAAAACACACTCTGATTCAATTCTGAACCATTACTGACCTCTCAAGTAAAGCCATTTATCCTCATAGGAAAAAGCCAAAGAAGAATCAAAGAGACTCTAATTCTAAGCATGTTAGGAATCATAGAGAGTGTCTAATCAATATGCCCCCAAAGAAGCGTGGCGCCTGATAGAACTATTAAGAAAGTGTTTCATGGGTACGTAACCTCGAATAAAATGGGGTCATTATGCTCGAGTGGTCATGGCATCAGGCTGGAAATCTGAGGGTCAGGGGTTCAAACCTCAGCGGCTCCAAGCAGTCTGTGACCCCAGGTTGCCAAAAAAATTCAACCAAAATATTACCAGCCTTTTAGTGTGCCCTTAATGATTTATTTTGCAAAGCGCACTTTAAAAGAAAAAAAAATTTAACTCCTATTGAATTACTTATGATATAGTAAACAAATAAAGTAATTAAAATTCAATACCACTTCCTGTTTGTTAAATTGCAATGGTTTTTTTTATTCTTTTTAATGAATTGGTTTTCAATTTTCTCTCCTTTCTCATCCATCCTCTTTTTGATTCTTGATCAGCGGGAAAATAACATTGAAAAAAATCGTCATCTCTTCTACGTGGACCAAACTTTCTTTTTACAAGTATCAATTCTGGCACCTTTCCTTCCAACACTTTTCAGTCTCTCCTCACAGATTGACTTTGCTCACTCATTTTTTCATACAAAAAAAATTCTCTAACGTCATAATTTTCATGCATTGAAAAGGTAAAAAAATTGAATCATGAAGAGTAGTTGAAAAGGTTTTATTCGATCTGTGCCTTATTTTTCGAAGAATTGAAATTAATAGAAAATATTATATTACCAAAAAAGAAAGTTACTGAAAAGTTGCATTTTCAGTTTTCTTATTGATTGGTGCAAGGACTAAGGATGATTGATAACAGATGTTAGCAAACTTCTTTCATTCATCTATCTGGTTACAAAGAACAACTGTAAAGTCCTGTTCCCTTGCCAAATGGTAGTTACCTTAATTAAGTTAAATGTCCTGGCATTCACCGCAATAATGATAAATGAAATGAGTTGTGATAAATGAGGGTGATCAACAAGTGATTGGTGGATCTACCTTGCGCAGAAATGCTATCTTGATATCAAAAGGTGTGGGAATGAGAGATCAGGTGTGAACCTATTATGGTAAATCCTCATGACAGGGCAGATGCTTCAGGAAACAAGACCAATGAGATACTAAGTTTATATTTACTGAACTTGCTGGGTTTTATACCCTAGAGATGGATCAGGATAAATTGACAGTCTGATCAACAATAATTGGCGGTCCGGTCAAGTCAAGGACCCAGATCGGGAATGATTGGAGGGAAATGCTCAAACAGTAAATATTTGATATTTCCCAAGAAAAGAGACAACTTGTTTGGCAGGTGTCACAACATTCCTGGCAGAAATGGGAACAGCCAAAGAGGGGTGTCTTTGATGCTCGATTACAGTCAATAAAGGGATGATCATTAAGGAAACTGTAAAACCCTTAATGAAGGATTAATAGCATTAATACCAAAAGGGTATTAATAAAAATTCATTAAGTGAATGAGTATTTTAAAGGAAATATATAGATTACTTTATATGAAATAAAGAAATCTAAAATTATAGTAAATAGTGAATTTACTATACTATATTGAAATGATTTTAACATAGGAATGTGAAAGAAGTTGAAGATTGTTGTAAAATATCAAAACAATAAGAAATTTAGGGCTCAGACCTTACCGAAAATAAGGCTGTGTAAATATGTTTGTACGGTATTTTAAGGTATTTACACGTGTTTTATGGCAGTTTACAACAAAATTTGCACTATTAACACGTGTATTCCGGTGTGACACCTGTAAACAGGGGTGATACATCTGAAAGCGGGTGGATACACCTGAAAGTTGGCATACAGTGAGCCTTATTTTTGGTAAGGGAATGAAAATGTTAAATTAAGATTTCTTGTTTTAAATGGAAAAGAGTTGTGCCTTCCCAAAAATGTAGAAAAAGTATGGATTGATATGCAGTAGTACCTTTTTTAAATACATTTTGGCAAGTGAAAAGATCCTTCGTGAAAATATTTGTGTAGTTGGTGCTATGTGTAAGAGGAAATGAGTTTTTACAGAGAACCAATAAACAGCCGTTGCCAAATGGATAATGAATGAAAGTTATTCTTCCAAGAAAGACTTTCATGAAACGTATCAAATCATATCTTTACTTTTTGTTTCAGGTCAAAGTCGCCCAACTTGGATAACTTGACAAAAAGTTGGGCTGACCTTTGTGTTCCCAACTCACCCTCAGCATTCAGATCAACTCATTGTGAACCATCGAGAAGAACTTCATTTGCCAACACATCAAACTTAGTAATTAAAATTTTTTGTCAATTGCATATAATTTAGGTTAATTGAACAGTTTGTTTGTTTTTAACCTGAAGCTTCATCCACCACCTTCATTGTCAGCAACTGGAAGAGAATTCTCATTAGAGAGTGGATACAACTCAACTTCAAATTGCAACTCCAACCCTGGCTCTCCGGGTATGAGATTTTTTTTCTCAATTCAAAGATAGAGTTAAATGATTTACAGTTACAAATATAGGTTCGAGGAATCGAAGTGCTTGGGGTCGAGCATCAAGCAAAAGTGTATCTGATGCGCCATCACCAAAAGCACAAGTATTTAATGCCATTTATCAAGAATGATTTATTCAATATTTATATTAACTTAATTGAACAAACGAAAATTTTTGAGGTTGAATTTCCTTAAAAAAGTTTCCAAGGGCTAATTTAAAGAATTTGGTACTTTTTAGGACCGCCAAACATCAGTCTTTCCATGGCAGTCATCAGATGAGACTGATTTACTCATTTGTGATCATGGAGAAAGAAGCAAAAGACATTTAACGGTATATTCAAGAACTCTTGATAGTTATATGCTTGTGAGAAAATCACTAGATGTCCTAAAAAAGAAATTTAGTACTTCAACATAGTAATCATGGAAGTTCGAGATTCTCATGTTGGTGTAAGTCGTCCAATTCAGGTCCAGCCATGTGGTCTCAAGGGAATTCATGAAGCCTAGTCGATTCTCAATCAATTTCTATCCTATCTTTTCTCAAGCAATGTTGTAGAATTCGCCAATCAGTGATGTACAAAGTGCTGTTCACCATATTGTGGATCTAGTGACTTGACCCGACTCAACCCGACCCGAGCATACTTTTGACCCACAGTAAATAAGAAGCCAACCTGTCTTTGACCAGGGTACTTTTTTACCTGACTTGAACAGATTTTTTTTTGACCTTAAAAGAAAAAAATGAAAAATTTGGGATTTTTAGGGGAAATTTTCCAAACCCAAACCCAATCCAAAGATGGCTGACCCGACCCGGGTAATAATTTTTTAACCAGACCCATTACTAGTCTTAATCCCCTTCATGACTAAGAAGGCAATTGAGTATTTGGCCCCTTGGATTGATGTTACCCTATCGCATTTCTGGCAAACTCTTTTTCTGTCCCTTTTGCAATCAATAATAATAATCTGGTGCAGTTTAGACTTAGTCAATGTTAATGCTCGAACAAAAGCTTTAGAAGAGTCCTGCTGCATAGACATTAGAATTATTACTATGCACACTGCTGATATTACCCTGATTAAGGGTGTCTTGTTAATTTTTTTTCAATTCGGGACAAAAGTACAAATGACAACACAAAATTTTTTTTGAGATGTTCTGCTATCAAGCCCATTAAATCTTTGTTTCTGTATTTGCTAACTCAATATCAATATTTCTTCTGTCAACTTATGAGCTTTTTTGTTAACGATGTCATAAGTGCAGATATTAACATATTGGAGTGCAAAAAAAGATGACATTAAAGTAAATTTCTGTTTTTCCAGGGAGAACGTCGTAGAAGACTTTTTAGACAAGGAAATGGTTTTTTCCGTCGTGTCATTGAAGATGAAGCTTATGTTGATTCACCAACTAAAATAGACTCTCAAAAAGGTGACTTTACAGAAAAAATCTTTTTACCTTTTGAGCAAAGTTGTTTTGAAGAATTTGAAACAAAGGAATTGGCAAGGCAATTATTAAGTGACAAGATCTAAGGTGGGGGTTCAGGGATAAAATTTAAGCCAAACCCCATAAAGTGCTCGGAAAATTAGGCATTTCGTTCAGAATAATGGATATCAGTAAATTTTTTTAAGATTCTGATCAAATGTTAAAATCTCTTCAATCCATGCTGCACAAATTTAATTACTACTTATAGATAGGATACAGGTAAAAGTGTTGGTGTTGCACATTTCCATGGCATCTGGCTTTGGATCAGAGGGTTTAGTCACTAGTGTTCTAATCCTGGTGTCTCAGGCAACCTTTCACCCTTTTACCACAAAAATACAAAAAAAATATTAAAAGGACCTTTTCATCTTTTAAATATATTTTAGATTACATTTATGTTTTCTATAAAACATTTTTATGATTCACTCTTTTTTTAATCACCACACCCTTTTGTTGATCGGTAACTTTAATCAGGTATTATCCTTTAATAGTACCGCAACTATTCCCTTCTGATACTAGCTGCATTCATTTCATTTCCAATGATAAATATTGATATAATAATAATAATCTTGTGCGGTATAGACTCAGGCGATGTTGATGAGCAACCAAGATCTTTGTAAGAGTCCCGCCATAGAAGTTTATGGGCACTGCAGATTACTATTACCCTAATTGAGAGTGCCTTGTCAATTTTTTTACAATCCAGGATTGAATAAATGCTGGCATGGGCGGGGGGGTATTGAACCCACAACCTTAGATCTTAGTTCTCAGTCAGGTATGACCTCTGAGCTAGACCGACAATTCTTACCGCCACAACTTCTGCACTGCCAAAATCATTGATCCATAATTTATATAAATCCACCTCTTCCTCAAATAAACAGTTAATATCTCATTGGTCTTATTTCTTGATGTTCAAATCTCCTAACCTTGGTTTAACATGAAATGATACAAAAGAAAGTTTACATACTGTGACAGTATTCATTGTTTACAGTTGATCATAACAAGCTGGAAAAATATTTACTCTATATTCAGACCTAGCCTTTAGATGAAGATGTGTTTACTGCGATCTTTGGTCGTCGTTGATTTACATAAAAGTACAAACATTCATTCTTTCATTCAAGATGGCAAACAAAGTTATTAACTTTTTTGGAATAATGCTTATTTTGGCTTGAAAAATTATGTTGATCATAACAAGCTGGAAAAATATTTACTCTATATTCGCAGACCTAGCCTTTAGATGAAGATGTGTTTACTGATCTTTGGTCGTCGTTGATTTACATAAAAGTACAAATATTCATTCTTTCATTCAAGATGGCAAACAAAGTTATTAACTTTTTTGGAATAATGCTTATTTTGGCTTGAAAAAATATATTCAAATAACAATAATTATAGTTTTAGTATTCAAACAATTTATTTAAAAAAATAGTCTCAGTAGGTAACAAAACCAGTAATCCAGAAGCAGTAATAATCTCAGTTAAATACTGACTTTCTTATGATAACTTAACACTCAAAGGTAACTTCTTTACTTTATTACTCCAAAGCCATAATTTCTAATGGCACTTTCAGCCCAAACTAACATTTTCTTCCACGTTTCGAAAAGTCTGAGTGGTTTTTTTCAATTACTTATACTTTCTCCTAGAAAAAATAGGAATGTGAAAAACAACTTTTTTAGTTCCATCTCTCTCTTCAACGCTCCTCATAGTTTTAGATGATTGAAATGAGAGCATAAATAAAAAAAGAGGCTCAATTAATAAAATATTTTATTATTTTCCGCAAATTTACTAGGCAGAAATATTTTTAAATGTCAGCTCAAAATTACACATATCGACGAAAGAATTATTTGTCAATTATGAATTGGTTTTCATGTTAAAAAATACACTTTCCAAATATCTTTTGCAGAAAATTCCATCATTGATAGTATCAATTCGGACCTAATCAGACTTGAGATCGATGCCACGTTGGGTGAATGGTCTGTGTGTCACAAAGAAATCGAGTTTGGCAAGAAGATTGTCGATGGTGGATCGTTTGGCCACAACGTCCATTCAGGTTTGTTTAAATTATTAATAATCTACATCCAGATTAAATGAATAATCAATTGCACAGGTCGTTGGCACGGAAATGTGGTGATTCACAGCTTCAATATTGAAACTGACGACCAAGTTTGTCACTACCTCGAATATGTCAAGTCCCTAATGCACATCAGACATGAGAATATTGTATCTTACATGGGAGCAAGTATAGATGGGTCAGATCAGAGTGTCATTAGGTAAGAATCCGAATTCCTAATTCTAACAACTTAGACAAAGTGCCTCCTTATCATAATTGTGTGGTCAAAGTAGAGATGGGCCTAGATCCGACCTGACCCGAGCATACTTTTGACCCACAGTACCCGCCTTTGACCCAAGTACTTTTTTGAACCGACCCCGTAGAGATTTTTTTGACCCAAAAAATTTTTGACCCGGACTCATCACTAGGTCAAAGGTACCTGACTGGGAGCTTAGCTCTAAGGTTGTGGGTTCAATCAAGGTCATTGCCAAGGATTTTTCAACCCAGGATTGCAAAACAAAATCAACAAGGCTCTCTCAGTCACCAGGGTAATTGACCATAGACTTCTAAGGTGTGACTCTTAAAAAGGTGTTGATTGCGCATTAACATCTGATGAGTCTACACTGCACAAGGTATTTAATATTTCTACGCTCTTTGTACCCATGGATTTTTCAAGACATTAAGAAGAAGGATGATACATAAAGAGTGCAAGTGTTCCTGCGGGCTGGTTAGACAAAGATCAGTTTAAGCTGCCTTAAGATTAATAACTAGTTATTCTCCATGTGCTTAGATGTAAGTCATTCTGACTAGATAGCTAGAACATTCCTAAGGATATCACCTTTTGTATACTTTATCGTAATGGTAATCATGATAATTTAGAGATGTAGCAAATGCACATTGCTAAATTGGTTATAATGTAAACTAGAGATGGGCCCTAACCCAACCCGACCAGAGCATACTTTTGCCCGCAGTAAATAAGAGGCCAATCCGTCTTTGGCCCGGATACTTTTTGACCCGACCCAAGGCAATTTTTTTACCCCAAGCGAAAAAATTGGAAAATTTGGAATTTTTAGGGGGAAATTTTCTAAACCCAATACTAAACCAAAGATGGCTAACCTGACCTGATCCGAGCAACAAAAAATTGACCCAACCCAATCCCGGTCAAAAGTTTTTGATCCGAACACATCACTAATGTAAACCTCTTTATAATATATTGTTTTCTGTTCTATTCTATATTGCTACACCTCTAAGTTATGAGGATTCCAATGATTCAGGTTTCTTATATCAAGTGTCTGATAGATCACTTACTTGTACTACATACTAAGCTGACATAGCATTCCTGATAGTGTCAATTATATAAGAACCTCTGTTTGGAATCTGATGTTTAGTTGAACAGAGATTCAAAGACAGTAATGATGTTGCTCTTTACAGTCAATACCTGAGACACGAAACCTTTCTTTCTATTTGGAGGGCTCTTGCGCCCAGTCCCAGTCCTCATAACCTTGTAGTTTTCATGACTAACGAGAGGCGCTGGCGTCACAAATTTAACATTTCTTTGAGCTTCAATTAAGAAATAGATTTCATTGAAGACACACGATACTTTTATTTATGGCTGGACTTGTTTGCAATAGTTATTTAATCATGGTTGAAACATTTCAAATCATGTGATTTGAAATCATGCTTTATACTCAATGAGTTAAACTATCTGGACTTTATCAATATTCCTCATGGTAATAAGATCTTTTCCCTTTAATCCCACACTGGGTGAAAATGCTTGTACACATAAAGCTCTGATTTTTTACAGGTGTACCATTATCACTAATCCAGTTCAGGCTGAATCCTTACACTCACGATTAATTGAACGTCATGGAAATGACTTGGACGTCAACTCTAAGCTCACCATTGGCAAAGAAATTGCTAATGCCCTAGGCTACCTGCACGCCAAGAATATTGTCCATGGCAGACTGTGTTCTAAAAATGTTTTCCTGGAACACAAAGTTCAGCTTTCACTTTTAGACTATTGTCCAGACTCCACAAATATCATCTATTCAAGCCCACTGTCAATAGAGGTAATACTATATTATAATATCCTAGATCTTTTGTCAAAAGTGTAAATCTTAATTCACAAACTTGAGTTGAATAAGACAAATGAACAACACATTTTTTTAGTTTGACAAATTTTTTTTGAATTCTAAAAAATTGCTTATTATCAGCTTAAGCTGAAAAAATGCAGACTTTTTGTTAAAAAGACATAATTTTTGGAATTTTAGCACATTTTGTCATTTAGTTTTGAAAAACAGAGTTACCTGAACTTTGGTCAGTAATTTTCTGAGCGCCAATGAATGAATTCTATTGAAAAGGGATATCCATTGCATTTATATTCAACAAATAAAATTAGTTTTGTTTTGTGCTTTAACTGAATTAATGCACGAAAAGAAAGAACTAATTAGCAAACATTGAGTTTGGTTGTTAAGAATCACACTGAGTAAACTTAAGAGGCATTCAAAAGCATTGAATTGCTTTGAACATTTTTACTTTCTATGTAAAGAAATTTTTATTTATTTATATTTGCACTTGATTTCTTCAAAATTTAACTAAGTTGACATTTTTTTCTTTGCCCAAAAAATTTTTTCATTTAATCAAAAGTATTTTTAGGTTTTTCAATTTTTGCACCCCAAAATTTAATCTGCTAAAAATATGTCTTTTCAAATTTGCTTAATTTATTTATCATTTATTAAATCCAACCAGGAAAATTTTGTGCTAAATCAAGAATTCAAACCTTTTCGTGGCAAAAACGAATGGGATGACATCTTTGCATTTGGAACTTTATTGTTCGAATTGTTTTCCGGAAAGTTACCATTTGCCAATGAAAATGAAATCACAATTGCCAATAAAATACGATCTGGACACCTTCCAAACCAACTTCGTCATATTGATTGTACAGACAAGCTAAAGAAGTTGATTCATAGATGTTGGAATCATGTGGAGGAAATGAGACCAAGGATATTATATCTTGTACAGTTTTTTCATCCAGGTAAAGTAAATCATAGATTTATTTTTCTAAAAAGAATGTTTTAATGTGTGTATATATAACTGCTTTTAGGAAGTTGTCTTTTACGTCGTCATAGCACCTCAGAGCCAAGTCTGGACCAAATGACAAAGGCAACTTTGTGAGAAAAGTTGCTATTTAAATTAGATAAAATTCATGCAGCTTGACTCAACAATAAAATGATATTTTGAAAGCCAAATTCTTCATACATACACAGTTGTCATGGATTTTTGTCAAAAATAGTATTTTTATTGTAACAATGGCTAATAGTACTACTGACTATATTCTAAAATTTACAAAGTGACACAATTATGTCAAATGAAGCTTCAGAAATATGATATACTCATTTATTTACTGATGAAAAGATAATTATAAGATTTTTCTTTTTTGTGAAACATTTATACATAACTATTACTCAAAAGTTTCAATAAAGTCATTTGCTCAGAACTTTTTTTGATGTTACTCAAAAGGGAGTTGCTGTGGCCTGGAGGACATGGGATCAAGTGTAGTGTTCTGACAAGAGCGTAGTCACTGATGTCTGTAGTGACCATGGAGTGATCTCTTGAGAGGCACAATGAGAAACCCTTTGGTGGCTTTAAGAAAAGAAGCAATATTGCTTATTGATGGAAGATGAGACTTTTTATTGGTCTGAAAACAGTAAAAAGAGGGTAGCAATCTAAAGGGTGGAATCAAACAGATGGTATCTTTTGATCACCTATTGGAGGGAGCTCTGTGAACTGTGATATGGCAAACAAGCTTAAAATGACTTTTAAGGTAAACGTGAAAGAACATGAATATTTGAATAGAATATCGTGCAATAAGGCTGCTTATTAGTGACTCTTTCCAATCAAGGTAAGAATAACTACAAAAGGCAGTTTATTGTTGCAGCTAGAGCAATTTTATGGATGCATTATCTTAAGGACAGCAAATTAAAAGAAATGCTAAACAGAGAGATTCAAGTGCCTTGTCGGTGGGGAACCTTTAAAGGGAAAATTGTTTGTAAAGCATTGGTTGAACCGATTTTTAAAGGGAAATGTGAAATTGGATTCGATTTGAACATCTTCAACAAAAAAGTTATGAATTGTATTTATAATAAATCTGAAAAGAGCACAGATTGTGATAAAGCGTGTGGTAGGTAGTGTGCCTTGTCCTACTGGAAAAATGACAGTGTTTGGCGCAATTTTTTAGTCTGATTGACTCCCACAATTTACTAACACTGAACACCATGTATTGGTTTACTATCATTTGTATATTGTATGGCATTTTCAACAATTGTGTAATTTTTGCCCAAAACTGAGTGACACTTTTCCGATTTCAGGGCAATTCTTTTTTGGTACTGAAATGATCAAGTATGAGTGCTAACCTGGATAAAAATAGCCTTGATCTACCCCAGGGTCAGTATTTCCATAAACAGCTTCATATTTCAATTATTACAGAACTTTCAAAAAATGAATTATGGGATAAGTCTTTGAATTGAGGGTAAGGGTAGTTGCTCTACAACTCTTTTTAACTAAAACCAAAATCTCTAATTTTTTCAGTCAAACTAACAGATAATTGGTCAGTAAAGAAACCTTTGAAAATTACACATTTGACAAATATTTTTGTATATTTCTGTTGATATGACAAACGTGTAACTTTATGGCAAAACTGCAGGACACTTTTTCGGCCAGGTTCACATTGCATTTATTCCTGGATTCCTCACCCTTTACCCTTTTAGACAGATACATGCCAATACCTTTTATCTTGAACAGATAGACAGACAGATTC
>Ga0194133_10008403_pt1 | contig 12044 bp, 8 predicted proteins | sample TA2KigOf40mmetaG_FD_155448 | JGI IMG/M metagenome (GOLD analysis project Ga0194133, IMG submission 155448) | Freshwater microbial communities from Lake Tanganyika, Tanzania - TA2015055 Kigoma Offshore 40m | ecosystem: Environmental > Aquatic > Freshwater > Lake | place: Tanzania: Lake Tanganyika...
GGAAAGCAAGAAAATCGCGCTGAAACCGCCATCTATGTCCCATTTATAGACTTCAACGGGTTTGATAGCGAATTAAAGGAGAAAATCACGGTCGCGGGACCGAGGCCGGTGGAGGTCAGTCTCTATGTCGCGGTTACCCCAAATTCGCTCCCAGAACGACTGGAAAAATGGCTGGCTGCGGTTAGCGACGGAGGGGGACAGGTAAGAGTCGTACAGGCTTCGCCCGGACTCGCCGCTCGTAGTCTGGGGGCTGGCGTCGGCGTCGTGATGCAGATTGTGACTATCATCAAAAACTTTAGATCCGCAGCCCAAGATCGAGCGATTGCTCGTGCGGTTCGTGATCATGATGCGGAATTGGTGCTTGAATCCAGCGATAGCGGAGATCTCGTCGTCCGAAGAGTGATTTTCAAAAGACGTAATGCAGATGAATGATCGCTCCTGCTGGCGGTATCGACAAACGTTTTTATCTCAACCGGATTTGCGCCGCGGGATGAGCCAAGCTGGCGGGTGATTAGCCTCTGAGCTTGATTTGAAAAGTTACCTTGAATTTCTATAACTAGGCCGTACAAACGGCGCGTTGCATTCCAGACGAAGTTCCGTCACTTCTGAGGCGCGCCCGCTGCCCTTGAACCCGTGTCGACGGAACACACGAACCCCAGTGCTGCCTCAGCAGCCGTACCCGGCGGTGCGTAATCCCATGTGCTTTCGCGATGATCAGACATGATGACAGCTCCAGTGCCCATCGTCCCACGGAATCTGCTGAGCGTAAGGCGGCGAAAACGATGTGCTGCGCAGTCAACGAACCAAAGCATTCGGATAGATCTGCGATTGCCCGAGGACACGGCGGCATCCGTTTTCATGTTGATAAGCACCCAAGCGCGACGTGTTTGCTCATCACCGACCAGGGAGTCAACATCGACGAACCAGTCGCTGTACCACCCTTTAGAGTCTTTCGCTTCCGCGACCCAGACCGTGACCCATTCGGCGCTAGTTGCCGTCGCCGGTAGAACCAACAGCACCAGTAATCGCATGTTAAAACGAAGACTCATCGAGCGAAGTAATCCGTTTGATCGCACTGACAACAGGGTTACACGATAACCCATTAGTCGGAAAGATCCAGAAGTCTGTTTCGGAGATCGAGTTTACAAACGGCCGCCTGGTCCGGCGAAATTTTCTTGAGAAGTGCTAGTCGATCAACGGCGTCGCAGTAGATCAGAAGAGAGCCCGTTCCGCTGATAACTATCATGTTGTTGAGACTGGTCTGCTGATTGAATCACAAGCTTATCTTTTACCGCTAAGAAAGTTAACACTAGCGCAAAATATTCGGCGTCCTTCCCGTCCTCCAAGCCTTGCTAGAAGATATGCCAATTTCTCCAGTTGTTTACGTAGCTGAAAGCTCGTTGCCTTATATCGTGCACATACCTCGCGCTTTTCTCAAAGAGATAGCACCGTACTTTACATTTTATCGTTTTTAAGAAAACCGGCGGTGATAGAAAATAAATCATCGAGTTGTCGATAGCCAGCGATTGTTCCGCCGAGGGCCGAAAAGCAGCGGCAAACACTCTTGATTGCCGCGCCTAATTCGTCAACGACACACGCATCGCTTCAGTATGGAAGCGTACGTTTACGCCGGCGCCCCGTTACGGGCGGCAATATCGGACCTCGCTGCAGGGCTTGCCACCGCGCTTCCCGTCAGAGTAAAACCTTCATGACGAAGCCATCTTGATACGGGTTGCCCGGATAGTCTTGTCCGATATTAGATTTGCCAAGAAACATCGCGCTGTTTGTATTCCCGATGAGATACAGAGACCCGTCCGTGCCCGCCACCCCCCTTACGACGGCGTCACTTCCAGCACCCGAAAACTTCCTCTCTTGAGATACAACACCCCCGGCCGTCGATAAACGCGATAAGAACCCGTCTTTGCTAGTGGAATCTTCACCGGCTATGTAGAGAACATCGTCCAACTCAAGAACGACGTTTGCCACACCTCCAAAGGATGCTGCACTCGAATTTTTCCAAAGTATTTTCCCGTCTTTATCGAGCTTCATTACAAACGGGGAGGTATTTCTTTTTCCCGAAATGTAAATATCCTCTTGTCCATTGATAAAGATTGCCTTGGGCTCCTCAGTAGCCGTGTCCTCGATTTCCTTTTTCCACAAAACCTTTCCGTCGAGCCCCATTTTGATCAAAGCGACCCCGGCAAATACCCCAGCACTACCTTTTTGCGTAGTTACTAAAACAACATATGAATTCGACTTCCCAAACACAGCATCGTGAATGATCGGGCCACCATCTACGATCTCGGTCGTCCAACTGACCGCGCCATCGAACTTGAACCTCCTCACAAATGATTGAGGCCCCGATACGACCGCAATCACCCCGATATCCTCTGTGGGATGCACTCCGATCACTCTCGTGTTAGAGCAGACTGTCGATGTCGGATCCTTACAGACGCCTTTTGACCAAATCAACGTCCCACTCGAGTCTTCACGACGAACAAAAGCACCATTTGATGATTTGAAGGCATCAAAGCTTTTTCCCAAGTTCGAAGTACTCGAGCGGCAAATGGTGCCGATCGCGCCGCCCGAGAAATAACTTCCGTCCACCTGAGACACCGCGTTAGAAAAAGCACAATGACTGTGATGGAACTGTAGCTCGGCAGCATTGTCACCGAGCCGGCGGAGCCGAAGCTGAGAGCCCGAAGTGTTGAACTCTGCCGAAAACGCATTATTTCCGAGAATTTCGGGATGGCTGGTGTACGACTGATCGGTAGACTGCAGTGTTTTCTTTATGGTGTGGCAACCCCCACAAGTCACCTGACCAACGACCTCTAACTTTGCGCCTGAGATTAGCTGCAGGCTGTCCGCCGACACATGCTCGAGGCCTGGCTCCGTCGCTAGCCCGCCAGCTTGCCGGGCCTGAGCCAATCCCAACCGCTGGATCCATGCAACCTCGATATCAGCCCAAATAATTTCCTGCTCAAACTTAAACTCCGACGATTTGCAGCGGTTTGAAACCGTCACCGTAACCAAGTACTTACCAGGTTTCTTGTACGATTTTGTTGGTCCCACGACAACCGAAGAATCCCCGTCACCGAAGCTCCAACTGTAGGTCAAGGGCAGTGAGGCGCCGTCTGAGGCATCAACAAAAAATTTAAGTACTTCTTTTGTTTTGCCAGTCGGCTTTTCCGAATACGCCTTGGCGATTACCGGCGCAGGGGTGCTCGGGCAAGTGCTCTGTCCTATGCCTGCCACGGCAGTCAACACAGAGACATATCCCTGCGCGCCGCAACCTCCCAATAAAAGTAGCACTGCGCACCAAAGCACACTATCGCAATGCCGGCGCCGTTCGCTGCCAACCGATGAATTTGCCCCTCGACTCACTGTCCTACGATGACCGGCTGATTAAGAGGAAATTGAGTTGCACCGCGAACCCAAGGCCAAGATACGGTGAAATCTAAACGGGTCGGCGGCTTTGCGCCGCACTGCACGACACCGACCGATGATGGCGGGCAAACAACGTAAGTGCCCACAATTTGAAGATCGATATTAGCGGTACTTTGTGGAGCCATAGATCGAGGATAGGAATTCAAAAAAACGTATGCTCTCGCAGGTCCACTGAGCAAAGGAAGATAGCTGGAGGTCAATACATTGGTACCCGTATTCTTGAAAGTAATTCGGATCTTATCGCCCGCCATAGGCTTCACCGCGCACCGCGCAGAAGAAAATTTACTGCTCCCGTACGGCGCACAGCCGATCGACAAAATTTGCGTAGATCCGGGATTAGGCGGTGCCACACCGTCGCAACCTAAACTGACCGCTACCGGTGATCCGATGGCGTTATGCTCAACTGATATCGATGCTGCGATGGACCGCGGCGAAGTTGGCGAGCACTTTACTTCGACGGTACAACTCGCCCCCGCCGATACATTCGAGCAGTTATTATTTTGTGAAAATTGACTGCTGTCGGTACCTACTAGAGCAACACTCCTGATGGACAGCGTCGCATTGCCAATATTTTGGATTGTGACAATGCGAGTGCTACTTGTGGTGTACATCACCACATTTCCGAAAGATACAACCAAGGGGTTGATGACAATCTTCGGTGCTCGAGGCTCGCGAACAAAGATATTTATGCCGTTTTGAGTACGATTATTTTTTAGGTCAATATGCGGTGAAAGCGCGTACCCGGCCTCCCCGTACAGCATTTTGCGTTGGTTGGCAGAATAGTCGCCCTCGCAACCAATCCAGGGATCCTCAGCATTCGTGCGCAACAAAACGTTGGTCGTACCTCCCGCCAGTACAGCAGTACCCAAGGAGTTTATGACAGTGGTCGCCCGATTCGTTTGAGAAGTTACTCCATCAAAATTATTCGATCCGCGACGGATCACGCACCAGACTGCACTGTCTCCGGTCGCAAACAAATACTCTGTCGTGGCATCGACAAAGTAATCAAATTTTAGACTCCAGTGGGTGGAGCTATTTACGGAGGATGAAAACGCTGCGTTATACGGTGTCGTGCCACGTAAGTCGTCATTGAGCGGATACCACCCGCCAACCCCCGCAACGCGTCGAACCTGAATCCAGCACCCGCCTGCCGTGGCGAGGTCTGCATAAGTTTGAAAGGGCGGATTTGCTCCGCTTCCATCAGGATCAAACCAGTAAACCCCGCTCGCGAGGGTGGGCCGAGCGTCCCTTAAGGCGCATGCGGATCTCGCAGGATTGGCGGGCGACGATCCGATTGTACCCAGGCCACAGGACCCAAAGCGGACCGGCACCACGAGAGGACTACCGTTACCGCTGTGCCTCCAGTTGACGGTCACGAGCAGACACGCGCCCGCGGTTGCCCTCACGACCGTGAGTTGGATCACGCTGCGCACGCCGGGTGGTAAGCCTCTGCTGTCGGGTTTGGCGTTCTCGATCACATACGTCGTATCGCCCACGATCGACAGATCGGGGACACTCGGAAACACGGAGGCCGTACCCTGATTGATGATGCCGATCCGGATGACATCACCCGGCGAGAGATCCGCAGAATCGCAGGACCTGAAGGTTTGGGTGGCCGCAGCGATGCACGCCACAGACTCCACGGCCACCGAGGAGGTCTGCGCATGGGCCTTGTTAACCCAAATTAACGCGAGTAACGCACCCGCTAAGAATCCCCACTTGCTGATGAGCGCTAGCCAGAGACTAAATCGGGCCATATTACCTACCCCGGCTGTGAGCGACTGCACGAGCGCTCCCCGTGCTGTTTAGTCGCGAGTAAGAGCGCTCCATATAAATCTCGATAGGTAACTAAAACCAGCCAGCATTTTAGTCATGGCAGTCCGACACTCGCCGTCCATCAAAAAACTCGGTCGCCTCTAAAGTTTCTATCGCGCGATCGACACTCGCGCGATTTGCCGATCGGGCGACTGCGCGGCTAGCAGGCTGACGGTGAAGGGATCCAACGGGATACGCGTTTGCGCCGTCGAGATGACCTCTCGGGTCTGAAAGTCGACGATCCTGAGATTCACCAAAACTCCGTCACTCGTGACCGCATAGGTGCCGGTCAGAACGTTGTGCGCTCCAAAGTTAGCCGTCAATTGTGCCGGGTCTCGACTCAGTACGAATTCCCCTGAAGGAGTCATCTGAACTTCCTTGGTAAGGCGCGGCTCCGTAATTTTCCAGCCGCGAACCTTCAGGTGGTGCGCCAAGTGCTCGCTGATCAGACGCCCCATCGGGACGCTTTGAGAAAGCGTATTGAGATCTGTGATCGTGGTGATGAAGGTGATGTTTCCTCTAATCGCCGCATCCGTATTCGCGTCGAGCTGCGCGGCCAAAAACATCGTGTTGCTATTAAATGTTCCAGAGCTACTGCTTGGGCTGTATGAGGAATTTTTTCGCCCCAGCACACCGCGATACTCGCTCCTCGCCGAAACACCAACGACAGGGATGTACGGGAGCGAGAACCCGGCGCCCTCAGCCAAGGAGACAGGGCTATGACCGGAAAGTATCGCGAACGCGATCAAAAGACTGAATTTCCTCATTGGAACACTCCTTCGACCACGCTATCCAGGAATTGTCTCAACTTCGTTCCTGGCGCCGGCGCACACGGATTGCGCGAGTTAGCCAGAAGACGCAGCTCCCAGCTGGTGGTGGTCCCCTCTGCGCTGGGAAGATACCTACGGTATTCCACGGGGTACTCGCTGCAGAGCGTGGGTTGGGTCAGCATTACGGCGTAGGGTCGCTCGCCGTCGTAGCGAACGTCTTTACCCCCACCCGTATTGAATTGGCCTCGGGCCACGCACCCTGTTGCTAAAATGGCAATCAATATCAACGAACCCCTCAACAGAAAAGTGCTCATTGGCGATCCTCAGCTGGTGCATCACAACGTAACCCCGGGGCTGGTGATTAACACTTCCCCCATAGATGATCACTAACGGTTGGCGCCAGCACTTCGTTTAGTACGTTTATGGTTACAAACGGTAAATGATGTATATATTTACAGTGCATTTTTAGCATCCTGTCTGAGATTCTGCGGACTTTAAGTAGATTTGCCCTACTATCAACAGCCAAGTGAAGCGTCGGTCCGATATCCCTCGCCGACCCGAAGATGGTGTATTTTTACCTCGGAGTAACTAGGTTTTGCGCCGATGAATTGCCGGGGCAGATGCCGGACCTCCTCAGTACCCCGACCCCCATAAGCCGACGAGGACCCTATGTCGACCAAAGTAAGCTTAGCGTGCGCGGGGCTGTTGTTTTTAAGCGGGTGTATCCCCTCTCGAGAGGTTCCCCTGAATCAATGCGGGCCGACAAAAACGGGGGATATATCTCAGCTTAATCTGATGGATTTCGTGGAAGACACCACCCGCCCCGTTTGCGTGGGATTGATCGGGGCCACACCGAACTCGACGACGCCGTACATCGTCCCTGATGCAGTCGATTCGGAGACCCTGACCGCGGGTCCCCCCGGAGTCCGGCTTGGCGAGATGATCCGGAAAATCATCGTGAGCGAGTGCGAGATACCCGTGCGCCTTGTGGAGTTTGTCCCCCAGTACTCCATGAAAACCGAAGGCTCCTCGATGCTCAGTCGACAGTCATCATCAGTCCAGCAAAGTGATATCGCGGTGGAATACGCCATCGTGAGCTCTTATTCGCTGGATCGAACCAAACTTCGCTTGAGTGTTCAGCGGGTTCGAGTCGCAGACTCCGTCATCGAGAAAATCAGCACCAAAGAGTTGATGTGGAGCTGTCGAAAGCCCGTCATCGGGGCGGCCGGGATAAAGCAAAAAACGCGAGGCTGATAAAGCGTTTCCTTGCTCGCGCCCACGCAACCGAACTCAATATGTCGGGTGAAATGGGATCAAAACCTCGGTCAAAGCTCGCCTTCGACGTCCTTAGTAGAAAAACGCCCTGGTGATCAGCCGATCGATACCACAACCAGAATGGCTCTTCGAAAATTGCTCGCTTCAAATCGCTAGTTAGAATCTTTTAAAGATGGCCCATACTTCATTTCGAGTAAAAGTTTTGGCGCTATGCGCCCTCTTTGCTCTCAGTGGCTGTGAGATGCCCCTTCTGAGCTCAGGGCTAGTGGTAGTGGCAGGACTCGCCTCTGCGTTGCAAAAAAACGAAAAAAAAGAACCAAAGGTCTCGCTCTCACCAACCGCCGTTGCCTATGGCGATCAAGTAATCGCACTCGCGAGCGCGCCCAAAATCATCACCGTATCGAACACAGGAAACGCCGACCTCGTGGTCGGCAATGCCTTTGTTTCCGGAACAGACGCTTCGTCTTTTGTGATTGGTAACGAATGCCTGGCTACGATCAGCCCCGGAACAAGTTGTCGCATCAATGTGTCGTTTGCGCCGAAAACCGTCGGCGCAAAGACTGGCACCCTCGTTCTAAACTCCAACGCCGCGAACACCGCGGAGCCAGTGCTGCTCACGGGTAATGGTTTTTTGCCGCCGCCCCCGCAGGTCACTCCCGCGAGTCTCACACTCAACGTTCTCGGCATTACTGAAACCCGTGCCGAGATCCAAGTCACCGCGACGGATCAGTACCAATTACCTCTCACGTATTCGGTAACAACTCAAGGAACGGCGGGTACCGCGCAGTTCTCTGCTGCCCAAAATAGCGCTGGAAAGCTCTCCTACGTGGTTCTAGGTCACGCTCCGGGAAATTCGAATGTCGTCGATAACATCGTCATTCAGGTGTCGAACGGGTATACGAACTCCAGCCTCACGATTCCGATCACCCTCCGGAGCGATCCGCTGCTAAGGAATCAGTGGCATTTGCGGAATACCGGACAGGACGCCTTTTCATCCACGCCGCCGACGGCCAATGTTGATATGAAGATTGCTGGCGCGTGGTCGCTCGGAGTCAGTGGTAACGGCGTAAAGGTGGCCGTCATCGACGATGGGGTCGAAGCGGCGCATGAAGATTTACAGCCTAATTTCCAACTAGATCGCTCGCTTAACTTTGTAACCAAAGGGCAAGATCCAACCCCAAGCTCAAAAGACTCACATGGAACTAAGGTCGCCGGAATCATCGCGTCCACCGCATTTAACGCCCGGGGCGGACGCGGCGTCGCCTACAACGCAAAGATTCGAGGCTTCAATCTTTTGGCACCTGCTGCTGATTCCCAGCCAAATTTTGTCACCGCTTTTGGTGGCGCGGATGTTTCGAGTGATAACGATATCTTTAACGCAAGCCTCTCATTCAACTACTTCAATATCGTAGGGTTAGCTGTTCTGCCCTCTTGGGATCCGCTTCGCGGCGAGGTATTGACCAACGCGCTCACGCTTCGCAGTAGTCGCGGGAGCGTTATTGTTCAGTCAGCGGGAAATGAATTTGGCAGTCTCTCCAATGGCGACTGCGCATTCGCTAACATTTTCGGCGTTAGCTGCGGAAATACCGCAAGCGATCCGATGAGAGCCAGCACTAATATCATCGTTGTTGCGGCGAGTAATGCCGAGGGCAAGAAGTCCAGCTACTCGACAACCGGCTCTGCAGTATGGATCTCTGCACCCGGGGGCGAATACGGAAGGAGCAAAACATTTGTCAATGGCTCGGAAGTAGAATTCAAGCCTGCGATCATCACTACGGCCCGCACGGGTTGCGACAAGGCGACTTTCAGCCTCGCCGTGAATGCGCTCGATGCGCTAGGGGGCAATCCTTTAGCAGCAAGCTGCCAATACACCGCCACCATGAATGGGACAAGCTCAGCGGCGCCCAATCTCAGCGGTGTGATCGCACTCATGATCGAAGCCAATCCCTTGCTGACCTTTCGCGATATCAAATATCTTTTGGCGACGACCGCGGTTCGATTAGACCCAAGTTTTCAAGGGGTCAGCCGCGACGATCTCATCCCCGGTACGAAAGTATCGCTTGACCTCGGCTGGGTTAAAAATGCAGCGGGTTTTTGGTTCAGTAACTGGTACGGCTTTGGCGGAGTTGATGCGGCGGCAGCCGTAGCAGCGGCCAAGTCCTACAAAAACTTTTTACCCGCGCAAAAAACGGCAACTCAACATGAGTTCAGCCCTAGCGGAGAGATCAAAATTCCATCTCAATCGAGCTACACGTACGAGATCAACGTCGCTAACGACATGACGGTGAACGAGGGGGTATTACTTTACGTCAACTTAGAAACCTCTGTCGTCGGCTGTAACCAGATCGAAATGCGCTCGCCGTCGGGCACCCGATCCGTGCTGCTGCAGGGTCTGTCGGGTTTCAAAAACGCGGCGCTCGCCAATACCCGGTTTGTCTCCAATGCTTTTTACGGAGAGCCCGTATCCGGTCAGTGGCGTATTACTTATCTAAATGTTTGTAATTCGGGATCGAGTACGATCAAAGCTGGCGCAACCCAAAGTCTGATCATGGTAGGACGCTGATCATCATGACCCGCTTCTCGATAGCCTTGGTCTTGTTTTTATCGATACCCACGCTAATGGCTCAGGTCTCGTTTCCGACGCGAGCAGCGGCGGTTATCCAAAACCCTCAGAACGTCATCGAGTTTCAAAACGCGAGGATCGAAGTCTTTCCGCAACGACTCGTGAGTGTTCAATCGCTCGAGGTAGGCCAGCAAGTCATGCGCGAATCGGCGAGCGGTGCCACAGCGTCTCTCACCGAGTTGGACGGCGTACTGGTTTTTAACCACGCCTATCAGGCGTACGGCTATGCAACCGGTCAACTGTCGTTCAAGTTCAAAACGGGACGCACGCCGGCACTGCCTCTTCCGGAAGCGGCCTTCCCGGGATTCCGTAAACTTGGGAACCTTGCCGTCTACGAAGTGAATGCCAGAAATCCGCTTGAATTTCTCGAGGTTTATCGCTCGATTCAATCTCGCACGGACATCGAGTGGGTTGTCCCCGATATCCGATACGTTCCAAAAGAATAATTAAGACAAAAGATTTTAGAAACTCCTGACGCAGTCAGGATCGAATAATCGGGCACACAGGCGGCGTCAATCAGAACATCGTCGCACTTAGGACAACGTGAGCTGCAGTGATCCCCGCACTCCGCAGGTCGCCGATCAAGCGTGTCACGCACCATAACCCCGTCAGCAAACACCAGCCGTTACCCAAGCGTCTGAAGGATAGTCTGCAGGGTCTGATCTTGAGCCCGCAACGACTGTGAGTTGGAAGCATAGGTTCTCTGGAGAACCATCAGTCTTACTAGCTCGCTCGATAGATCGACCGTCGAGGACTCCAGCGCCCCCGATCGGATCTCCCCGAGATTCGCGGTCCCCGGCTTCCCCCGGAACACCCCGTACGTGTTGAACAACGCGATCCCCGTCGCCGGGTTCGTCGGATCACGTCGGATCGGAATCGGATTGCCGTTCGCATCCACCGTGTTCCCGCACTCATCGTGGGTAAAACCACCCTCCTCCGTCCCCGAGGCCTCGGTCGCCGCAAAGACGTTCTCACCAAACGGTGACAACAGCTCAAAGGCGTCAAAGTGCGTCAGCGCCACTTGGCCCGCGTAGCGAACCTTGCCGCTGCCGTACACCCCAGAGATTCGACCTCGGTTATCGATGTTCACGCTCGTCAGACGGGTCGCCGCCTCGCCATCTTGGCCGCTCTTGTTGACCGCAAACTCCATCGCCTCGAGCGCGGTGTCCGACAGATCAAGCTTGATGGAGTAGTTCTCCGTCGCCCCGCCCGGCAGCTTCCACTGACCCGAGATCGTCGTGTCCGTAAAGAAGCTCGGATTCGCAGAGCCCGGATCCGGGATCAGGCTGTCGATGTTCCGACCGTCCACGAAATCAATTCGGGAAACCGGCTTATAGCCCTGCACGCTATTCGTCTGCGCCGTAATCGTGCGATTGGTGGTCACCCCGCTCGTGACGTCTTTGCCCACGTGTACGCCATCCACTGCGGCGTACACCTCGACCGAGGACTTATTGCCCAGCAACTTCAGTGAGGCCCCGCCCGTCAGCGCATCGTTGTTATTCGAGGTCCCACGAACCGCCAACGTCGCACCGTTCGGTGTCTCCAACGTCATCGATAACTCAGGACGGAACTCGATCGTTCTCGAAGAGGTGAAGGAGTAACTGTCCCCATCGAGCACTACGGTGGTCGACGAGGACCCCTTTGCGGTCACTTTGAGCCCGGTGTCAATCCACTTACTACCGTCATTTTCAAAGACGCGATAGCCGATAACATCGGTCAACGCATTGTTGAGGCTTGCTGCAGTGAGAGTTTTCGTGGTGGCATCGAAAGTACCTGAGCCACCAGTTTCATATTTCTGATAAAAAGAAATTCCGGCACCGGCTGACGCTACCGTCGCAAGCGATGCACTCGTCGTGATAGTTTTTCCCGTTGGGGCTCCGACAACGGTTGCAACAGTCGCACCGGTGTCGACACCGTTGACAAAGATACGCATACCTACTGCTACTTGACTACCGACCTCTCCCGTCAAAGTAATAGTAGTGCTTGATACCGACCCTACTGAATTGATCGCCTGAGCGGGCGTATCCACGCGCAGCACTGAGTTCGGATTGATGGTGACTTCGGTGGTTCCGAGGGTGTTAGGCGATGAGCTGGCGCCGGGCTTGTAGGCGAAC
>Ga0194133_10008405_pt1 | contig 12040 bp, 7 predicted proteins | sample TA2KigOf40mmetaG_FD_155448 | JGI IMG/M metagenome (GOLD analysis project Ga0194133, IMG submission 155448) | Freshwater microbial communities from Lake Tanganyika, Tanzania - TA2015055 Kigoma Offshore 40m | ecosystem: Environmental > Aquatic > Freshwater > Lake | place: Tanzania: Lake Tanganyika...
ATTCTGACAGCTAATTGAATCCTAAAAAGAGACAATTTCCTTTTTACTTTATACTTCAAGGACACTAATCAGGTTATCATTCTGCTTTTGTTTAACGTCATATCTTGGCAAAAATTAACCTTTTTTTTACATTTCTTGGATGAAAATTCATAACTGTCAGGATGTTGTTCAACATTTAATTTATTCCAAGATGAAGGAACAGACGGAAATTTTTCTCAAACTCATGCACATTCAACTAACCTAAAAACCTGATTCCTCATAACTTCATTATCTTTTTTTTTAACAGAAGGCTTTTTTTCATCATCATAATTTTTTTGAAATGCTTTAAAACTTTATACGCAATGTTACTCTTAATACTGAACAAACTCTCTCTGATTGCTTTTTGCCTTAAGAATACAAAATAAATAGCTTCGCTGGTATATTGAGAAGCAGTCAGACCCTTTTAACAAAATGCATCACTTCAAGTCGTGCCAAGTGTCTGGAAGGATCTTTAAAAAAATGTAAAGCCCGACACACACACGCAACACTTTCATCTCTCCCCCACACAGAGAAAGACAGCTAAAAATAGGCCACAAGCTCATTTTTCTAATGCAATTTAAGATTTGAACAGACTTAAAGGTTATTACAATACTTCTGCAAGCTGGCATCATCAAACATCTGGAAAACTTTTTCATCTTATCTCTGACGATTTGATTTTGACCTTTCCTATCCTTTTGAACATCTTATCAAGTTTCTAGGGATTATTATCTTCTTTTTGTTGCAAAATGCACAGCTTAACAGATTTGCCAGCCTAGTAACAACATTTTGGATCTAAATCCTTGCTTCTCTACTCGGTCGTCTGACGATCAGTTGCAGCACAAATTTTTGAATATGATAAAGAAAAAGTTGTTGAAGAAGAGGATGGATGATTGAGGGGCAACTAATTTCAGCATTTTTCCCTCGCGAAGCTTTTCAAGAATGAAATAGAATTTTGAAAAAATTACAAAAGAACAAAGCCGTGTGCTTTTATTACTTTGTTAAAAAATAAAAATACTTTTTTTCCAGCTGAGGCGAAAGTTTTGAGGGAAGAATCTTTTCAAAGATGGAAGCCGAGTGTAAAGGAAAACTCTTGCAAAAAAAGGAAACTTTTTCATTGCGAAAAAAAATCAGGAAAGAAAGCAGTCAATTCAATTCAATTCAATTCATAGCTTTTATTAAGGACTTATTATATATATATATATATATATATATATATATATATATATATATATATTTTAAAATTTAGCTTCAAACAATCAATTTTCGACTGAAATTCAAACTGCGGCGACACAAAACCAAAAACCCATTTTCCATTATTCCAAGAAAAACTGCAATAAGATTGTTAAAGTCGGTGCATAAAAACCTTTGAACGAACAAAGGCAAGGAGAGAAATAAAGAAATGCTGATTGTAAATTCATGTTTTACTACCTTGACTCTAGACCAAATGATTCAAGGAAAAAGTTTGAAGAAGTAGAGAAAGAAAGTAGTAAGAAAGGGATCCTGGCAGATACCACACAGACAAAATTGCAGAAAGTTAAAAGGTACTTGTCTGAGTTCTGGGTGCACTTTTAATGAACCGTAAGGAGAAAAAAACTTATCGAAATTGCAGAGAACTTTCGAGAAACGTTTTATGATTTGTTTTATTAAGGGTCTTTAAATGATCCAGACAAGTTAACTCCTCAAATGATGATGATTAAGTTTAAGTCAATGCATTTTGATGAACACATTAAATAAATTACTTTTTCAAATCTTCAATGCTTATTCAAATTTTTTCACTCTAATACCTATACCTTTGTATTGAGTAATCCGGATAGGAATCAACAACACCAGGGTGTTGATGGTGATGGTGAGGATGGTTTGCTGCCACAGCTGCAACGACAGCAGCCGCTGTCCCATGACTAGATTCAATCCAACTGCCATGATCTATTTGTAAAAAAAACAATTTTGATTTGTCCTTTCCTTTTTTTGGGCTTTGAAACGAAATTCTTTGTTGCAAATTTTTGGGCTCGCCCAATATGAATTCCCATTAAGTTTTTAAAATGTCATAATTTTTTGCTGATTCGTTCGGGTCTACGATCTACCATAAGATATTCTATCATTAACATTTCGAAGAACATCGAGACAAGAATTTTTTTCTGCATATACATATTCTTGGAAAAAGTGCACATTCAAAAAAGCGCATTCGACTGGATTCTGTAAAATTGGATCTGTAAGAAGATTGTTTGATCACCTTCAGCAATCGGTAGGTCTGGCTGTCCGAAATAGGAATGCAATGGTTGCATCATTTCCCCTGATTCAATGGACGTTAAGGCCTGGAAACTGTTGACCTGTTAGAGAAAAGGTTGAAAAAACATGCTTTCATAGTAATAGGGAAAATTATTTTTTAAAGTTCAATTTTAGAAATGAGAATAATTCAAAAATTAATTAAAATTCTGAAAATTTGTTTCAATGTTATAAGCAGAAGTCTGCTTTCAATAGACAATAGAAGACAGGTTTTAATCAACACAAGATCTTTCAAGTGCAGCAGTGAGTGAATTATTTTATACTTACCAAAGTATCAGTGGAAATAGTTGGGGTGGTATTAGATGTAGTTGTTGGCAAAATTGTAAGGCTAGAGCTTGTCAAAGATGGGCTTGTGGCAGGACCAGTTCCACCAGAAGAAACCTTAAGCAAAAGTTGTTGATTAAGAATGTCTGGTAGGATTATTTCTCTTCTTCAAAATACCTGACTTGCATAATACATCGACATTTGATCGGTGATATCTTTGTACGGGAAGGCAGTAGGATCTGCTCCTGTTAGGTCTATCCCAGGTCCAGGTAAATGATGACTGTGCATCCCCATGGTCCATAGAGAAGGATGCTCAACAGAGGATCCTGGATGGCCTAAAAGGTGGGGAACGTGGGATGTTATTTGGGCACTATTGGAAGTAGGAATTGGATAATGAGGTGGAAATTGAGAATGACCTGGAAAAATAATTGAAATGTTGAGAGGGTAATAAAATACATCGAGTTTTTATCATTTTTTTAAAGAAAAAGTATCTGACTGAGCAAATTAAATATCCAGACACCAGTGGCGGGCAATAATTTTGCCCACTTATATTTTTGCAACATAAAAAACTAAAATAAACAGGACCCAACATTACCCATAAATGTTCTGTGAGGTTTTTATTATCTTATGTTTCTCATAAAACTATTTGTAAATATCTAGATTTTCATTTTGCATCGCATGAAAAATCTTTTACTTTTTTGCAACAAACCTGTTGTCTCATTCTTTCTCCCTACATACATGAGTACCAAGGGACCCATTTACAGATATCTTTCCAGACAGTAAGGTTAAGGTTAGAACTTGAATTGCTCAAGTGTATAAAACATACTTTTTTCCATAAAGAAAATTATCTAATTTAAGAAATTCTAGATTTGAGCTCACCTGGAGTTGATTCAGACGGAATGTGTCCAACCAATCCTGCCAAATTCCAAGGTATCCTTGCCTAAAAGATCCAAAAAATACTGGAGCTTCATTTTGTTATAAAAGTTGACTATTTGTGACATAAAATACTGTGCATTTGGCGAAATACATGAGAGTTGCACATTTACCTTTCAGCAATTTGTTTGAGCTTGAAATATTTATTAGCTGCCCTGAATTCCAGAGGCATTTAAACCTTAAAGTGCAAACTCTTCTAAAAAAAAGTCCTAGTTCAAAAGAAACTATCATTTTCTAGTGGTTTTTTTACTTGTTCTCTTGTTAATTGCCCGCAAACTAAATCTTGATGCTTAAAGAAATGTCAATGAGGGAAGCCACAAATCTTTTCGCTTCAGCTTTTTTTCTCTTGCAAACAGTTGACATTGACAATTTAAGAGAAAATTTGCCAATTCGACACATGTTGGAAAAAAATATGCAAGTTGTTGTGGACTTCTCTTTTTCAGGAACAAATCAAAGGATATAGTATAAAAAATCTTAATGAGGGGTTTCATTGTTCACTTTTTATGCCCATTTTATTGTCTTTGATGAATTTAAAAGGCAGGTCAGATTTTTAGACTTTAAAAATCTGTTTCAAATTTAGATCGTTTTTTGGATGCACATCTTGGGCACTTTTTTTCTTGGCACGCAATCCAAAGTGCAAATTTAGACTTAGTTTTTCTGCATACCTGGAAAACGACAGATAAAAATGTCTGATTTGGATTCTGGTTATAAATCTTTGGTTCTGAAAAATGTCTGACCAGTTTTTTATCACACTAGGTAACAAAGAAAAGGCTTTTGATTTCGTTGTGAAATTTTGGTTGGAAATACACCCATTTTTGCAATAGATTCTTTAGTCTCTGATTTAAAAAAAAACCTTTTTAACGTTTCTTCAGTGAGGAGGAAAAAATCCATTCTCTTATCTGGTTGAAATTATTTCACAGCATATCTTTTAACGACTCTGATCAGCCTTTTTGAGCAATTTTAAAGCCAGACTGTTTTAGACAAAGATCTTTTGTGCAAATCTAGAAAATTTATAATCTGAAAAAAATCTGTCTTAATTGGACGTGTGGCGTCTTTGTTTCGATCCACATTGATTTGTGCAAAAAAAGTCACCAGGATTGTTTTTTACAATTTTACATTTAAGACAATTTTTTTTGCATTTAAGCAAAAAATAGTTAGGTATTCAATTCAAATTGAGTAGGTAATTTTCTGTCAAAATTTTCTTGTTTTGAAATATCCTAATTCTGGTAAATGTTGCAGTGAAAGCACATGCTGAATGTTTTTTTAAATTGTCCAAATTTTTTTTTCTCTTTTTTAAGTATCCCAGAAATTCTTTACTCACATAGATATAGTGTAACTATAATTCCAAACATATATGTAGAATGATTTTATTTTTAACAGTAAGCTTAGATGCAAGATGACTATTAGCTTTTATGTCAGTTCTGTAGATTTCCAGATTTTACATTTGACCTAAAGCTGCTTCCCCTAGCCAGATGCTGCATTTCAGGGCCTAGAATTTTTATCTCTCAGTATAAAATCTTTTTTGTCTGTAAATTATGTAAAGAAGGTTGACATTTAGCATGAAAATACTTTTGGAGCAAATGCAAAGTAAAAAGAAAAGAAGAACAGTTTATTTAAGCTTTCATCTCCATGAAAAATAGCCAACTTTTAATGAATGGTTTATGGCCAGTTTTTTTTTTAATTTTCAATTAAGATTAATTTACTTGCCAGTACTAAGGGAAGGTATAGCTTGAGACAAAAATGGAAAGTCAATAATCGATGCAAATAAATTAACCTGTAAAACTTTTTTTAAACCCTTGAAAGATTTTTGTTAAAATGTAATCCAGAAAGTAAAAACTTTTTGTTGAAATTCGTGTCTGCATTCAAGAAAATCAATTGTCTTTATACTTTTCAGTTTCTACATACCTTAAATTTATTCCAAACATTTTGTCAATTATTCTGACACATTTTTCTTTAGATAAATCAAATCAAGAAAATTAGATTCATTTTTAGTTTGTACAAATCTAATTTTGAAAGCATGAAATTTTTCTTGAACTATGCATAATTTACAATAATCTCCACTTTTAACAAACCTTGATTAAAATTTAAGCCATGTATTTTATTTTTTCATTGTTTACATTAATATTACATTGAAAAATTCAAATATTTTAAACAAGAATTAATTTGCTTGACATTATTTCAGGGCAAAAAAACTGCTTTTATGTTGATGAATTTAGTCTTACCTGCTGTTGGTCCTGTTGATGGTGGTGGTGGTGGTGATGATGATGATACCGGTGGAAGTCATGCTGTCTGTAGTCATCCCAAAAGTTTTTGCTTTTGTTTGAAAAGTCCAGATTATTATTGTTCAAATGTGAACTACTTTGACGTGGGCCAACATTTCCATTGATATGTTCAGGAGGCATATACAGGTGGTGCCTTGTAGGGTAATCTGGCTGGAGAGACGTGGAGGATGATTGAGGTCTTGGCGATGTGGAATGGTCTGTCTTTAAACTTACTACCTCATTCGATAACATCGACTTCTTACGGGTTTTTTCCAATGGCCCACAATCATCTTTGGCTTTTAACCTCCCCTCAATAAAATCTTTATGTTTTGTCAAGTTCCTATCCGGTATGTCAGTCCAATCAACGTGTTTAGTTGACAACCTCGATGTGATTTGATCACTGCTCCAGATTGAGTTCACATTATCGTTGCTCTCGTAGTTGTCGCTAGTCTCGCTTTTCAGCATGAAAGGGTTGTAATTGTGAAAACTGTCCAATCCAATTGAAGTGCCTTAAAATGATCAACACTGAAAACTGATTTTTAAGTGTAGACTAAATTATGTTACCCACCTTTTGAAAGCTCATTGTTTTGACTTCGATTATTTGTAGCAAAAGGTCGGTGTGGATTTTGGAAATTGTTGTTAATGCAGATCCCAGACATTTGGGCAATGGTCATCTCTGCAAGTTGTGATGATTCTGCATTACAATTGAAAATCAAATTTTCCACTCATTCAAAACACTTTTTGTCACTTTCCAACACTTTTTCCAACATTTTCTCTGTGGCACATGTCCTTATAGCCGGCTCTCTCATCATAGACATTCGTGAAGTTGCACTTTTGAGGAACGAACGTGAAATGTTGCAAGCTGTTATGAACCAACACGTCCGACCGACCGTGGATAGCGCCGGCATGAAAATTTCAAGACGTCTGACAAAAATTGCAACAAAAAATGCAGTGGGTAAGGGAGGTGGGGATGGCAGTGCATTACTCAGACTTCAACGAGATACCTACTCAAACACCTTCCCTCTCTCTCAGTCTTTGTTGGTGTCTTTTCCCTCATTTCAAAACAGGGTGCAGTAAAAAAGCAGCCACATTTGAAAAAGACACTGACTACAAAAAAACCACTTTTTTTGGTAATAATATAGTGAATGTTTTCCATCAAGTGGGGCAAATGAATCTATTTTTTGCAAGTTGTAGGAATTTTTTTGCAATTTTAAAGTTGAATTCTTTTAACTTATCTGGAATGTTCAAATTAGATACAAAAAGATATAGCATGATAAATTGAACTAAAGAAATGGAGATGAAATCAGTATTCCTAATCCTGACAATTTGTTCAAGGACCCTGACATTGCAAGCCTTTGAAAAGGCATCAAATTACAAAGTTTTTGGAGAAAAAGGAAATAAATGAATCCCTAGAGCTCATGCAAAGTTTGGAAAGTAAAACTTCTTCCTTGTATTGCCATAAAATGCTAGTATACACCATTTAAGAGATGATAAAGGCTTATTTAAGATCTTTGATTCATAATTTCCACCCTGTACAAACTTTGAAAATCCTTTTTCCTGGTGCTTCGGTTTCCTGTTTTTCTTTGTGCTTTTTGCCAACAGCAATCCTGCTCCCACCGTCACAGACTTAGACTGGATTCGCAAGCCCACAGTTTCTCCAAGTCTACCTTTATTTGCATTCTTAGTCTAGGCCCAATATTTTTCTTTCTCTATCTTCTCTTTCAAGTCACAAAAACATGCACCATCCCTAACTTCCCCCTCTGTCATACACACTATATCCCTCCCACACAGTTAAAGTAACATCTTCATTTCTCATCTGCTTTCATTTACTATTTTTACTTTGTTGAAATTTTGGTGAAAACCAACATTTAAAGGCAGAATAAGGTTGCATTTAAGTACCTTTGTAATTTTCATTTTCCAGCAATAACAACACCGAAGTAATTCTTTTTTTCATTTATTTCACAACCTTTTTTGCTACATCATGTTGTTGTCGAACAATCAGATTTTTCTTTCAAATTTTTTTCATTACGACATAAAACATTTGATGTCTGAAACGTTAATAAATTTCACCGGAAATTCGACCTGCCAGAATTTTCAACTTTATTTTTGCTCACAACCTCTTTCTTTAAAATTTGTTTAATTTCCAAATTTTTCTTGAAATTTTCATCACGCACAATGAAAAGAAGAACAATTCACCCTTGAGGCAGCTGCTGCATTAAAGAAGACAACTTTTCGTTTTCAAAAGAAAAGAGGGACCTGAAAATGTGCAAGCTGTTATGAATTTGGTTTGGTAGAAAAAAAGGTTACAAAATTAAGTACTTCTTGAAACTGCATTCAAATAAGCAAACTTTAAATAAATTCTTGAGTCATTTACTTTCAAGCACCTTTTGAACGAATCAAGTCTTTTTTAATTGACCAAATAATTTGAATCCTGTTTCATTTAATCTTTTAAAAGTAATCAGGAAGAACAAAAACTTGAGTGGAAAAAATGTAAAGAAAGCTTTCACTGAATTTGATGCCTGATCATGATTTCATTGCATATTTGATAAGTCAAATAAAAATGAAACTAGGCAGTAAGAATGTAAAAATCCTTTTTTGAAAATATAGTTAGTGAAAGGCCGAAATTCAATGTAGAAGTGTCTTGGACAACAGCTTTGTTGGTTTTTAAAGACTTTCTATCCTTCTTTTATGCCTAAGGTGTCAAAATTATTTATCAGATTTTAGAAAGCATACAACAACTTTTAACTTTTCTGGTAGAGAAAAAGTCCAATTTTTAACTACAACTATTATTGCATGTACAATTTGCAATGAAATTCGTGTTTGTTATGTTTTAAGATCTTTTTACATTTCAGCTTTGACGATAACATCAATTATACAGTTAATTATGCCTTAGGTTTATTGAAGGAAATAATTAAAGTATGTTAACAAAATAGAAGCTTTTCTAATGGACTTGGTTGAACAATAATGAGGAGTTTAAAGTTCCATCTTTTTAAAAAAAATCACTATTAAAAGCTAAGACTTGAAAAGACTGCTATGTTGAAAAATTTTCCTGAATCCCATTTGTAAAACAATATAATGTGAAATTGAAACGAGAATAACGGACCCAGTTGTTCTAAAAACTCTCAATCTCACAAAAGTTAAACTTACTCAATAAATTTACTCTTTGATGTTAAAGAGAGTAAAATATTCCCTTTTTGAAGAAAACCATTTCGAGTGACATGAACTGTTTTTTAGTTAAGTGAAAATTTACACTTTATTCTATTTTTATAAAAAGAGCAAAATTAAAGTCAGGGTTTTGTAAAGTTTGGTGTTTTTCAGCTAAAATTATTTCAGCAAACCAGACAGACGTCGACACTCGACACTTTTTCGATGCACTTTCAAGGAAAAGAAGACTTTTTTATTGACATCAGTGTTATGTTAAAAAAGCTTCAAATATTGGATTCATAGGTAGATATAAAAGTAGTGGCATTCGATGCACCAGGATTTGGCTCAATCAAACAAAGCAAAATTTACTATCAGATTAGTTTTTGGGAGCTTTTTAGTTTTGGAAAGCTTGCTAAATGCAGTTTAGTTAACCTCCAGACTTCCATTTTCGGTCCTTCTCACTTATTAAGTGGATTCCCATTGAGATCTAACGCACACACAACATTAACACAAGTCAAATTTAATCAAAATCTTTTGCTCACGAAACAAAGATAAATTTAATCAGAAAAAGTTAATATTTGAAGGAGAGAGAGAGAAAGTCGGGGACATCAACTGAACCACAGCCTCAAAAAGCAATCATTATTCTAATAAAATCTTTTGAGATTGACATAGTTCATCAAAATGTGTTGCTGACATTTTTTGTTCGTTTAAGCATGAAGAAAGTACTCAAACCAATCCATATAAATAAAATAAATATTTTTGGCTTTGTTTGCAGACCACATTTCTTTTTATGCGATCGTCAAACTTGTTATTCTGCTTGCAAAGCCTTCAGCTAGTCTTTGTCAACATTTTTTGCTTGGAAATTTTAACATTTTGTCCTTCATATTTCTCAGACTTGCATGTGGCATTCCTCTGACTTTCTCAAAACTCATTTTTCATTTTAAGTCTAGTCTGGGGTGCCAAAAAGCCAGGTGCAGCTTGGTTTATTTAGGGTGTGTCTATGGTTAATAAAGAGGTCAAAGGTGAGGTGAGCAAAAACATATAAAAAAACCCTTATTTTCATTCTTTTTGCATATGCTGTTTCTTAATAAGTTATCAAATTCTTAAAAAAATCTGAAAGTATAATCTGTTTTTACTCAACAAAAGTTGGCCTTGTTTTTAGCGATCTGGTTTTCCTTCGACAATTTTTGCAGAGTTTTGCAAACGAAATTGTCCCTCACAACTTGCAATTCTCATTGCCCCAGAACTTTTTTCGCATGAAGCTTCAAAGTTTACCAAAGAAGATGTTTTTACTGATTCAGATGAAAACTTTCCAACAAATGATCTCTCTAATAGAGTTTACAGATTGTTCCACTTTTGTTTTACCTCCAAAGATCCTTTTTTTGTTCTCAACATCAAATGCCTAAAAAAGTAATGTCATTTCGACCCTTAAATGTAAACTAGAAAATGACTTTTTTACAAAAAACAAAAAGTACAACTGTTATGTGTAAAAGAGGCAAGACTAGTCGAAAGTAAACCAAGCATATAGAAAAGCCATAAAAAAGTGGCTGGGGAAAATGCATTTTCTGCAGAAAAAAAGGGTAGGGAAAAGTTTTTCAACCAGTTGCCTCTCGCAAAAAGTAATGAAAATTTGGTGAGTGATATTATTTGTCTGTCATTTTTCTATTTAAAAGGAGGAGATCAAAAAACTTTCGCAAATAATATCTACTTAACTGTTTTCATTGAGAGAGAGTATAAAACAATAAGCTAGAAATTCCATTTGATTAAGTCTCGTTAGATTTCATCTTGCAAAATAAGTTTGATGTTAGACGTAAAAAAAGTCAATAAAAATAACTTTTCCTACATCTTTTTCGTACATTTTGCAATCAACAAAAAAATCGGAAATGGAACGTCAAAGGGTCTTTCCGAGCGACATAATGTGATTCAGCGAAATTCGTTTGCGATGCATTCAGCCGGGGAGAATCTAGTGAGGAATAACACTTTTAAATGGAAGAAAAAAGTTTCATGAAAAACACCCCTTTTTGACAAACGAGACTAAAAATACTAACAACACGTTACATAAAATTTCTCGGTGAACCATTTAAACTTAAAGGTATAGCAGGGGAAAATGTTAAAGCTTTTGTGAGTGACATAAGCATTTACATTTTTCGTGGTTTTTCCATAAATGTCAAACCACATTCACTGTATAAGACTTTATACTCAACTTAAATCTTAGAGCTTACTATGATAAATCTATTAGAGCTTGAGAACTCGATCTTTTATGATGTTACTAAAGAACTTTTTTTATTCTTGAAATGAATTTGTAAATAGATTAGCCAACTGGGCCCTAGCTTGGCACAGGAGAGGTTTGATGCAGAGGAAACATGGTTGCAAGTCTCCCCTTAACCTAAAATCCTTGTCTGTTACCATATTCCAACAATGGCTAGACTAAAATGGACCTTGGGATTGGGATGAAAAACAGCTTTAATTTTGACCACAGAAAAGCTTTATCTGCTTCAACCCTTATGGAATTTTCGGAGCCTTAATCATAGGAATAAGATTTGATTATAAGCTGAGGTTTGTGCAAAACTATTTAGAGGTGGACCTAATGGTTTATCTCCAGGCAACCTTTGACTCAACACCATTCTCAGCATTAATGCACTTTTAATGAAAAATATTCACAAGGCGTAACTTTAAAAGAATTTAAAAAGGTACATGTGTTTTAGAGATAGATGGATGAACATAAACTTATTTCATTATGTACACAGGGCTTTTAAGATGATATTAAGAATTATTTTGAGATGGGTTTGCCTGGCCTCAATTTAAAGTCCCTTCTGACTAAAATTGGCCTCATCTTAGAGATCGATAAGTCACAGACTTATCGATGAACCCTTCATTCTGGACTTTTTACAGCTAGTTTCGCAAGAAAGGCAAGTCCAATAGTTATGAGCTTGTCTCCATCGAATTTCTCAACTTATAGTACATATAGTCGATTAGGAGTGCACTCTAAGGGATGGCCGAACTGTCAGCGGTTCAATCCAAGGGCAACTGACCTTTGGCCCCAGGTTGGTAAAAAAACATCAAAAAGCCCCAAATCCCAGCCGAAAAAGCTGCTCATAATAAAAAAAGGTGTCTTGGACTTTACTGATGCATAAAAA
>Ga0194133_10008409_pt1 | contig 12034 bp, 10 predicted proteins | sample TA2KigOf40mmetaG_FD_155448 | JGI IMG/M metagenome (GOLD analysis project Ga0194133, IMG submission 155448) | Freshwater microbial communities from Lake Tanganyika, Tanzania - TA2015055 Kigoma Offshore 40m | ecosystem: Environmental > Aquatic > Freshwater > Lake | place: Tanzania: Lake...
ACCTAGTTATTCTCCGTGTGCATAGACGTAAGTCATATAGAGTAGATAGCTAAGTGATAACTTTAAGGACAAACCTTACCTATTTATTGATGGAATGGCAGTACTTTATGAAGGAAGGACTCAGATCATGGTAATGGCACTTGGCTGGGGATCTGAGAGTTGTGGGTTCAAAACCCAGCAGGAACCTCCAGATTGCCTTTAATGATTAACTTTGCGAGACGCCACAATCTTTATATTTACTAGCCAACTGGGGCCCGGCGCTGCCCGGAAAAAATTTAATGAGATTAAGTCACCAACCTGGACATTTTTTGTAAAGCAAAGTTTCGGAGTTTGGGGTACCCCAGGGTCAGGGTACCCCAATCTCCAAAACCTTAGCAGGTCACGGGAGAAAAAACTTTGTGTAACGTAGAATGTTCGGATGGGTACCCTTAAAATTTTTTTGTCCCGTGCAGCACCAGGCCCCGGTTGACTAGTAAAAATAAAAAACCAATGGGAATGACTAAAGGAAATGAAGGCATTTGGTTGGTGGTTTGCAGAGAGCCATTGTAAGCTTGCAAGGTTTACAAGAGTATGAATGAATGATAGCTTGATGAGCTGTCTGGGAATGACTTTTAAGGGTAATCTGAAAGAACTAAACATATGGATATGATGATTTAAATAGTCACCTAAATTCTTTTTTACAAGCTCACTACTGTGCCCTATGTAAAGTCAGTCTGAAAACCAGCTCTTTTACTTTTGTAAATTCTTGATTGAGCTGAGCTCAGCTATTAAGATTTCCTTTTACTTTTTAGACCCATTGCAAGAATTTCCACAATCCAAAACGATTACATGAAATTCCCATGGGTGGAAAAATGTCGTTGATGATAAAGCCAGTCTATTTTATGTAACCCAAAACTTGTTTTACTCACACAGCAATTCTCTCCCCCTTTGCCAATACTTAAAAGCAAAGCTAAAGTAGAAAAATGCAACACATCCCAAAAACTGACAAAAAGTTTTCAAGCAAATTTTCATAATAAAGATAAGAAATCTTACTATTCAAAACTGGATTCCTTTTCAATTGCATCTTTATGTCTTTGAGTTTCTGTGTGGGAACCTGATTTTCAGAGGTCGTAGAAGCCTCAACAAAAAAGGAGTCAGTCATGGAAACAACCTCGGTGAGGTCGGCAGCCATCGTAGAATCAAGTCCCAACAACAAATGAGTGTCGAAATTTTTTATCCCCAAATGATGACTTTCAATTCTATGAATGAGTTATTTGAAAAATGTCTGCCTATCACGTTTTAAACTTCCTGTGACATTCTTTCTCGTTGTGGAGCAACAAATAAATGTTCCTTGTCGAACGGCGATGAAAAACTGAATTATCTCAAAGCAGGTCTTAGAGGGAGATCATGTCTTGGAAATTTTAATCACCTGTGAGCCTCTGAATATCATAATCAAGATTACAACAGCGACACACTAGGTACGGCAACAACAGTCAGTCAAAAACTATGAGATAAAAAACTCATGTTATATTGAAGGTTATCTCTTATTGGTGATAAAATTAATGTCAAACAATGAATGATGTCAGAGGACAGGCAGCTTTCTTTGTATAACCAAAAAGAACCCTGAAAGGTTGCTTGTAAACTGGCCATTTACATTGAGATAGTCCTGATAATCTTTAAATCGCGCAATAAAATGATTTAAGTATTTTATCAAGGTGATGGCGATGCATAAACGAAGGAAATAGTAGACTATTTTTTGATTTGATGAGTTGCTTACACTTGAGGGATCCTTTGATTGACCTCAAGGGAGGCAAACAATTTTTTAGGGTAGATTGACTCTTTCATAACATTTATCAAAAGTGTTACTTTTGGATTTTTAATTTCTTCAAATAGTTTCATACCTTTCTAAGCATTTAATGCATTCCTTGGGAAGAATCTTTACCTTCAAGAATTCCTTTCTGGTGGCAATTGCAATTAAGACAAAGAAAATATTTTCTCATTTTCTTGTCATTGCTAGGGAAAAAAATCTAAGCTTTACTTGAGGCCCATTGATCTTCCGTAGGAAAATGGCTAAACTAATTGAGGAACTGTTAAAAGGTAGAATAATTATCAAAGAACTTCACTCATGCAAACACAATTTTCTCATCAAAATTGTTGACTGCAATTTAAAAATAATTAAATCAGAAAACTTTGCGTATATTTCGATTCACATATGTACTGTGAAAATCAAAAAAGTTCTTGTTAACCGTGATTGCAAATAAAAAAAGAAGATCCGGTTGATGGAAGTTGAAAGTTTGCCAATCAGAGACTTTATGTTCTCATTTACCCCATTTTTATGAGCCTAATTTAAGTTCACATTGTTGTGTAAGGATTGCCCCCCAAAAAAGGCCTTTTTATTGATGTTTAAATGATCTCTTTTTCACAATGGAACGATAGTAAACAGTCAGTCAATTAACTACTGAACGGCTATGATTTCCTCGGTGAACAGTATAAGAGCACTAGGCATCAGCATCGATAAAAACTTAGAATGGAACACCCACGTCAATAACCTTCAAAGAAAGCTTGCATCGCTTATGTCGGGACTGAGAATAATATCAGGAAAGCTAGATCAAAATCAATTGTTCAAAGTAGTAACCAGTCAAGTGTTTTCAATACTTTACTACGCCTCTCCAGTGTGGCTGACCACCGAACTAACAAGAAAAAACCTTAACAGAGTGGAAAGCATGCACTACTCTGCTTTAAGGCTGGTTATAAAGGACTACAAGAGGAAAATCAACCGAGAAAAAATCAACCAACTTACAAAAAGAATGCCACCCAAAACATGGATGAAGTACGGCGCAGCCAACCTCGCAATTAAAATCATCAGGGACCAAACCCCAAGTGTGCTTTATGCAAAAATCTTAAAGAATTCTTATTTTGAGCCCAGGAAACCCAACCTGATGTACACATATGACAGTTCTCATAATAAGCACGGAAAAAGGGGTTACCACAACTGGATAAATATTGTTCTTCGCCAAATCAAATTCCCATGGTTTGGACTAAATGACCCAATCAGCAACGACAGGCTCAGAATTAGGCTAAAGGAAACATTCATTTATTAACTTGACAAATTGCTAGTATTCCATTATTATGCAATTAACAATCATTAAACAAACTCATAACTATTTTATTTGTGACTTTTCATTTAACCTTTTAACTGATTTAACTATTGATTGAGTTTTTATCATGGTTCTTAAAAAGTATTATTTAAATTGTATTATGTGATACGCATGAACCAATAAAAGGAAATTGAAATTGAAATTGAAACATTTAAAACCTTGGAATAATCGTGGGTCGGGGGGTTGGAGGCCTAGGTCTGGGTTAATCTAACTAATTCATCATTATATTAACTTGAATAGTCCTTTGGTTATCTTTAAAATATCTATGAAACAAATTTTTTGAAGTGGAAATTACTTTTAACACAATGGAAACTGCATTGTAAGCACTATCATATGTATTTCAAAAGGTGAGTGTTAAAATACAATTTTGTTTCAATTAAAGAAGCAGATGTGGATCATTTTAATCATACTAAAAGCTCTCGTGCTGTGAGATGTTGAGATTGAAGTGCAAAAAGTGCCCAGGGACAACTTAATCAAACCTGATAATTAATAAATCCTGAAACAAATTGGTTAAGCTTACAAAAACCATGTCGTGGAACTAAATTGAGTACTTTTCACAATATTTTGATGTATGTAGACTTACTATTTCCGAGCGATAGGCAGCAGCGTGTCGCAAGGATTTAGATAAGCGATGTGAATCTCTATAACACTTATACCGTGACTATGAAGAGCTAAAGTCTCTTGCCTTAAAATAAAAATGCGAGGTAATTAAATATGCTCATATTACTTTATTGAGTTAAGTTTAATTCACACATAATGTACAAAGAGTATCCTTAAAAATATCACTTAGCTATCTACTCTATATGACTTACGTCTAAGCACACGTAGAATAACTAGGTAGTAAATCTAAGGCACGCAGGCCTTTTATTAACATGTGAAACAGGAGCGCGCTGATCAGGGGCGCTCGGGAATCAGATGTGGGTAAAAGGTTGCGTGATTGTAATAATATTTTACCATAACTTAAATCTAAGAACTAAGATCCGTGTGTGCCGTCTACATGTATGAATATCAAACATTTTACTAAATCTCATTCACTTGTACTAATGTTATTATGTAAGATAAGCCAAAACCATCAGCAATCTTGATTCACTTTCCATAGCTGTGAGTCATTAAATAATTTATGAGATGTAATGGCAGCATCTTTCCACTTTATTTTTTTGTCAGCAATTAGTGGAGCATAAAAATGCTACTAAACCTTGAGACAAATTGTCGCATATTGGTTTCTGTGGTTTACTTCACGTGGAATTACTTTCCTGGTGAAATAAATCAACTTAAAGACAGTTATTTACATTCACAACTTGCCTAGATTTTTCTGTTAAAAAGAGAAGTAATCAACAGAATCAATGAGACTTATTCTTTCACTAATTGCTGAAAGATTGGCAATTGCCCAAGTAAGTTTCATGAAAAAAATCGAACACTTCCATTAACTATTTATATTGAAGCTTCTCTGGAAAGAATTTCATGCAGAAGTTTTGATTTATTAAAAGGATGATTTTTTCATTGCTCTGACTTTCTCATTCCTCATTAATCTCATAAGGTCTTTTGTTTTTTCGCCTTGTAAAGGACTAATTGTGGTAAATGCTTCTCTTAAACATACCCTCAAAGAGGATTTGCACCAAGAAATAAAGCTTAGGCTGCATTGGAAAAAATCCCTTGGCCATAGAATACCTTTCAAAGGAGTTTTTCAAACGAAATAGTAAAATTGGGTTTCTTTCCATCAACTTTTCTTTAAGAGAAAGATTATATTCATTATATTGAAAGAAAAAAATGGCTGATGAGAAAGAGTTAGACCATCATTTCAAAGGACATTGTTTTCTTAAACTATGTTTTTTCGACATGAATTGATGGTCCATCGAAAACAACAAAAATGGATTGGCAAGAAACCGCAACAAAGAAAACCCAAGTTGATTAAGTGACCAGTTTTTTAGATGAGAAAATACTTTCCTATTGACAAACTTTGCTGAAGTTCAACCAACAATCAACAGTTAAATGTAATTTGATTAAAAAGTCTTTCTCTTTGAAAAAATTCAACGATTTTAGATTGACAGCAAGTGATTGAAATCTCAAAAATACTTTAGAGGTCTACTTTTAACACCTTCTTTTGACGTTCTTAAATAAATGGAAGGAAGGATTGACGCACTTTTACAAAAAGCAAATTCACTTTTGGTTGGCAAATTTTCTTCATTATTGCTAAAGAAAGTGGCTTACTGTGAAAAAAAGGCCTCTTTCTTAGCGATCCCAGTCTTTTCATGGATGGCACAGCCAAATGCTTTTCCAGCTCTGAGCCTTTCATGATGGCGGAAAAAACTAGACCAGATGTCAAAACTTTGCTCCACAATCTTGAGATGACAATCCACAAGAAACTTTTCAATTTTATTCAAACACCAAAAGACAACTTTTCCTTCATTTTTCTTCTAACTTTGCACGCTCTATACTACCAACTAGCAATGGTTTGATGTGACTGATGATGATGATGATGATGCACTTTGGCTATTTCTGGTTCCCAGCACAGACATCAAGTCCAAAAGCATCTTTTGGTCCCAAATTGTTGGTGAATCATGATAGGTAGTTTTTCAAACTTAAATTTTCGACCACAGCCAGGAACTTTGATACGTATCACAACCAAATATGAAACTCAAAACTTGTTCTTTTTCTCCAATGACTGTATTTTGTTACATTTCTTTCTTTCTTGGCTTTGTTTGAAGCACACTTTTTTTTTGTTTCATCATCACAACCCGCACCAGCACTGCCTCCACCACACCGTCTCACTCACAGGTGATCCCATCCGGTGCTGATGCACAAGTTCAAACAGGAGACAACTAACTTCTTTGTAACAACTACTACCGACAGAATTTCTGGGGAAACTGGTAAAAAGACGGAGGCGCATTTGCTGAAACCATTTCATGGTTTTTTTTCTGAACAAAAGAGAGTAGAATTGGCGCGCACACTCCATCCAATATATAATCTTTTTACTTTGAAAATTTAGTCATCGTCGTCAGGTAGAAAAAAAGAAGTTTTCTACGCATGGAAGGAAGGGGAAAAACTAAAAAAGTTTTCATCACCACGTGAGCCTCCCCTCTAAATGTTTGAAACGATTAACCAAGACAAGAAATTCTACTGTATATATTTTTAGTTCGAAGGCTTTATTTATTCTACATTCGGGATGAGATCTTGATGAAAATATTTAAATAAACAAAGTATCACATGTGTACACAAAAAACACGTTTGATTTGATAGACAAGGATAAATTTCATTTAACCTTTAGAGAGAAAAAATGTAGGTGATACTGCAAAACTTTGTAGCATTTCTTCTTGAGATCAAGTGATTTTGATTTGATAAATAAGCTGGAAATTTAGAAGCCAGGCATATTTTTACATTGCAACATTAAGGTTGACTTTCACTTGGCTTTGAAAAGCAACCAGTGCTTAGATTTTTTACCCTAGAACTAGAACATCTTTCTAGCTACTCTCCCCAAGGAGATGAAACTCCTTAGAGAACATTACAATTTTAGAATTGGCAGGTGTTCTTTTTACTTTGGACATTCTAAAGCTATAATTTAAGAATTATCTTAAATACTTTTTCTATCTTTAAATACCAAAGAAGCAAGGAAATTTATAAAAAATATTAACAATTGGAATGATAATTTTTCAATATATTTTATTGATAGGGAAATTTAATCTTTTTTGGATATTTTGTCAGTTAATTCTTTTTTATTAATTTTTCATCCTATTGAGTATTTTATTTTTGACAAGTCTCATGAATATGTTCCTTTCAAAAGTTGGAAGTTTTTAACGGACTCATGTATATATGGTATTGGAAAAACAAACTTACTTCTTTTACAATTGTAAACAATTTTATGAGAAATTTATTTCACAGTTTAATCAAAGTGAAAAAGCATATAACATAATTTGTCTAGAAAATTTCATGTATTAATGTGCCTTTTTATGCTTTCAGAGTTTCCTTACCCAATGCAAACATGAACAGTTTAAGTTAGGATGAATTATAACTACGTGCAAAAATAGTTTTGTCTTCTATTATTATATTTATGGTACAAATTTCCTTTTTGCTTCCATTATTTTTGATGGAGACAAAATTCATGGAATCTCATGGCCGTACAAAGAAAGACTATTAGTTTTACTATTTTGAGATCGAAGTATTATCTTAGAGATTCCATCGATTATCCATGACTTTTTTTGTCAATGATTGGATTTTTTTTCATCGAAAAACGTCTTTGATGCCTTTTTTCCATGAACGGATAGGTCATGCAATAATCAATGGATATAATTTGGGAGAAAAGAAATAATCGTTCAATTTTTATGCAGTGTATAGTAAGTATTTCAAAAACTTTCCATTTCTTAAATACCAAAATGTTGCTCAGGAGTTGATCAAGACACGTTGTGGAATTTTTCAATCTACCGTATATTTTGAGACGAGAAAGTTTTGAGAGATCACTTTTAAAGTTGGCTAAAAACAAAGACCAAACTTTGTCACTTTAAAAAAGTTTGCACTTTTAGTAAAAGTCTTCTTGCAGGTCACCACCTTAAAAAAGCTTGGACAAAGACTTGCTCAAAAACTTCACCGAAGCAATGAAAGTATGTATAAAACAGCTTTCTCTCATTCATTAAGTTAACCATTTTCTCAGACTGTTGCATAAACATATCTTTTTCCTAGCTGATAATGTCTCTATTTGAAAAAAAAGAGTGGACATATTTCGGTTGTATTTCTTCAGGAAATAAATGACAATGACACGGTCTGTCCAAAATCCCATCTTGATTTGTTATTCAAATCAAGTCAATAGTGACTGACTGGACTGTCAAAATGCAGCTGCCAGCATCAAACAACGAATGAATGAAAGAAAGTGCAATTAAGTTCAGATACCAATAAATCATTCAGACGTGTTTCCTGCACTTTAGCCTGGGTGAAATCACATCAAATAAAAAAAACCTAAAGCTTCCAAAGAAAAAAAAGATGAATTGTTAAGTAAACGTCTACGGCATGCATCATAATTATACTCGATTCATTGACACACATTTTTAAAAAAAGTAATTCATTCAACTCAATAAAAATCCACGCTTACTTTGAAGCCTCTTTTATTCGAAATTTTTAAGGGCAGAACCGACTAAAAAGTCTATGCACGTTAAATTTCGCATCAAAAATAACAGCCCGCTTGGTCAATCCTGAAAAATATTTTTTTCTGATTCTCTGCTAGGACAATTGAGTTCCCCTTTTACTGCATAATGACGTCTGCGATGGGAATGTAACAGAAACGTTTGTTCGGAAACAAAATGTTACTACCCTGCCACCTTTTTTTTTATCCAATCTCCTAAACATTTGATGGTCGCCGTAAACTTTTGAAAGAGTAGATGTTGCATTTTTCAACAAACGATTTCACTTGTTTCAAAAAGGCCATATTTTACAGAAAGAAATTGTGAATCCAACCAAAGTAAAGTTTGCTTGCAAAGAAAACTGATTATCCTGACACAAAATGACAACGGGCACAATATAATTCATTAGTAGAATTTTTTTGGGGAAAAATAGACTGACCCGACAAAACCCCCAAATCCTTCAACGGTCACAAAGAGGCAACCTTAAAACACCTCAAACAAACAGACCACAAGAAGCACGGATAATTGAAGGTTGAGTTGCCCCGGTAGCGCAAAAAGTGGCCAACCGTGTTTCCTTCCACAAGGGGGTTCGATCTTTCACTTTTATGGCCATTTTTCTCAACACGGCACTACAGGTGATTTGAAAAAAATGGGAAAAGCTTAGTTTTTAAAGGTATGCATTCGACATTTTGATGATGATTTCTGGTTCTGGAAAAGGAGGCAGTCCTTAAATTTGTGGGCAACTCAAAAAAATACTGCGTTTTAGAATTTCCCTCGACCCGAAATTTTTGAAGTTTTACACGAGGCGAAGACAAAATCATCCTGTGACTTAAAAGGCTCACATTTCACAAATTCATTTTAAGAAGAAAATTGGCCCGTCTATTTCCAAGTACAATAAAGTTCGACTTCCAGCATTTCAGGCCTTTTGACGGACAAGCGCGAGCGTTCTGTCACAAAGACCTTTTCGGCACGGAGAGTTTAATATCCGTCAAAAGAAGAAGAAATGGTGAAGTATCATTTGAGAGCGACTTTCTCGTAGCCCATTGCTTTCAGATAATTGCTTCGAACGTGTCCATTCTCGGCCAAAGAAAGAAGATTGACATGCAAAGTTCTCAAAAAGCTTCGCCGTCGGTTTTCAATCTGAGTTTATTGAAAAAAGGGGTCCCTTACCTTTGACTGCTCCGTGGTGAAAGAAGAGATATTCCCTCTCCAGTTTGTCAAGCTTCTTCAATTCTGCTGACTCCAAAACTTTTGAATTAATCTTGACAATGTGCTGGTTGATTTGGGTAGCCATGGTGTAAAATGCGAACGCCAAGTGGCTCTTGAAACCCGCACAGTCCTCGAACACTTGAGTCTTCTCTCTTATATTTTCAACAAAATGTGTCGCACTAGTAGAGGCCTGTCAACGTTGCCGACATTGTTGTTAGGGTTTTATTAGTAATAGCTTCTGATCGTGATCTTCCACTTTGAAGTTGTAACCCTGCTGCACTTCACAGTTCACATCCCATCCCATTTCCATTCGATATCCCGGCGCGTCATGGCGTGGCGACGGTAGCTCCAGCTGGACAGTCGTCAGTCGTAACGACACCACGAAAAACATAACAAACTCCAGCACCGGAGCGATCAGCAGTCGGGGGTGGCCAACGGAAAGGTGTGGGGGGAACTCGGGAGTCGAGACTGTCGGGGGCGACCGGCCGGGGCAAGGGTTGCAACGTAGAGTTTCAAAAAAGACGGGACTCGGGAGCTCGTCCACCTTGAATCGTCATCGTGACTTGCCTTACACATCAACAAACAGCTGATGGTGCCAACCTTGGTTTCATTGGCTGCGACGATGCTTCAGAGCGAAGACAAAAACTTTGTTCTAGGATGTTGCATTTCAATCAAAGGAAAAATGTACTCTTGCTTAACGAAACGCATTATGTTTCACTGCTTCCAAATTCGGCAAAACCTGATACTTTTTCCCAAAAACCTATTTAGAAATCTATGTTTGTCAACAAACGCTGGCCGGTTGGCAATTGGCATTGAAACATATTGAAACGCCGGGCCGGCCAAAGTTTAAGCGCGCTCTTCTTCTACCTATTGTGCCGCTCGGCGCTCGCTGCCTCGCACGCCAGTCGCCGCTCAGCTCAACAAGATTTACCCTTGAGACCAAAACAACAGTGTTCAAAAGATATCAAAATTTATCAATGGTTGTTGCTGTTTATTAGAGCTTTTTACGCAAAATAACTTGGTTTCGTCTGGGCCCACCGGAAGTCACACGCGGCACTCTAGTGACATTGGCTGTCATTACACACGTGTTTCAAGCTTTCAAATGGATGTCCACGAAAAAAGGGGGAATTTTTTAGAAGAAGTTCTTCCCCCTCACCGATGGATGGCACGTCCTTAGGTATAACCTTTCACGTTGAAGAGGGCCTCTCGAGTGAAGCACCTACCCACCTCCGTTACCTTATTTAGCAGAAGTATCAACATCAACGACAACTTCAGTTCTGATCGGGCAAGACACATTCTGGAACATTGTTAGAAGAGCAACAATCTAGATATGACACACTATACCTAAAGAAGACTATGTCACGATAGTGAACCACTAATGGACACACTTCAAAAAGAGCCCTCAGTCTTGAGCGTACCCTTTGACAGGCTTTTATTTCGAATGGATTAACATTATCCTTTTCCCTAACTCTGTTGATAGAGATCCTGATGTGCATTCTATTTATCTCAATCCCGAGTCCCGACGAAAACGAGTGATGGGTCCAGGCTAAAATTTTTGACCCGGGTCAGGTCGGCTAGTTTTTTTGAGGGACGAGTCAACCACCTACGGGTCTGGAAAATCCCCCCCAACCCCCGCCTCTCCCAAATGTTTCAATTTTTTACCTTCGGATCAAAGCCCCTTATTTTCTCCTGGGGTCGGGTCAAAGCCTATCTCTAACTAAAACTATGTGAAAAAATTACTTCTCTTTTGTAACACCTGATTGATTAGGAGCTATTCTCGTTCAAACTCTCAACTTTTCAAGTCCAAGAATGAATCAGCCAATTATTATAAATTTTTATTCAATTCATTACCCCGAGGATGATTCTAAGACTTTCTTTGATTTCTGCCAAAATAAAAAATGACTCATAGAGCTTTTTTTTCTTTCTTTCAAAAAGCATTGTCGAAATCCTCAGAAAAATCTCTTCAGAATTTATCTTTTCTATTGGAAACTATTCAAATTAAGCTAATTTTCATTGAGTGGATCTCTTAAAGGAACTATTCTAGGTATTTCCCTGTTCTTTTTTTCTTCAAATTGAATTTAATTGGAAAAGAGAAAAGTTCAAAGAAAGGCTAGATTTCATTGATTTCTATCGTCATTTTGTAGCAAAGATGAATCTTTTTGGTTTCTTTGAGTATGACAAAGATTTTTAGACAACATATGATATTTCAATTTGCTAGCCAAAAGTTTTGGGCACTGAAAGTTTTTAACTTGGCAGATAAAGAGATGAAAGTTTTTTAAATAAAAATGTATTCGTCATCAAGGCATGAGTATTCAACATATTTCCACGATGTTAGTCCACTTTTCATTTGAATCTTTAAAGATTAAGTAGAGGGTCATTTTTTGCTACAGGGAAAAATGCCGAACACTCTTGAGCGAGGTTTCATTACAGACAGTCAGGTGTCAGGCTTTTTAGTCAAAAAAAAACCATTTTTAAACTTTTCAGCTTGGAGTTTAGGTAAAACCCCATGCTGGCATAGTGCTTCATTTTATAGTAAAGTGTGTTAAAATATTTAGGAATTGGTTCAAGCTGCACCCATGCAAA
>Ga0194133_10008410_pt1 | contig 12033 bp, 17 predicted proteins | sample TA2KigOf40mmetaG_FD_155448 | JGI IMG/M metagenome (GOLD analysis project Ga0194133, IMG submission 155448) | Freshwater microbial communities from Lake Tanganyika, Tanzania - TA2015055 Kigoma Offshore 40m | ecosystem: Environmental > Aquatic > Freshwater > Lake | place: Tanzania: Lake...
GTTTCTTACTAGGAACTCAAAATTTTGATTAGTAAATTAAAAACGACACATACTATCTAAAATAAAATACTACCACTTTAAAAACGACCACAGTCAAAAAGACAACTACAACAAACGGTGGTTTGAGATGTCATTATTGTTGGGATTGTTGATTGCGTAGAGGTTGTCGTAAAAATCGTTCATTTTGTTGTTTGCGTACGTTTCAATTAAATTGAAAATTAATAGTGTTCCTTGATGTCATTCAATACTTCAATGTATCGGTAAATATTTTTATCTTTTAACCATTCCAGAGATACCGAGATGTATAAATACATATAGTAAGTACATTTATAAAGATGATGAACAGTGGTTCACCGAAACAATCTGACATTAAGATTGTGGAATATTGATGAGATTATTTGATACCAAGTTTGCTCTGACACACCTGTCATCAAACAACGAACTTTAATTGTACCTTAATGTGATTGAAGTCGTGCGTTGAAATAGAGAACTGAATAGACATTACCGCACAACTGGATGTCGTTGTAATTCAGATTAAGGTTCTAAGAAGTACATTGTACGCAAGATAGAAATGCCTCTTGTTCCAGAAGCAAGAGGTGTTTCTAAAGCAGAAACATTACCGCAAGACTTACTAACTGAGTCATAACGGTAGTTATGTTGACGAAGTCAACTACATTTAAGGAGAATAAATGAACAAATTAAAAGAACTGATACGACAATACGAAAGAACTACTGACTCATTAACTCGTCTTGGGTTGATAGGTCAAATGATTAAAGAACTTCAAACAATCACCAAGACAGAAAGCAAAAAGGTATAAAATGGAAAGATATTTTCACGCAGAAATACTAGAACAGAAAAGACAGAAAGAATTACAAGAAAGAAATCTTAACGCAAAAAGACGATTACAAGAAATCGCAAGTGGTAATCAAACACAATGGTCAGGTAACATTAAAGACTTAAAGAATATTACTAAAGTCGCAGAGTCCATATTGAACAGTAAAGATTTACAAAAAGAATATGAAGATATGTTGAATACTTTTGATGTCATTAATGTAAAAATGTTAAATAAAGTACGAGATGATATTCTTCGTAAATACGATAACGACCCCTACTTTGTTCGTTTATTTACACAATACTCAGAACTTCTAGGTACAGAAGTAAAAAAATCTACACTTCAATCAATAGAAAAGAAAAAACAAACACCAGTTACATTCTATAACGGTAAATAAGGAAAAATATGTTTAATACAAATACAATGAATAAAGTAACAAAGAAAAGAGTGAACTTAACAATATCACCAAACATCTACCGAGCATTTAGTGAAAAGACAAAAGAGAATCTTCAACCTAAGTCGTGGGTAATAGAACAATTAATGACGAACTATATTAATAACACTAAGTAGATAATTACTTTCTAAATATCATAATAAACAGTCGTTGAAGAACTTTAACTTTGACGACTGTTTTTATCATTTATTAGTTCTGCTTAAATTTCTTTAATAAAAATCTTTGTAAAGAAATCTTTATACCTTTTTTCTTTTTTCTATTAACAAAATTATGTTTAGAATCTTTGTAACCTACGCACATTCCTTCATACAAACTATTATTTTTTTCATCAATTTTATTCTCTATTTTTTTAAAAAAATCACTATGTTCTGAATAATTATCTAAACCTGATATTTTCCATTTACTATAAATCCCATACATAATGTAAAAAAAACCATTCACAAAATCCTTAAAATCTGATTGTTGATAGAGATAATGAGTCCAACCATAAATATATCCAATCGCCCACTCATCTTTTAATTCATCGTAAGGGTTTTTATTTTTTGTCTTATAAAGTTCAGATAAATCAGTAATTTGAAACATTAGAGAGGTTGTCAGTGCTTTTGATATTTCTATAAATTTATCACTAGATAAGATTTGACTGTCGTTCATTAATTATAAAAATAATAAAACCATAAACCAAAAGTTGAAACTAAATTGAATATCATACAAGCAATATAGTTATTAAAAACAAAGGTCATTGTAGATAAAGAGTATTGTCTACTAAAAATTTGTATAGGGTCTAACATTATGATGAACATTGATATTAAAAAAATATACCATTCCATAATTAAGAACCCAAATATGAATAATGAAAATACTGGTACAGTCGTTATATACAAGTAGTTAACAGGTTTTGAGTTAGATAAACTTCTATCTCTACCATTTCGTGTATTCGCCACTATTATTTTTATATTTAAATAAAATATAGTTAAAAAAGTTATTATAAAAAACATAATCTATTTTAATTATTATTTTGTATTTTCTCTAATAAAACTTGAAATTAAATTCATCATTATTTTACTATTTTTTTTTTCTAAAAAACCACTATTAGAATGTAAAAAACTCTCAATCAGTGCTGCTTGAATCCAGTCAGGATTTTTTGCTCCTAAAGAAGTGATAGCATTTTGCCTTTTAATCGTTGCTTCTTTAACTTGTCGTTTACAAATCTCTTCTAGTTTTTTACTTGGTTTAGGTAAACCTTCTATTTCAGAAACATAAGTTAACATTTGTTTCATTACATTAGTTGCCACTCTTTCACGGTCATTTTTATTAAGTTTATAAGCATCTTTAATAGTACCTCTAAGTTCATTTACAATTAGTTCATTTTGTAACTTCGTTATCGGAATATCTTTTTGTGTACCTAAAAAAGATGTTTTCGTAATTTTAAAACTTAACCACATACCCACTGGTAAAAGTATAAGATTATTAAAGTTTGAATAATTTGATTTAAAGATGTTTGGTAATTGAAAATTTAAAATATATGTACCAACAAATTCTAAAATACTTACTAAGAAACCATAAACAATTGTTAATATAACCCAAAAAATTAGACCAAGAATAAATGCCTTTATCCATTTAATCATATAACTTTTATAGGATTTTTTTTTCTTTCATCGTAACTAAACTCATTCAAGTAACTAGAAGAAATCATTTCTTTATGTAATTTTTTTGCTTTTTTTGTAACTTCAAATGATGTTTTTGTAATTTTTCTTGTTATGTTGTAAGTTTCTTCTCCTATTAAATTTTTAAAATCTTCTTCATCTTCTTTAATTTCATTACTTTTTAAAGTTAATCTAAACACATTCTCACTCAGAAAATAACAACATTGAAAACCAAAAAAATCATCTTTTCCTAAAACAACTAACAGATAATCATTTTCTCTTATATGTAAGTTATAAGTAAACATCGGTAAATCTTTGAAGTGAAAACTATAAGTAAACACTAGAGCAAAGTCTAAACCTGACAATTTTTCTATTATTTTTCTTAATTTATCTTTTTGTTCTTTTTCACTTAATTTAAAAAAATTTTTAACTTCATTTTTATTAAGTGTTTCAATTATTTTGTGATTTTTAATTTTTATTTTTTGAGAAATTATTTCAAGTTCACTTTTTTTAAATAAGTTTAACATTTGAGATTATGTTGCTGAACCTTTTAATAAACCTTCACTTCTAAAAATATTATTAATTCCAGTTACTGCTAGAGACCAAAACTTAAAAGTACCAAGTGGTGTCCAAACTTTTTCATCATAATCTTGTTGGTAAACTGCGTAGTGAATTTTTTTTCCCCAAAACATTCCTTTTCCACCATAAACTTTAACATATAGAAGTCTCAATTTAATTTGAGGGGCGATTAGTGTTAAATAACCCTCTGACATTAAACTTTCTAATAACTCACCCCTAGTTTCACCTGAAGATTTTTTAATTGATTTTACAATATCCTCTGTAAAAAAAAAATCACATCCCTTATTTTTAAGTTTTTTAATATTTCCTAAAAGTACTTTAACTTCACTTTCTATAAAAGGTTCTCTCATATGAACCTTCATTATTTCTTTAAAGGTAGATTTTGCGTTTTCTAATTGCTCAAGTTCTTTTTGTGTAGGTATTTTCATTATAAATTAAAATTTTTATAATTTAGAACACTGTAATTCATCTACCTGATTTGGTTTTAAATATTTTCTAGCATAATCCCTAATAGTAAATAATGCCCTATCTTCGTTTGATAATGTTGGATAACGCATAAGAGAATGAGCAGATTCAATAAGCAATTTATCTCTGGGAATTAGTTTAAATTCCTTGTAATCATAACTTTTTATGAAACTTTTACCAGTTTCTCTATTCATCTCAAAAGATAGTACATTCACATCGGCGAAATAAGACTGAAAAATAATTTCATTATCGGTAAAGGCAATATCAATTTTGTTATCTAAAAGAGTTGTAAAAAATTTATTTTTTAAATCAAAATCGAATTGTTGAATGTATTCAGTATTTGTTTTTACATTTATACATTTTACTTTTAACATTTTACTAAAAGCAATTTCACTCCATAATAAAACTAGCAAAGAAAAAAGTGATGATATTTTTTTCACTAATCAATAATACCTCAGAACTTTCTCTCTTAAAACTATCTTATGAACAAATATCTTTAAAAATTTAGGAGTTTTTGATTATATTCCCTATTCAGTATTCTATGACACTGCGTAAAGTGTATTTTTCTACCAAACTTATTCTTAATGACATCTGAGATTTGTCTAATCTTTAGACCAGATTTTCTGAGTGAAAATATAGACTTAACAATTTCAAACTCTTTATCATCAGGAACAAGAACACCATTGTCATCTTTTCTATAACCTGTTGGTAAATAACCACCAAGATGTTTTCTTTCTTCTCTCGCAATCTGTTTTGATGCTTTAATTCTCATTGAGATATTTTCTCTTTCTATCTCCGCAAGACTCGCAAGTATCGTTACAAATATTTTTGAAACACCGTCAGTATGAATATTACCGATATCTGTAATACAGATTTCTTTATGTTCTTTCTTGAAGTCATCTACTAAACTTAAAGTATCAACGACTTTCCTAGAGAGTCTGTCCAATCTGGACACCACCAGTTTAGAACCTGATTTCAATTCTTTTAAAACCTTTTGAAATACTGGTCTTTTTCTAAACTCAACACCACCAGAAACAATCTCAGAATACACATAATCAATATTAAAATTATGTAATTCCGCAAATGCTTTACATCTTTTTTCTTGTACTTCTAAACTCGTACCATTCAAACTCTCTGTATGTGATACTCTTAAATACGCAATATTACTCATTTTTTTCCTTTCTGTTTACACTTCAAATGAAGTGTGTGAAAAAATTGGTATCAGGAAGAACAAGGTAATCAAGTAAAACCTTAATGTTTGAAACTATTAGACCTATAAATTAATATGATAAATTGATATTTGTTATTAGAATGAAATTAAACAATAAAGAAGCACAACCATTTAGATTATGGTTTGAATATTTACAAACTTGTTTGAGAGATGAAGATTTAAATAAAAAAGTAGATACAGAATTCTATAAAGAATGGCATTTAAATTTAGTAAAAAAACTTAGGTTTGATAAGTGGTTAAAAACACATCATCACTTATTTGTTAATCAAAACAAAAGTGAAATTAAATTATATAATGGTAAGAAATCACCAAATACCTTATTAGTGGAGATACCAATAGATTTTACTGCTCAAAGAATACAAAAAGAAATATTAAAAGTAATTAAAGATAAGGTAGCAATAAGAACACCAACTAGCAGATTTTCAATTACATCAAATACTACAGGTTTAAAAATAAGACCTTTTGAATATTTTCTTTATGCTTGGAAAATTAAAAGAGATAACCAATTAAAAAATAAAAAAATTACATTAGAAGAAATATGGAATCTTGTTCAGAAACACTTAGAGAATAGATATGCTAAACTTAAACCTTGGTTCAAAGAAAAATTAGAATACGACAAAACGACTGGTAAAAGAAATTTTACTCCTGGGAAATTTGCGAAAAGAAGTTTATCACTCCACCATACTAAGACAAAAGGTTTCTACCCTAAAACAATTACAATGTCGCAAAACATATCAAAAGCACAAAAGATTTTAGAAAATGTTTGTAAAGGTACTTTTCCCGGAAAATATACCTCTTAATTTAATATTTATTTAATCCAATTAAAATAATTTTATATTTCCAAATGGAAATGTTTACGATGAGTCTATTAGTATCTGCGTAAAAGGTTTTTCATATAGTTAATTACCATATCTATAATATGGGTATAATTCTAATTTCTATATTTCACAAAATGTTAAATGTGAATCTAGTAGCATCACAGTTTAAGGTAAGTGAATAAAAAAAGGATTATATTAATAGCATAAACAACACAGAAAGATGAAAAATGTTAGATAACATTATAAAGCAGTTTGATGAAATATTTATTCAAGACTCAAACTTAATTAATACGACAAATAAAAAGTATAAAAAATATACTGAAGATAATTCTTACAAATTATATGACGATTACTCAGACTATATGAGAGATGTAAGAAATGTCCAAAAATATAGAGGTTTTATCAATGTATAACTTCAATTCACCTCTTAAACAAAGTGATAAACAAAGACTTAGTTCTGAATATGTGGAAAGAAGATTTCTAAAACCAATCTACTTTTCAGATTTTGTTTTGAAATCTCGTGGAAATTTCAGTGATAATGTCATTGAAAATCGTAGATTAATGAAAACTGTAAACTTGAATAAATCTAACGATATTAGAGATTACACAACAACTGTTTATGAAGTTCTAAAGAAAGCAGCATAAGTTTCCTACCACAAAGACCTACCTAAAACACATAATGAGTAACCACCTAATGCTACATCTATGTGTTTTAAGAAGTTCTTTGAACTTCTGAATTTCTATTTGGAAATTCAAAACTCAACAAAAGGAGGATTATGTCTATACAAATAGATGTAACCGATACGACAAGAAAACTTGATGATATGAAAAACATACAATCAAGTTTAGATGAAACTGAAAAGAGAAAAGTAAAACTTCAACTTTCAGTTAATACAATTGCTAAAAACTTACCCAATATTGATGTAATGAATACTCAAATCATTACTAAGAGTGTTGATGTTAAGGAAGTAAATTTTGAAAAATTTACTGACAATCAAATCTTAGCAATTAAAAAATACAATGTAGAAAATTTTTACAAACAAATAATGAACAACATCATCATTGGTGCCAAGTCCATATTTTTAGTTTGTAGAGATTTATCTGATGCTCAAAAGCAGTTAGATGACGGAGATTTTGAAGTTTTAAAGAAAACTCTTCCAATATCCGAAGCAACAATCTGTAAATATTTAAAAGTAGGTAAATCTACTCTTTGTAGAGAATTATTTACTTTAAATAGATTGCCTGAGAGTTGGACTACTATGTACAAAATATCAACTTTAAAAGATGATGAAAAAAATAAAGTCAAAGATAAAGTTGAACTAAAAACTACAGCACAAGACATTGATGTCTTTTTAGGTGTTATGAAAAAAGAATTATCACCTATTTGGAACTTTAAAGAACTTGAGTCACCAAAAGTGTTCTTACAAGTTGCTGTAGAAAATGACAGTAAAATTGCTGACATTGACCCAAATGCTTTAAAGTTAATTTCAAAGAAAGTTCAGAGAGTAATTTCTGATGTTCTTAAAGAAATGGATTCTAAAACATTGAAATACAATGTGAGTAAGAATGAAAAACCTTTTAAAGTTGAAATAGCAGAAAACAAAACTTTCATAGAAAAAATTGAAGAGAAAGTTATGAATTATTTTAACTCTCTAAAAGGTAAAGAAGTTAAAGACGATTATTTAACTGCCTATAAAGCAAAAGAATTGGAGATAACTAATCCAGTACTTGCGAAACTAGGTAAATAATAATTAGTCTTAATGGTCAAGGGTATTAACTTGCCCTTGACCTCTGAAGAAAACCACTTACCAAATTAAAATGCCAAAATTTCTTAGAAATATAAGAGTAAAGAATTGTGATTCTTTAGAGATTGTAAAAATACCTAAAAGTAAAAATTACTATGCTAAATTCTGGGTTGGAAGAAAGTTTAGAAAAAGTGGTTACCAAATTATCTCATTAAATACTGCTTCTCAAAAGGAAGCAGAAATAAAAGCAAAATCACTATGGTTTGATTTTATTTCTAATAAAAGAATTGAGAACAACAATTCTTCTAATATTAGAAACAGTGTTGTTCCTGATTTGGAATGTAATTATTTTTTCAAAAAATATCATTCAGAAGTAATAGAAAAAGCACATCTAAAAGAGATTGATGAAAATTCACCTCGTACTTGTTTAACTAGATATGAAACTGAAATTGAACCAATTATCGGACGAATGAATATTAGAGATATTAGAACAGAACAATTTGAAAAAATTAAACTTAATTTAATTCATAAAAGATTAGAACCTAAAACTATTAATAACTATTTCACAGTCATTAAAGGTATTTTCAGAAAAGCAATTGAACTAAATGCCGTTGATACAACACCTTCTTTTCCTAAGATTAAATATAAAAGAACCAATAGTTATGAACCTTACACTAAAGATGAAATTCACCAGATTACTTTTGAACTTAGAAAAATTGCCGAAGAAAATCCTCAATACAGAGAATATGATGAAATTGCTGATATAGTTTGTTTTCTTTATTTTGTACCGTTAAGACCTGGTAAAGAATTTCTATCTCTAACTCATAATGACATTAGAGTTATAACTTCTATTCAAAAAAATAAGTTACAAGAAATACTTGTAATAGACCCACCCCATAGAAAAGTTGAAAAATACAATAATCCTCTACCAAGTCATCCAATTGCTAAAAGTATTTACTTCAATAGAATTTGTAAAAGATATCCAAATGAAACAGGAAAAGAATTTTTATTCTTTAACAATATAAAAAATAGAGAAACACTTCAGAGAAAGATTGGTAAAATATTTACTAAAGTCAGTCGTAAACTAGGTCTATATGTCTTAAATAGGGATTCTAAACGACATAGACCCCTTTATAGTCTTAGAACATCAAACTTTATTGAGACCTATGCTAAATCGGGCAATTTAGACTTAATTGCTAAAATCGGAAACACAAGTACAACGATGTTGAATAGTCGTTATCTTAGAAAATTTTCTGAACAAAAAATTACTGAGATTTATTCTAAATTATATTTAAGATAATTATTTAAAAAACTAGTATCCACCCGACCTTACATTAAAATCTTCAACAATACCCTTGGCATCAAATTTAATTATTAATGTTAAATTTTTTGTACTGGTAGAAATATTTGAAGTTCTATTATTACTCCCAACAATAAGAAGATTCACAAAACTTCCTTCAGATGAAGTAGAGGTTTCAACTCTTAATCTATCATAAATCCAAGTTTCTTTTCCATCTCTCATAACCATATTATCTGCTGAACCAAAAATGCTAACGATTTCCTCTTGTTTTGTAATACCGGGTTTAATATTTTTTTTTGCTGTTCCAAAAGTTAAGTCAGAGGATTTTAAAGAAATATTTATATCTTTATCCTGAGAAAAAGATTTTGTTAAAAAAAAAGTAAGAGATAATATTAAAATATAAATAATTTTCTTCATTTTATTTTTTCTTTAAAGTTGCTTTTTGAACGAATTCAACTTTTTCAAACTCATTCCAAGTCTTTCTTATAGCAATTTCTGTTGCTTTTGGAGGAAAATTTGAAATTGGAATAAAGTCTGTTGTGTTACCTCTATAATTTAATTTTGCTCTTAAAGATATCTGAACACCGTTGGGTATATCTAAAAAAATAACATTAAGTTTAGAATCAAATCCTGTAAGTTTCCAAATTAAAAAGGGAACATATTGCCTTGCTCTTGAGTCCTCCACTGCCTTGGCACTTTCAAATTCTTCATAAGTTAAAGGTTTGGGGGCAGTAGCACTGCCTGTTAAAGTTCCTGTTTTAAAATCTGAATTTTCAATAATAATATCTAAACGTTGAAATGCTATTACCATAGCATTTACTGCCTGCTCTTTTGTTAGTCCACTATACTCTCTAACACCTATCTTATTAAAAAGTTCTCTATTATCTTTTTCCCAAACAGCATCTAAACTTCCAATTTGAGATTGACATCCAAAAACAAAAAAAGTTAATACAACTAATAAAATTTTTCTCATTTGATTTAGAAAACCACAAAAAAAGGTTTCTTACTAGTTTCTTACTAAGTTTTTTAGAAATTGTTGATTAATATAGTGTTTTGGAGCGGGTGAAGGGAATTGAACCCACGACCTAATCGTTGGCAACGATTCGCTCTACCACTGAGCTACACCCGCTTAATTAAAAAATTATAAAATCATAAAAAATATAAAAAATCCACTCGCTTTTTATAAAGCTAAATATTTTGTTATCTTATCAATTATATATTCTAATTTTTCTTTACTAGTATCAAATTCAAGATCTGGATTCTTAGGATTTTCATAAATTGAATCTTGACCTGTAAAATTTTTTATAAGTCCCCTTTTATATTTTTTATATAAACCTTTAACATCTCTTTTCTCACACACTTCTCTTGGCGTATTTACAAAAATCTCTAAAAATTCATTATCTTTGAACAACAATCTTGCTATGCCTCTATCTTTCGCAAACGGAGATATAGCGGCTACAATTACTATTAGACCAGAATCTACCATTAATTTTGCTATTTCAGAAATTCTTCTAATATTTTCTATTCTATCTCTTTCTGCAAAACCTAAATCTTTATTAATCCCTAATCTAATATTATCTCCATCAAGAATATATGTAAGCTTTCCTAATTGGTTTAATTTTTTTTCTAAGGCAACAGCAATTGTAGTTTTGCCAGAGCCAGATAAACCGGTTAACCATAAGCAAATAGGTTTTTGATTTAATAATTTTGCTCTATCTAATTTATTTACTTTTGTTTTTTGTAAAAAAATATTTTCAGATCTTCGTAAAGCAAAACTGATAGTTCCCGCTGCAACTGTTTCATAAGTTTCAGAATCAATTAATATAAATACTGCAATTTTTTTATCATTACCAAAATTATCATAGGCTAATTTTTCGAAACTTTTAAATTCTATAGTTCCTATATCATTTCTAATTAATTTATTAACAGCAAGCTCGTTCCCGTTATCTATGTTAATTTTATTTTTAATATTTAATATCTGAATCTTAGTTTCTTTATTATGAATCCTAATTATATATTCACGCCCTTTTAAAAAATTTAAATTACTAGTGATAAATACCTTTGCTTGAAATTGATCAGCTGTTTTGACAGAAGAGTTTACGGAGGAAATTATATCGCCTCTACTTACGTCTATTTGTTTATTAAGCTCGATTGCAATTGCCATATCTTCGCTTGCATGGGTAATATTTTTATTTAAATAATAAATATTTTTAATTTTTGCCATCTCCTGCGAAGGAAGCATGCTTACAATTTGATTTTTACGAACCGACCCTGAATAAATATTTCCATAATATAATCTTGCATTGTGTTCTTTTTTTTGAACTAGCTGAACTGGTAAATAAAAACTATTTTTATTTTTTTGTTTTATTTTTAAAATATTTAATTTTTTTATATAATCAAAAACACTAAATCCTTTATACCATTTTAATTTTTTACTTTTTAATAGAATATTTTCACCTTTAAGAGCAGAAATTGGAATACATTTTTGAGTCTGAAATTTAAGTGTTTGGGTAAATAAAAGAATCTTCTTTTCTACTTGCTGGAATAGCGATTTATTATATTTAACTAAATCCATTTTATTTACAGCAATAATGATATGCTTAATGCCTATAAGACTTAATATTCTTACGTGTCTAAAAGTTTGTTGAGATAGTCCTTTTTTTATATCAACTAAAACAATTGCTAAATCACAATTAGAGGCCGCAGTAATAACATTTCTTGTATACTGCTCATGTCCAGGTGAATCTGCAAGTATGTATCTAGTATTTCCAACATTTAAATACCGATAAGCTACATCAATAGTTATGCCTTGTTCTCGCTCTGACTCTAATCCATCGACTAATAAAGCATAATCAATTTTCTTTCCTTGAGTGCCAAATTTTTTAGATAAATTTTTTAAAGACTCTTTTTGGTCCGAAAGTATACTGCCAGTATCTTTTAGTAATCTTCCAATAAAAGTTGATTT
>Ga0194133_10008411_pt1 | contig 12033 bp, 8 predicted proteins | sample TA2KigOf40mmetaG_FD_155448 | JGI IMG/M metagenome (GOLD analysis project Ga0194133, IMG submission 155448) | Freshwater microbial communities from Lake Tanganyika, Tanzania - TA2015055 Kigoma Offshore 40m | ecosystem: Environmental > Aquatic > Freshwater > Lake | place: Tanzania: Lake Tanganyika...
AACCCCTAAGTTGCACTTTTTGGAAAAAGTGACACCAACATACATTATACTTAACTGACATTTGCTTTATATTCTTTCAAAAAATTTCCTATGATGTGTGGATATTGACCCTGTTGTTGGAAAAATAACCATACCTCAGGGTAAAGTAACAAATAATAAAGTATCTGCTGTCTGGATTCAAGCAATGAAACACTCACAGTTGAAGGAATAATTAGATACCCGACCCGATTGACCTGCAGTAAATAAGAGGCTGACCCGCCTTTGACCCGAGTATTTTTTGAATCGGCCCAAAGATATTTTTTGACCGGAAGGGAAAAATTAAAAAATTGGGATTTTAAGGGGAAGTTTTCCAAACCAATATCCAAACCAAAGATGGCTGACCCAACCCGAACAACAAAATATTGACCCGAACCCATCACTATGAAGGATTAAACCCACAAAACCTCTGCTTTTAATTCTCAAGCAGTTGACTGAAATTTTAGGGTCTTTGATGAATCTTTTTTGAGATTTAAAACAAGTATGACACTGTTTTTTTTAGATTTTTACCCATGGCAATATGTGATGTGCCTATACAGTTTAATTGTCATTGGCAAAACGATGGGCAAATCGTCCATTTACTATATAATTCAGTTTCTCACGTCTCAAAATACAATGTAAACTCTTCTCATTCATCATTGATGTTTCTACAGCTATACCAAAACCTATTTTCCCATTAACCACAAAATACAAGCAATCAAGTGCAGACCAACCTTGCATGACGGATCATTTGTGAAAAGTTAGACCTCAAATAACGAGATACAAATGAGAAGGCTGAGAGAGGATAAAAACAAGCCTTTTCTGAATAGTTTTATAAAGGATCCAAGACAACCAGATGTGTTCTGCACCTACCACAAGATTATAATATTGCTTGGAAAATGTAAAATACTAGAAAATAAATTCTTCAAATTTCTCAACAACCAGAAATATGTATAGAAAGACTACAAGTGTTTGATACTATATTCTACATTTAAACACAACTACTTCATCAAAATACAATAGATATTGGATCATTTTTTTTGCAAAACTACAATCAAGCTTGTTCTGTTCAAATGCTAACATGTATGTTCAATTTTTTGCTGCTAGGTTGTGATAGTTTAACTACAGGGAAATAAAAACTTTAACCTGAAAAAACCTTCTTTGAAATCTAATTCAAACATCTACTCAAAACACTTGGATATAAAACAGAATTTAGAAAATCAAGAATGAATTTTAAATTATGTGTTGATTTAATTTCCCCCAAGCTTTAACCATATCATGAATCAAAATTTAGAATTCAGATTAAATTATACGAATAAAAAAGAAAGATTCTCTCTATATGATTGAAGAACTTGAAAGATTTTATATTATATCTAATTACTTTTCTGTTTAAATATGCCTAAATTAAGAGATAATTCATTTTTTTCATCTGAGCATTCAGAAGAAAAAGAAACCTACAAAGAAAAATATATAATTTGAAGAGAAAGGTGGGTTCAAAGTTTATGTGGTAACAGTTGAATTTGAAATGATTTGTTGTTGTGAGAGCAAAAGAGTATGTAGAGAAAAGTTAATTAATCTTATGATAATGATAAAAGAGTAATAAGCTATAGTTATAAACTAAAGTAAAGAATAAAGAAGAAGAAACTTTACTTTTGATATATTGAGACAAAAAAGAAGTTTCTTTTAGTTCCTTTCATGCAAGAATAAGAAATCATCTTTTATACCTTGATCTAGCAAATTTTGGAAAATAAAAGGAAAATTTCACTTTATTTTTGCTCCTTTTTAATTTAAACTGGCACAAGAATCAATTTTTCATCAAAAAAAGCCTTCTTTTTGTTTTCATCTTTACAGAATCAAGTAAAAAAAGTTTTTATTTATTTAAATGTATTTGCTTTGCTACTAGGAAAACTCGTGCTAATTTCAAGCTTCAAATTTCTTAACTGATCTAAACATTGGGTCTATTTATTCTATGGCTAAAAATGAATCAATTTGGTATGGCTTTACAAAAGGGTTTTCTGAATATAAAGTCATTAAATATAATCAAAATCAATTTAAATTCCTGAAGCTGCTATTTGATGGGATTTTTTATTCTCTTCAATCTTTAAAGTTAATGTCTTTTAAATGTAATGCATGAAAATCTCACATAATAAGGCTGAAGAAAACACATCTAAGTTTTTATATGCTTTTGACAATATTTTGATACATGATAATAATAAAGAGAGTGTGATCAGTTCTCTCCATGGATAAACACAAAAAAAGATCCTTGGCACTATATATAAAGCAATTTGCGTGAGAATATTCTATGCAAATAAAATCATGTTGTCTAAAGAGTATTTTTTTGTTTGATATTTAAATGCGAGATTTCGGATCATTGCAAAACTTTTCCTTGGTTTTATTTCAAACTTGAGTGATTGCAAGGGACGGGCTTCTCATTTTCTGTTGAAAAAAAGTTTCGGATATCTTTTTTTTCATCGTCAGATATCTCTCTAGTTCTCTCATCAAGGAAAAAATAAATAATTTCATACCTTCAACAATTTAATTCTCGTCTTCCAATCAAAAGAAAGGTATAGTTAGAGAAAAAAAAATCAGAAATATAAAAAAATGTCTGAAGCTTGATTTATTGCTTCACAACCTTATTTTTTCAAAGTGGGAAGGTTGATTTGTTGGCTTCTGAGTGGGGTGGGTAAAATCAATGAATAAATTCTCACTCTGAAATGCTTGAATCAAATTTTTGCTGACAAAGTTACAACTTATTTTATCTCACTTCAAACATAATGAGAAAGCCTGATGAATGTCGGAAACACGAACAATGCGTTGTCTGCTGAACTTGAGGAGTAATGTTGATATCATATCTTAAATCTTTTTTTCAGAATCACACATACATCTGGTTGCCATATACTGAATTCCAATCAATGCCCTGAAGGAAAATGAAAAGTGTCATAAAGATATTGATTTTAGATTTGAGTGAATCAGATTTCAAAGGTAAAAGATTACTTGAAAATTGGAAACATCCACGTTTGCAATATTGTAACCCTAATAAAGAGTGTAATTTTTAATAATGATTTGAAGATTTTGTTTTGTTTTGTCACCTACCTGAAAAGGATTTGGATTGATGGCTGGGGCAGCAACTGCATATTTTGCCAAGGCAAGATTGTTGGCAGAAGTGGCTGAGGTCACTGAGGCCGTTGTCACCCCATTGCTGATAGAGACTGTAGGTAATACAGCTGACAGATGGCCAGCCTGGGCTATGGTAGATAGGCTAGGGTTGGCTGACCCAGATAGGTTGAGTGTTGTCGGAATAGTATGGGGCAAACCTTGAGGATGTTGAGTTTGAGGAGCCTGGGGTTGGATCTGTGAGGGGGATGTCTGGTCTTGGCGAGATTGAGAGACTTGGTACTGCTGCTGAGCCATGAGGGCTGCAACCTGAGCTTGGGTTGTAGATATTGCAGTTGGCAATTGGTAAGGAGCGTAACGGTAACTTGTCAAGATGGGTAGAGCCCCGCCACCGGCCACATGGGCTCCAGATCCATTAACTTGCATGATTTTTCCAAAACCTCCTAGAGTTGCAGCTGAGGGTACCCCTGGTGCCTGACCCTGAGCTGCCATCAAAGATACGAAAGACTGGTTTGGCTGAAGAGATGTCAGACCAGACATCTCAGCAAGACCTGAAAAAGACAATCTTGAGACTTCTTTGATTTAAAATTAAAGCTAGAAAGTCTATAAAACCTTGAACAGCCAGAGAATTTGGCCCTCCAGGAATAACAAGGTTATTTAAAATGACCCTTTTTCCCAACAGAGCAGCTGTATTTGCTGCTTGAACTGCTTCTTTTGGCTGTGCTTTTTTACATTCCACCTTCTTATTTTTGATGGTGTGAAAGTGAATCATACAGACACTGTCCACCACATCTTCATTTTCGAAAGTGACAAATCCAAATCCACGATGGCGCTTTGTCTGCTGGTCCATCAACATAACTGCCTCCTCAACCCGACCAAATTGGGAAAAGTAAGCTTTGACTTCATCCGCAGTTGTCTCTTGGCTCACTCCACCAACAAAAATTTTCTTAGTTTTATTTGCCTTGCTCTTGCTTTTTGGAGTTGCATGCTTTGGATCAATTTTCTTGCCATCCAATATGTGGGTTGATACAGCAAGGACTCGATCAACAGAATCTACAGAGGATGGCAAAAATTGTAGTTAAATGTTTCAGATTTAAATGATCAGTTTTGGAGTAATGCTGTTAATCTAACCAAAGACTAAAAAATCAGCAAACTTATTCAAAAGCTTAGTCTCTGTACCTGGACTTGTAAAAGTGATAAATCCAAAGCCTCTGCTTCTCTAAAATGAAAAATTTCAAGTATGAATATTAGGGCTTAATCTTTAAGAAAAACTGTGAAATTCTACTACAATCATTCAATGTTATATATCCAGTTTTATTACTTTTCAATTTTCATGTATTTATACTTTCTAAAGTCGATGAAAAAATGTTCTGGGCTACAATTTGATCCAATCAGTAACTATTTACATGAAGGCAATTTAACCTACTTGATCTAATTACAAAACCAGAATACCATCCTACAAGAAGTTTTTATGTGAAGATTAATTTTGTTCAGTTTCTGGAAGGTCTTATGATAAACATTGTCCAAACAAACATGGGTTTTTCATAGGAAGCTTTGTGAGAATCAAGAGTTTGGGGCTCTATCTTTCATAAGCCTTTTCTCAATTTCAACAATAAATTATCAATCTAAGTCAGGATTAGTTTTGGCTTTTCAAAATCAACACAAAATTAGCAACCCTGAGCAGTTTCAGAGGCTGTAAAATTCAACAATGCTAAGGAATAATTATACAAGAATAATCATTTGACAACAACTTTTAAGTGCAATATATTGTTGATGAATCTCTTAAAGACTTAATTATATAAGATAACAGATTTTGGTTTCACATTAAACTTGACATTAGCAATTGTGCATTTTTACACAAGATGAAACAAAATAAATTTAAAACCATATTTTTACCTTGATTTCATGTTAAAAATTTTCTAGCAAAAAGACTTTTTGTGGTAAAAGTTCTATTTTGGTCACGGAATGTTTTCACAAGTAGCTGAACACAAAAAAATTGATTCTCAAATGTTGAAAAAAGAAAGAGGTGTGCCATAAAAATGTGGTGCACCCACTTTATGATTAAAGTGTTGCATGTCAACTATTAATATTTGAAAATACTTTTTTAACATTTTCTGTGCTGAATTTATTGTTTTATTTTATCCACTAAATGGTTATTTCTCTTTACAATTTTGGAAATGCATGATAAATACTTTTCTAGAAAGTTTTAACCATAATTCAATAATTTGATTTGGAATTTAGAAAGGCATCAAATTAACCTCATTTAATTTTTATCTACTGAAATTTTCTTTAACTAATTTGAATAAAAAACCTTAAACTTTCCTAAATCCCTTGGCAAGATAATTTTTTAAAAGTTTTTCAAAGTTCTTGGATTGTGGTGGTAATTCTATCCTTTTCAAAGAACACCTTGATTAGAAATCCAATTCGAACCTTTTAGCGAATGAATTAATTGAAACAGTGCTTCTTGGTTGAAACTTTAAGAATTTTTCTCTCCTATCCGGATTTCTTTGCATTTTATTTCAGTACATGAGTTGATTTAATTATGCTTTTGAAACAACAAAGTTATTAGAATAAATAGTTGAAAGAAAGCTCCCAGTTAATAATTTCATATTCAAGAAGAATAAAAGTGAAAAATAAATTTTTGCAAATGAGTGTGCAATAGGAGTTGTTTTTAAGTTATCTAATGAGATATAGTAATCTAAGTTAGAAAATTAGAAATTTAAGAGAAGATCAAGAAATTTAAATTTACAATCTGCAAAAAATCTACATGGAAAAGTTATAGTGAAGAAATTTATCTAATAATCAATTTCCCTTGGCTTTTTTCCATCATGATTTTGGCTTTTTTGGTCATTAAAAGAAAACTTAGATAAATTCAAAGTAAATGTACTTTTCACATTGAATTGATTTAGACGTTAGCAAAAGTGCATTTTTTAAGAAAACAAATTGTGTAGATATTGACTTTATTCTACTGTTTTGTTTTTCTTTTATCTTCAGCTAGAAAATATGCAGAAATTTTTATTCCTCCGTTTACCCAACTTGATCATGAGACTGCTTGTAGAATACACAAACAGGGAATTGTTGCAACAGAAATGCAACCGACCAAATTAAGCCACATGTCTAATGTATTTAAACTAGACTATTTATGATATGAAAAGTTAGTTTCAGTCTTTCTGAACATGTTTATTTCTCTACAAAACCCAGAAATGTAAAGTATTTAATGCTACCAAGTGCAAGAATTCCATCCCCTTCAGACTACTACTTCCCAGGACATTTTTTGTACAATTCAGAATCTACTATTTCACCTCAAATTTACTGCTTTCTTTCCTAACAAAACCAAAGGATTCGTCCGTTTCATTTGGAGACAATCAAACACCTGTCGCCAGCAGGAAATAAATTTTTAAAATGAAGCCAATCTAGAAAGATTTGTGGAAGATTCCATGCTTCATGGAAAAATAATCGATTGTCTTTTGGAAATGAACTCATTTTCACCCTATCCATATTTGATCAATTGTGATTGAAAGAAAAGTGAGATTCTCACCTGTGTCACTGGATCTTTCATGACCAAGACGTCTGTCACAGAGCCAAATTGGCCAAAGTACTCCCTAAGCTTTTCCAAAGTTGTTTGCCATGATAATCCACCCACAAATAGTTTTCCTGCAAAAATAAAAATAAAAAGACTTACCAAAAGGGTGAGGAAAAAGCTCAGAAAAATTTGATTGATCCTTTGAAAATATGAAAACTCAGATTGTGGAGAATGGAATATATTAGGCAATTTGGAAACTGCTGATTTTTGCAGATCCTGAAACATCATCATCTTAAATTGATTGTTTTCCATATTTTCAAAGCAGAGAAAATGAGTCGAAAAATATTTTTTGGAGAGTTGTATTGTATTGTATTGTATTGTATTGGGCTCATTCTTTTCATATAGTACAAACTTTTCAAGAACCCAGTGCCCACTGATGCTTTTATAATCACATCAGTGGGGTTATTAAGCCAGAGGTCTTAGAGACTAATATGACTGTCACTTTTCCAGTGGAAAACTGGGATTTTCTCAATAGAAAACTTTTGCCCCACCCAGCGGAAAAACCACTGAGTCATATTAGTTGGCATAATATGAAATACAATAACAAAAAAAATCTCATTTAATTTCAAATTTCATCAAGTTCGTCATCGTGTTTAAGGACGACTTTCATTGTGGTAAGTCTTGGCCTTTAGGGTGACAGAAATCTTGCCATACTCTTGTCAGGAATGTAGACCCTCTTTTAAACCCTCCTCTTATCTAATGTTTCTGGATCTTCGTGTGTAGTTGTCTCCCCAGAATAATCTTTCAATGTTTGAGATAAATTTAGTCCCTCCTGAGCCTGTTCATTAGTCTTAGGAAAGACACTACAATCTGTGGGAAAAAGGAAAAGGGAACACTTTTGAAATATTTTAGGCCCTCATTACTATAACAGGCAGATTCACAATAACATTGGGGCTTCAATTTCATAAGCTTTTAGGAATAAGGGATTTGGTTTGTCCCTCCTTGAACCAGATGCTCCTCAAAAATCTCAGCAAAGCGGACTTGAGGGCTTCCTCCTTATGTAGAATGCCTTCTCTTGTATCTCACTATTGGTTGTTCTCGGAGATACAAATGCTGATTGGTTGGATGATGGCATCTTTCTATTGATTTGTTGAAAGTAATGTCAATTGTTATCACCACTTGGGGATCATTTCTCATTGGTCATTTCAAGGTCTTTCTTGAATGTGTCATGATTAGTCAGACGGAACGCTGATGTCTATTCTTCTGATTAGTTGAATTTTGGTGCATCTTCCGAGAGGAATTGTTGCATAATGTACGGACCGTATAATAATAATAATCTTGTGCAATATAGACTCAGGCAATGTTGATGTGCAACAACACCTTTATAAGAGTCCCGCCATAAAAGTTTATGGTCACTGCAGACTACCTTTACACTGACTAATAGTGCCATTGTTGATTTTTTTTTCAATCTGGGGTTTGAAAAATTGCTGACATGGGGGTACAGGAATTAACCTACAACCTTAGATCTAAGCACTCAGTCAAGTGCCTTTGACCTCTCAGCCACGGCAACGACTGTTGTGTTCATAACATCTCTTCACCTTCTATTCTTTCTATGATGGAGTAACTTTGCATTTCTTTTTCACATGATCCTTACTCCTATGCTTTTTGGATCAGTTCTCATTACTTTTTTCTCATGGTTGAAAGTACTAAATGCTTCTTAATTTTGAGGTTTTTTGGTCGTGCAAACAAATCATTTTGATAGAAAAATATTGACCACAGGAACAAGAATGGAACCTAGTTTGCCTGTTGGCATCTAATTGTGTTGACCTTTATAGTTTATACTCCTTTACCGCAAGAACTGTAAAACAATTCCTTCTCCACGATCAAAACTTCCATTCAGGGAAGAAGCAAATTGATATGCTGAAAGAAGTTGATCAGGTGATCATTGTCTTTCACTACTAGAGAAATAACCCTTCTGATCTAGAAAAAGCATAAAATTCAGACTTGATTGATCCAGTCTTTGATCTTTAGGTAAAGTAAATCTCCCACTGGCCAAATCCTTAATTTAAGATTGATTCATTCATTCTGTTGTTTAAAACAAGGCTGTGTGCTCATTTAATATTAAGTTTGCACCGCATTCTTTAAGAAAATGGTGCTGAAGCCAGGGAGAGGGAGGCTTAGCTGCTCTGGAACTGGTGGCTAAAAATAAGTACCTGGAGAACTGTCAGTTGAAGGTGTTGATCTTCCTGAAGTTGATCCATTCTGATTGAAATTCTCATTGCAATTTGCTAAACTTTCCATGGTTGGATGAACTGAAAAAAGCAGAAATTTAATTTTAATAAATGTTTACATGAAAGTCATCATGTGTATTAAATTAAAAATTTTAGATAACAGATATAATGATGTCAACCTGAACAAATATTTGCCCAAGTGGCGCAAGTCAATAAATATTACATATATACAAACAAATTTAAAACCCAAATCATGAGGTGCTTCAGCAAACACTTACAATTTATTCAAAATATGCTTGATCAAAAAACTTAGATTTAGGATTCCCAAGACCCTCTAAAGTGCCTTGTCTGTTTGGCTGGATGAAACTACGCATACATGTGTTGGACAAATAGTTTTTATCAAGTCACTTTCAACAACATTGGTTTAAGTTAGCTTTATATCCGCTTGCATATACCATTCGAGGAAATTAAGTCCTTTTAATTAAAGTGCTTATGGATGATTGTGACAGAGGAAAACATTTTTTTTCATTCGGAGATTTAGTTTGTGGATAATCCTTAGGATTATCCTTGCAGCTGCAGTACATGTTAAAAATGGTTGAGCTAAGCATAAGAAAAAGAATAACTAGAAGAAAAATAAACTGTTATGAGAAAGCAAATCTTTTTTCTTTTATAACTCAAGTTTTCATATCCTTTAAGCTGAGCTCATATTTTAGAAGTGAAGGTGTTTGTTAGGCTTGAAAAAAATCCCTGAATCATCTTCTTATAGGCTCCTTGCTACTTTACTTCTATCTAGTGCTTTAATGTAGGTAAAGTTTTAAGTTGCTTTTTCTTCGGCTGAGGCAATCTTGAAAATGGCTTTTTTGCTCTGTGGAATGGGAATTACCAGAGTCAAGGCCTGCTGTAGCCTTTGATTGGTTACCATGTCGATTGGCCTAATGATCTTTCGAATGACGGGCGTTTCACCTATGATGGTTCGCATTATAATCGATTTGCCTAATCATTGTTCGCCTAATCATTGCTAACCTAACTTGAGCCAACCAACCAACCTCCCCAAAACATTTTCCCCCCTCCCCTCTGGAGATGGTTTCAATCAAAGTTTAACCCAGAGATTTGATACATATATAAAGTCCACACAAAGTGAAGTTTCTGAGGTCCGCATATCAGGTTCACTAAAAATTATTTTTGAGGACTGATATAGACACTCAAAATTTTCAATAAATTTAGTCATTTGCCAATAGCGAATACTCTCAACAGCCAAATCCATGCCATTTTTGGGACCCTGAAATTTTTCTGGCCAGCCTCCAAGGATGCAAGCACTCTTTATAATACATCTCTCCAGTTTAACATTCAGCCTCAAGATTTGCCAAAATATCAATAAAAAGTGCACAAAGAACTTTAGAGACAGCTATGTTTACAAACTATAATGCTTCAATGTCCAAGTCCCTATAAACCAGAAAAGAAAGATAAAGATACCAAAAAATAATTTCAAAGGCATGCACCTCGACCCCAGAAAAGCAATTACTCAGAGTGTATGTATATACTTATAGGGTTGTCCATTTAAGTCCTTCTAAAGTTGCAATCAGCGTAATCTGCCAAATCTTCTTTCCCTCTATTGCCTCAAAAGAATATGCTTAGATATTCAAAACACTAATCTCTACCACAGCAACAAATACAATTTGATAACTTTAAGATTGTTACTGATTATATTGCTTTTTAGTAAAGAAGTTATTTTATTTTTGTCAACATCTGATAACAAATAATAAAACAATTCAATATTTTAAGAATATCTTTAAGTCTAATATTTCCAGTCATGGAGATAAGTAAATGATTATGTCATCAAATCTTCTCAAATTACAAAAAGAAAGGATCTATTTGTTAGAGATGGGCCCTGACCTGACCCAAGCACACTTTTGATCCGCAATAAAAAAGAGGCTGACCCATCTTTGACCCGCGGGTACTGTTTGACCCGACCCGAAAAGACTTTTTAGACCCGAAGGGATTTTAGGGGAAATTTTCCAAACCCAAACCAAAAATGTCTGACCCGGCTCCATCCGAGCAACAAAAAATTGACCCAATCTTACCTGTGGCAAAAATGTTTGACCCAGTCCCATCACTACTATTTTTTTAAGTAGAAAAATAATATCGGATTGAATGAGTCTTCACAAACATTGTTATAATTTTTGCTTTTGAGAGGTGTTTTTCCCCTGCCCCGATGCAAATATGTTAGAAATTTTGCTTTTCCTCTATGATGTAGTTTGCTTTTTCATGCTTGCCTGAACAAATCTGACCACCTCGAGTCTTTTCACGTAAAAAAGCGAATCTAATCGAAGGTTTACCAAAGAAGCAATTTTCAGGGATTGAGTAAAAAAACAGATCTCAAACTATCAAAACTTGATTTCATAACGGGATGTTTATACTAAAATTGAATGAGTCATTTTCATCCAAGATAAATATCTTTTTTTGTGTTGTTATTCCATTTATGAAATAATCTCTGCTACATTTTCAGAAGGAATTTCACATTTTGAAAGTTCAGTGCAAATCCTGACTGATAAAAATGGGAATATGAGAAGTCGTCGAATCCCAACTCATCGAATCCCAACTCACCAAATCCAACTTGTCAAATGGACTAACTCGTCGAATCCCAACTTGTCATAGGGACAAACTCATTGAACCTAACCTGACCCAACCAGCACCCACCCCCAAAGCATGTTCCCCCTTCCTAACCCGCAGGTTAGGAAGGAGGAAACATGCTCTAGGGGGCTGGTATTGGGTCAGGTTGTAGGTAAGAGGTGGGGGGGGAGGGAAGTCAGGTTAGGTTAGTTTCAACGAGTTTGTTAGTTAGACGAGTTGGGATTGGCGAGTTGGGATTCTACGAGTTAGGATTCGCCGACTTCACATTGTATTGATAAAAATATTTTGTTAAGTAAATCCTATATTGCAAAAAGACAATAATTATCATCAGAATATGAAAGACAAATCTTGATCACAGAACTCAAGGCCACCCCTAGAAAACACTTAATTTAATTTTTTTTTTTTTAAAAGACAATTAATTTCAGTGAGTCAGGCTGTTCAAGATGTTTTTTTATTGAGAATATAAAGGAATAAAAAACAAAAAGATTTATGATTGAGAACATTGCCTCGTGAATTCTC
>Ga0194133_10008413_pt1 | contig 12031 bp, 9 predicted proteins | sample TA2KigOf40mmetaG_FD_155448 | JGI IMG/M metagenome (GOLD analysis project Ga0194133, IMG submission 155448) | Freshwater microbial communities from Lake Tanganyika, Tanzania - TA2015055 Kigoma Offshore 40m | ecosystem: Environmental > Aquatic > Freshwater > Lake | place: Tanzania: Lake Tanganyika...
TGAATCATGTCAGATTAAAAGCTAATCATCCTTAAAGAAATATATAAATAATTTCAGAATCAAAAAGACGTTGAATTCGAGGATGTAAAAGCTACTCAACTTCTAAATAAAAATGCTCCTACCTTTTGTTCTTCAAGTCAAGTCTCCGAATTGCTCATATTTCATTATATTCTTTTGCTCAGTTTTGAAAAAAAGTCAGAGTTGACAAAGATTTTACACTCACTTTACGAATAGACAGTTAAAATAGGCAGTTAGGTGATGCACTTTTTAAAAATGTCATAAACAGTGCTTAAATCAAAATCAAAAGTTTTTATGGAAAGTGTGCTGAATGGAAGAGTGATTTATTTTGGACAAATTTGTCGAAATCTCTCAGAAATACCGTGAAACATCGGCAGCTCATGAAAGTCTGAATTTGTTTCTTCGATCCCCCGCCTTTCTATTCTAACGTTTATTACGGATTGATGAAAAACAAATTTGACATTGATGGTTGTTGTGAGGAGAATCCAATGAAACCCTAATGCCATATGTAAATATGTCTGTGAATTAGGATAATCCTTTTGTGCTAACGTTTTGTTTGCCATTTGCTGATGCATTTGGTCTTGGACATGTCAACAAAGACTAAAAAAGTGACGCTTCAATTCAAGCTTCGCTAACTTTTTGTCAAGGGTATGAGAAGTAATAAAAGTTTGGAACGAAATCATGAACTCATGAATTTTCTAGTGTCTGCCGCTTTGTAATAACTGTGGGTGGGAGGGTTTAAGACTTTTGCATTTCAAAGAAAATAAAAAAACCTCTTCTGTTATTGAATCCTCCTTTTAACCTTCCCCTTCTACTTTCTCCATTTAGTCAGCCCCCATTACCGCCAGTCTCAAAGGCCAGAATTAAATCTGAGACCAGAACATGACAATAACTTTTACCTGCTTTTACGAACCATTCAGAGAGCGTTCTCTCACCCTACAACCCCTCTTTGGCTTAGACGGTCTAACTACTTCAAAAGTATAGCTTATCGCAACAACAATGCTCAGGATAACAGGCCTTTTATTTTCACACACATGCTCAAATGTGTCTCATTCATAGGCCAAATTTGAGTTCTGAGCTAAACCTAGCTCAGAACTTTTGATTAAACCACCAGCCAACCAAATCAGCTCAGTAAGAATATAGAGAGTGAAAGTGATCGAGTGAGAAGGGGGGGTTGTTAGACTTGATTTAGAACATGAAAATATTGGCAAAGGCGACTTTGCGTCCTATTTTCCTATTAAAATACAAATACTTTCTTATGCCCTTTATAATTGCAGAAGGGTAGAGTCGTCAACATACAAGATGGGGAGGAAGAGAGGTACAACATTCCATTCCCCACATTACCACTCGGTTTCATCGGCCACGTAAGTTGCAAATCCGAACTAGGTTATTTTTTGTCAGGCCTTTTATGCTTGCTGCTTCCTTTCGTGGATGTGTAGATTAGTTTGCTTTTACTTTTTAGCATGTCTCTCTTTAATACCTAACCGTGACGTGTTTTTTTTCCTTTTTCCCTTATGCATGGTTTTGATACAAAAGTTATCAGTTTTAGTGATACAAAATTTTATTATGTAACTTTTTGAGTTGAGCCTTGTAGAGGGCATACGGTTTAAAACCACAACACCTGCCGATCTTTACTTTCAAGGCGTGTTTTTATTGTCAATTCAAAAATACCATGAGGACCCTTTACACTCATTCAGCAATAGTATTTGAGACCCAGCAAAGAAAACTGCCTTGTAAAGGTATTAAACTTGGCAGGCATTAGGCATAAAAGCAAGGTTTTTTTTGTTCTCAAGCCACCCAGGTAGAGATTTTTGTCTTCGCCTAGGAATTCGCTGAGAGAAAAAACGTTTATTGCTTGTTGTTTCTTCATACGTACAATTCATAATATTTTAAACTATAATTTTGTTGACTTGAATGTATCCCATTTTATTGCTTTACCAAATATTTTCAATATTCAAAGTAGTAGCACTATTTTTGTTTTCATCCTTTTTTTAATCAATCATGAAATGAGACCACAAAAGGGTCGAATTCGATAACCTTACGTAACTGACAATTCAACATTCTAAAAAGGGTCAGAAAGTTTATTTATTAACATTTATAGCAACGTCTATTTGAGAATTGTCACCTAAGCATGGGAGCGAAATAAAGTTATATTTTTATCTAAAACTCTGGCATTCTGTGGTGCAGGACACTGGACAAGGGGTGATGAAAAAAACTGTCTGTAACTGATAGCTTCAGAAATAAATAAAATCCAGACTAAACCTGCCCTTTTAGTGTCGGTTTATGGAAGCCACCGAAGAACTAACCTCTTCGACATAAGTACCACGTATGCTCCAGATTTTACGTCCTATTATCATTTTATCGCCAACAGAAAAGTCATCACTACTCGAGACCGAATATCCAAGCAGCTGGAAGGTTATTAGATGATAGGAGAGGGGGGAGGAGGATAAATGTGGTGGGATATGGGGAATAGCAGGCGTAAAATAATAAAATAAGAAGGAATTCCAAGTAATTTTAAATGATCCTCTTAATAGCTATGGCACTTTAATTGCATGCTATAAGGGTGTGGCCATCTAGACCAATCGAAAAGTTCGATTTCGAGGCAAGAGGTTGCTAATTTTAAATGCAAACTAAATGACTCAATATTTTCTATCGTTGAAGGTTGAAAGGCAGCAACTCTTACGAGGATGGAATTTCACACTTGTTTCGTTGTAAGTGCCGAAGCAAGGTTGACGCACAAATTTGTAATTCAAAGACAGTTTATTTAAATAAAGCAAGGGAGTTAAAATTGAGATGAGATCACATCAAATTTTTATTGCTTTAAAAGCACACCAATATTTATATGTAAATCTATAAAGCAAGTCGTTGTAGACAAGCGTTTATATGCAAATACCTAGAAACTTCACCTCTTCCATTTTTACGGCCAAGATTTACCCTTTTCCCCCCTTCATTTGAAGTTGATATACAGGATCTTCGATTCAAGAAAAAAGCGTTGTTAAGAGTAAGACTATAATGTCACTAAAATAGCTTTCTGGTGTAAACAATCTTTCTCTTTGGTTTTTTACACTCCTGGAGTAGTTTTTTTTACGAAAACACCATTGGCAGTAATTTGTTGAAACAGCTAATCTGCTTCCGATTCCTGGTAAGCTACTTTTTTTACCAAATTTGTAGAATTGGAATTATCTCGTCTCTCATGAATGAAAAATAATTTCCCTTGGTTTTTCCCATTCTGTGCTCGGCAAATTGCTGTTGTTCGATTAGAGATTTAATCGAGTCAGTTTTGTTGTGTTTTTACTTTTCTATGGGAAAACATTCCATTTTTGTACCTAGACCCTCATCAAATCCTCCCCCTTGTACTGCCAGCCAAATTTTTCCCGTATCAATCGAAGTTTTGTACGTATCCAAGTTGATTAAAAATTGGGGAAGAAAATGTTAAGTTTACCACATTTTAGATCCCATGAACGAATTTGTGTTGATCCAGAGGCTGGTAAGAGTGAGATTTGTACATCACAAAAGATCTTAAAGCAAAAGTCTATTGAAGAAAGCTTGGAGATAGGGAGGAAATCTGCAGGGGCCATTAAATAAACTGTAATGAAATTTTCTTCTTCTTCTCTCCAAGCAATCTTTTCATACAAATATGAACGAATAGGTTGACACGTGGCCCATGTTTTAGCAATTTTCTAGGATAAAAATAAGATGACCCTCAGTTAGAATGGGGGAGAAGTTGGTTATTTTTCTGGTAAAAATAAATAAATAAATAAACAACAAAAAAAGTTTAAATAACATTAAAGCCTTTGCTGATGAGATCTAAATCGGATAATTACGTTACTACTGTCAATCACCTCCAGTGAGCAGTATGGGGAAGGGTGTTGAACTTCTCACTTTAGATTTTGACGTTCGTGAAGAGACGAATAGGAGTAGTAGTCGTAGTAGTGGAAGTGTTCTACTTCTATCCTTGACAGAGGAGGGTGATTTAATCCCCTTTGATGCAATTATTGACAATTTTGAGCTGCAATCGACAACCATCTGTAGAGCAAGAGGATTTGTTTCTCACACAAACCGTGAACATTTTATTCATTCATTTCTAGATCTATTCACTCGCCTTTTATGTTTTGAGTAAAAGCAATTTTTCTCTCACAATTGAATCTGGTCTTTTCCTGTTTGTTGATACCACGTGCTTTTATACGAAGGGAAATTAACATTGAAATATAACCAATCGTCATCCAAAATAGACAACGTACTCACAAAAACTTGTCAATTATTCGAATTTTAATCTGATAAATCGCCAGCAAAAAATGTTTATTTTTGCTCTTTTACATCTGCCTGTCTTTTACTACCTTGTTTTGATGAAAACCCAAGTTTAGAATTAAAATTTTCTGGCTCACTTTTTCATCAAGCCTGCTACATGTATCCAAAGACTGTGGCGGACAAAAAAGGTAAAAAAGTGATTTTTTAATGAGAAAGAAAGATCGAGATATTTTGGTCAGAGGAAAGATAGGAACAGGTCAGGAGAACCTGATGTTCAGAAAAAAGATTCGTTCAAAGGCATGAAAAAACTAAATCATTTGAAAGAAAGGTAACGAAGATCATTAATTCTAAAAACATATTTTTTTGATAAGAATTAAGTGGTACAACAAGAAATCTGATCTACTATTAGCGAAGAATTAACTATTTAATATAGATGTAAATTCTGCTCTCTCATTGTTTGCCATGAAGTTTAATTATGCCATTAGATGTGTTTCATTTCACTTATTAGGAAAATATATTCACTCTATTAAATAGTTGATGAAACATATAATTATTATTGATTTTCAGGCAAGCACCGGGACAGGGTATAACGGAATATCTGGTATTAAAATGGAGGACGGATTATCAGGAATCGGAAAGGTAAGATGATCAACTTTTTCGAAAAAGTCAAGTGAAAACCATCCGACCTTTTTTCCAACGGCTTCTTGAGATGGCCAAGCACTAAAACACGTTGAAAGAGTGAAAACTATTTAATCTCTCTTGCTCAACTAGAAATTTTTCGACATCAGGTCAGAAATAATTTGCTTGCATTCCTCTCTTTTATAGTAGTTCTTGAGCTTGAATTGTCCACATGAGTCAGTAAAGCAATTTAAAATCCCTTCTCTTCATCTTAATTTTGTATTGTGCTGGATGAAATTGAGCCTAGTTGAGGATTAGGATGCTGGTCATTACGTTTATACCACTTGAATTCATCTCATATAAAGACCGTGGTCATTCACCCGACTGATCAGAAACCAAATCTGAAAAAGACCATTAATTAAATCGTCTATTTTTTGCATCTAGTGCAAGGTTTTATGGATGTCGGTGAGGGCACTTAAAATAATTTGATTTTCTGTCAGAGAAGAAAAGAGATTTCCTTTTTCACATCTCGTCCTTTTCCTATTTGAACTGTCATTCTTGTGATATTCTCGAGAGGGCCCAAGCGACCAAATCTGTGAGTGTCCGTCCATTGAGACAATGAGATTATTTCTCTCAACACATTCAATTCAATCAACCAATTTGACCAAATGAACAAAACGGGGCGAGAGAGTTAAGTTAAAAAAGAAGAAGGGGCAGAAGAAAAGGAAAGAAATCATATTAAATTCATTTTTTCACCAACTCCAGTTAGATACAAAGTGATATTATCTTTTATAAGGGGAGTTTGAAACAATAAAATCAACAGTTTGATGACATTTTTTAGTTATTACACTAAAGATACAAGTGCTAAGACCCACAGTCTGGGATCGTACTTGTCAAACACCTCTCCACCTGTCACTTTTATTTAAGTCGTTTCGGCCTTTTCGCCTAATTGTAGGTATCAGATATTTGGTGGACTGGTGACTAAAAAGTACTGATAGTGTTTAATGGTTGATAACAAGCGATGAGAATATAACCCCAGGGGTACGTTTGGAAAAAGTGTGGGTGTGGACGGCATGAAAATGACGCAAACTGTGTTATTAACAAGCAATTGGTATGGCTATGGCCAAGCAACTTTTTTGAGCTGTGAATCTGCTCCACCTAAAAAAAAGCTTCAACTTGGCACAAGACTGGCTTAACTCATTAAGTGATTAGAACATTTCGACTTTAAAACTAAAGGTAAAACATGAAAGGAATGACGGAGGTGAATAATATTCAAGCAGGTAATACGCAAAAAGTAAATTTGCTTGTTTTAAGTATATTAATCGATAATGTGGGTCCTTATTATCAAGGTACTTTTACAGCATCTATTTATGTCTTACAAAAGCTATTCTGAGAGAAATTCATCAAAGACACATATGTAGATTAAAATCTGATGGTTTAGAATTGTATTTGTTAGAATGTAAACCTTAGAGAAGTAGGAAGCTAGTCCTCTTGGAAAGATGATTTAAGATACATTTAAAGTTTTGGTGATATCAAATTAGATGAATGTTTTTTTATTAATTAAAAGCACACTGTTTTGGCTGGGAATCACTTGTTATTTTTTTGGCAACCTTGGGTCAAAGGTTGCCTGGAGCCGGACCTGCTGGGGTTCGAACCCCGGACCCTCAGATTCTCAGCCTGATGCCATGACCACTCGGGCACGGCAAAATAGACTATCGCTGATGAATGATTTAGCAGACCCATGGATAAGATGTGAGTAGAGCGATAACGAAATCAGATTCCTGGTGAAGAAATCTTATTTTGACTATACATGAGATTAAATTAAATGATTTTGAACTTAAGTATTTATTACATTGTATCTAACCTTGACCAATTGTTTGTCATTTTAACCAGAATTGTTGCAAAGTTTTTCTCATTGAGAAAAAAATAATCAGTTCTAATAAAGGATGTCGCAATCAATCAATCAATCAATCAATAGGTGCGCAATCAAATATCTTTAAAGATATTCTTAGGCAGGCCTTCTTCCGAAAATTATCTTCAAAAGATGATTTCGAAAATTGCAGTTAATATATTTGACTACTTAAACTACTAAAACTGTATTGGGATCTTAAAAGTTGCTCGCAGCATCTCTTTTTCTCAATTCATCAATCGCTGATGTCAAAAAGAGCAGCTTTGTTGTCCCGTTTTCAAAGTCACAGAGGGGGGCTCGTAAGGTGAAACGGGATTGTCTTTGGACTTCTACTCCGGAACAAAGCTCACTTCTTCATTTCACTAAACATATTTTAAGCAGAAACGTAAGCCAATTTTTACATGTTAAACGAATTGAATCATCTGTAAAACCTCTATGCGAATTCTGAACACACGATCATTACAAATTTGGAATGTTGACAGAATTTTCGAAAGTGTGTGAGAGTGCTTATGTGTGTGGATTTTTTCTACTCACTATTTATTCTGCCTCCTTTCTTATCGTAATGGTGTCGTTTAGATAGCAGTCAACACGAAATACATGCATAACTAAATTGCCAGCTACTTGAGACTTTATTCGAGCAACAAAGTCTCTTCGTCAGTTCTCTCGATCACACTCTTTTTTATTGTCTAGAGATTTTGTCGTTCGATTCAGATTGACCAAATTTATTTCCTTTGGCTGGAGACCAAGAACTTTTTCTGAACGCCAGCCACAATACTGATTTAGTTTCTTTAAGAAGTCTAAAATCCAACAGACCAACAAAAATCTCAACCGAACATCAAGCCATCTCCTCAAGCATGTGCACGAGATAGGTTTTGCGATAAACAAAGGAATTTTACTAAAACTGAATTGTACCCTGAAAAACGAATACCAAAAAACGAAACAAAACATTGTATTGTTTGAAAGAACTTGATCTGGATTCTGTCCATGTTGTGTCTATTTCTTTTCGTTTTATGTGGTGATTCGAATCAAGGCCTTGAAAATGGAAATCGTGCTTTACAAATGGCAGTATTTATCGTAAGTCGCACACCACACCTTCCTATTTGCAACATTTTTTGTTCCAAACTGAAGTGTACATCCACATTCATCAACTCATCCATCTCAGGACTTTTTTTGACACACACCCTCTCGCACCAAAGAGAGAGGGCTTGTCTGGATAAAAATCTTAAGCAAACGACATTTACTACCGATCACAGTGATTCAAAGCTCAATAAAAGTCCAAATAGCGTTCAGATAGTCCCTTCCAGACCAGGAAACTAGTGAATCTTTAGTTCCACGAGTGAGCTTTTAAAAAGCCACAGTGTGTGTTTATTTTGCAATAAATTTTGTCACATAATTTTGTGGTTTCTAGGAACTCTGACAGGCGTACCTCAAAACCACTTCAAGCAATACTAATTTAAGTTTTTAGCGAAAACTTATTTTTTTAAAAGCTGTATTTTTTAGCAAGTATGCTTTTCTGTTTCATCAATTCTCACACGGGTAAAACCTAAGCATTGGAATGACAATGGCCTTGTAGCACAGCTGGAGTCAAAAACCTGATTCTTTACCTTCCAAACAAAATGCCATTCGAACGGTTAACAATTTTCTAACCTTACCAAACTCTTTCCCTCACTCTTCTAAACTTGCCATCCCACGAAAGATCGACCGAACGTGTTGTTGAACGACATAAGTAAAGACCCACAAAACCCTAGCGATAACAATCCGTTATTGTTTTAAAACTATTTTTACTCCAACGACTGTTTCTCGTTCGAGATTATAACAAAGAAAAGGAAAGAATTTTTCTTGTTATCCTCAGCTAGAAGAACTTTGCCATCCAAAAAATTTCAAATACCTCCATGAACCTGTCACAAACCGAAATCGATTTGATTTGTCTTTTTTGCTTCGATGTGATACGCTCTTTTCATCTTGAGTAAGTCTCTTCTGCTGGAATACAAATTGATCCATCTACAGAGCCCCTGCTGGCCGTATCAAATTTTGAGAGTTGAGACATTTTACTTAAACTTTGAGTTTGATTCGCAAGGTGAGAGTTGCCAGAATTTTCTCAAGCTTTTTAACGAACAGCAATCAGTAGTAAAAAGGCGTTATAAATGAAAGAAAAAATGGTAATTTTTATCACAATTTTTTGTTAGCTTGCTTCACATGGTCTGAAAGAGTCTTCAAGCATTTTAAACTGTTACAATTATTAGAAATGCCCTTAAGCTAATCACTTCAATTCTAAATTCACCAACAAATTGCGAATGATGGCCAATGTTTTTGGAATGGAGAAAAGGCCAGCTCATATCGATCGCTCAATTCACTTTTTAAGTCTTTCTGTTTTCTCTGAGACTTCAACAGTTGTCTTGTCAGCAAATTTTTGAACCTCGGTTCTCTCTCTTTCTCGTCTTAAAAGCTAACCTCTCTAAGCCAGTCTTGAAATAGAAAATTCGAATAGGCACTGGGGACACAAACACAAAAAAGTAGCTAAAAACACAGACCAATGTTATAATATAATGAGACATATTTTCGAGTCTCAGTTCGCTTTCTAAATTTTCAAATAAAGAAAATGAAAGAAAATTTCATCCAAAAGTTATTGAAAGATGCCTTACTATTAATGTGCCAGTTTGTTTCCCCTCCAATGACGGTTGAATTTGTTGTTGTTATTAATAACAGTGCTGGTGCTGCTGCACCCGTTTTATTCATTAAGAGTGAGATGTTTACCAACGATTTGATATAATAGCGCATTTCCTGCGAGTGCATGACCGGCTCACCCTTGTCCAGTCCGTGGGTCGTCCCAGACAAACCTAAAGAGCTGACGAGGCAAATTTACAAACACGTAATGAAACATTATAAAAAGATAAAGTGCAATTTCAACGTTTATTATTAAATTAGGTCCAATCCAATTAATAGTATGCTCAAAACTCAAAAAGGACTTGCGCCAATTCGCATTGTTTCTTAAAAAAATTCATAAATTCCTTGTTATCAATATTTTGAAAACTAAATTTTACCATTCTCATGAATTAAAAAAAACCTTCAGGATTTTTCCAAGCCATAGCTGTCTTATTTTCAAAGTTGATATAAACGTTTCAGAAATGCAAACAATTTTATCCATCGTCGATATCTGCTTAAAAGAGTCGGCCAAACTTGTCAAAATTATCAATCCAAAACCTTACTTTTTCTGAAAAAGAGATATGGGTTCAAACATTTAAAAGGAGAAAAGTGGAGTGGAGGGTGGGGGCTTAGAGTTTTTGCTCAACAAAAAATGTGCAACCATAAAAATTAGCAATTAGTGAAAGAACTCTCGAGCATATAAGCAAAAAAAAGAAGAACTTAAAATGGCGTTGAGCTTGAAAGGGCCTGAAGTAGTTTGAGCCATTTTTCAACCGACCAACTGTGCTTTTAATCATCAGCAATGTTCATCAGGCTTCAATTTGGCATTTATTGAAGCAAGAATCTTCTGGTACAGAGCGTTAAAATAAAAATTTTAGTCGACCGAAAAAATGGTCTTTCAAGACATTGAATATACAAAAGCAGTACTTAAGAGGAGATACAGAATCTTACCTTGGATGGCACCGTAGACTCTATGTCAATTAATTTTTAACATTAAGAGTTACAGTGTGCATCTATTCTTAAACGTAACTTCTGACGCGTTGAATCGCTGTCACCCAAAAATAGAACAAATGAAATCGCTTCAGAAATTACTTTTGACAACTTAATGAGGGGTAATTCTTGTTTCTTTATTTGGACTATTTGTGAAGCAAAGGAGGAGAAACATAGAGGGACAGACATAGCAATTTGAAATGTCATTTCAACAAATTTTGACATGTTCACAAAGTCAAATATACAATTATGAAGCTTTGAACTAATTTTTGTCTAGCACGTATGGTTACTCTTCAAAGATGCAGATTGGTTTCAGGTTAAGTTTTGATGAGTTTTATAGTTCAGCAATGCCTTAAAGTCAATGTGGCGTGTGTAAGTGTGTAAAACATGAAAATGGATGGACAGATAGCTAAGAAGCTTCTTACCCCCCCCCCCCCACTGCCTGTCTCTCTCTATCTCTCTATCTGCCCTGTGGTTGAGCATATTAAGAAAATTACGTCGATGATAATTATGGGAATTTGTTTTTATACGTAACTTGCTACGCGAGTACAGGCTCTTCTGTGGACTTCCCCACTACTTCCATCTTTTTCATTCTAGCTCTTTCTCACTGAGTCATTTTGAATTTTCGAATGAAAAGCCCAAACCATGAGCTTATGGGAACTGAAGTAATATTTTTGGGCCCACTGTTGTTTCATAAACTTGAAAAACTTAATATTTTTCAACTTTTATTTCTTCGAACAGTACATTCAATTGAATAGACTTTGACTAAAGATTAGTGAAAGACTGACTAAGTTATTTTTAATGATTCTTAGGGCATTCAAGCAACCACTTTTAAAATTTATTTGAGTTGTTTACCTTAATCTTTGAGACTGAACGATTCAACGAGTCGAACATTCGTTCCTAAAAACAGGAACCTTTGGTTTTGACACAATACCTTTATGTCCTTACACCAGATTATATGGCCCAACATCAAAGATGGAATGCAAACATTTGTGTGTCTAAATTTGTGCTCTGACTTGTATTTTCTATCCTGTTGTTTCGTTCCAAGTTACGTTCTCTCACTCACATACACATTAGCATAAAACTCCAATTATGAGCGATACGAGGCCGAGTTTTTTTGCAGCTGGAACTCCCCTGCTTTGTTCTGGTATGATCTGTGCCCCTAACTGCCAAGAGAGATCTTTTATAAAATTTACTTCTTGAGACCAAGAGTCTTTGAAACAGAATACTTTGTGGAAGGCTCCTTCTATGTATGTATTCAAATTTGTTTGCTCCAAATCAATGCACTTTGGAGACCTTAATTGAAAATCGAAAATGAGATTAATTTGTTTGAGTTTGATTAGTTTACTCAATGGGGAACTACTTTTTTGCCAAGATCTTCACAAACTTACTTCTGCAGATTCATTTGAGATTCATAAATTGTGCTTTTTATCATTTGGAAAAGGGGGGAAATAAAAGGTTTTTTAAATAGTTTGAAATAAAAAGGGGCTTTAGTATTATGAATTATGGGGTAGAACGATTCCCCTACGCTGTTGGTAATGACAGAATGCAAACACACATAGGAGCCGACACTTATATTGAACCTGCAATACCCACAGTCAGTTT
>Ga0194133_10008414_pt1 | contig 12029 bp, 14 predicted proteins | sample TA2KigOf40mmetaG_FD_155448 | JGI IMG/M metagenome (GOLD analysis project Ga0194133, IMG submission 155448) | Freshwater microbial communities from Lake Tanganyika, Tanzania - TA2015055 Kigoma Offshore 40m | ecosystem: Environmental > Aquatic > Freshwater > Lake | place: Tanzania: Lake...
TATGCCAGGCGGAGTAAAAAATTGGGCTTCTGGGCAAACTCTTGATGCCGCAGATTTAAATGACTATATTGCGAATCAAGTCATTGCAAGATTTGCAACCATAGCCGCAAGAACTGCTGCCTACGGTATTGCTGGCGCGCCAGCACTTCAGTCTGGCCTCTTTGCGTATGTTGAATCGACGGAGAAGTTGTATTACTATGACGGTACATCCTGGGATGAAGTCGGCGCCCAAGTAGAAGATAGTGAAATAGTTACCATAAAACTTGCCGATGGTGCTGTGACCACTGTCAAACTTGCAGACGGTGCCGTGACAACTATAAAACTTGCGGACGCCAACGTAACCACAGCAAAGATTGCGGACGCCAATGTAACCACAGCAAAGATTGCGGACTCCAGCGTAACCACAGCAAAGATTGCTGATGGAGCCGTAACATCAGCAAAAATCGCAGACGGAACAATCGTAAATGCTGACCTCAATGCATCTGCCGCAATTACTTTTTCCAAATTGGCGACATCTACTTCATCGGAACTTGCATCTATTATTTCCGACGAGACGGGTTCTGGCGCGTTGGTATTTGGGACTTCTCCAACCATAACGCCAGCCGAAGGTACTACAACCAATGCACACAACAGTGCGGGCTATCTGGGCATGCCTCAGGTATTGGTCACCTCAGGCGGAAGAACTCTCCAAGCAACCGATGCGGGTAAACACATTTTGGTAACAACAAACAATAATCAGGCGATAGCGATTCCAGCAAATTCATCCGCAGCGTTTCCAATAGGAACAACCATTGTGATAGTCGCTGGCACTGTGTCGGGTACGACAGTCACAATAACCAGCGATACGTTGCGTTTGGCAAACAGTGCTTCTACGGGCACAAGGAACATTGCTGCCTACGGCATGGGAACATTGTTGAAAATCAATACAACAGAATGGATTTTGACGGGCAACGGAGTCACCTGATGGTCGGCATAATCATGCCGATTTACGGCTCTACTACTACTACTACTACGACTACGACCACTACCACTGCCGCACCTCCGCCTCCCACGACAGACCCTACTTCGCCTCCCACGACACAGTCGCCGTGTGCAAGTAACTGTGCGGAAGCATATGCCTCTGGGTTGTACCTTGTTCAAGCGATAACCACTTCCCCCGACCCAAACCTTTGCGACCCCAATTGCGCCAGCATGTCGTACAATCAATTAAGCAGGGCAGGCTGCCCGTCATTTGCTTGCGACGTAGTGTGCAACGGTTGCCCGACGGCGCCTCCGCCGTGCGCCGTTGGTGCAGCCTGCACGGCTTGCGCCGAGGCGGAGGGAGTACCAGGTAATTGCACCGACCTCTTTGGTGGCTGCGTATGCTTCTACATCGGTACCCCAGGTTGGCACGGCTACGGCGGCTTTTAATATGATGGCAAGTTTTTCATTGACGGTTGGTTCGCCACTATTGATTTGGTGGTGTAGGATTGCGACGACTACAAAAGGATAAAAACCATGAGCCGATACAAGTTTGTTTTCGTCGTTGACGGCGAGTTTGCCACCTCCGCATCTTGCGGTGGCGACCCCCTTCCCGCGCATTGCGAAGCACTCGTCGCCTGTTTTAGGAGCAATCCAGTAATAGTGGAAGTGCCCGAAGACCACCCCAACTACGCCCACATTGTGGAGGGGTGGAGGTGGGATGGAAACGATTGGATTCCGCCAGAGGGCTGGGTTGCGCCAGAACCCGAGCAGCCGAGCGAAGGGTAGCAACCATGTCTGCGTGGTCCGATTACAAGAAGAAGAGGGCGGAGGAATTGGCCAACGGCGCCGCCGTAAGACCGACCGACCTCATTGATTCCGCCAACTATGCGGATGCGAAAACAGCAGAACAACGATATGCGATGTGTCTTGTGTGTCCAAGTTTGATTAAAACAACAAAACAGTGCAAAGAATGTGGTTGCTTTATGGTTCTCAAAACAAAACTAAAACAGGCGACATGCCCGCTAGGGAAATGGTGAATGCCATCAATTTTCGTACAAATTCCGTCTTATAGAGATTGGGAACTTTCCGAAACTATTCGAGATGCGGTCGCTAAAAAAAGTGTTGACAACACAGTTGCGTTCGGTGTTCACAACTGCATGTTGGCTGATGACGACATCTCATTTGATTTTGGTTCCGCAATTGTCCGTCTAGAACAAAGCATCGCACCCAACAACATCGGCTTACAAAAAGCCCGCAAGATAGCGAACGCCCTGTACGACGGCGAGGACTACTACCTGCAAACCGACGCACACATGCGTTTTGTTGAGAACTGGGACAAGATTCTTATTGAGGACCATAATGCATATCGTAATGCTGGCATCCTAAAACCTTTGATAACCCAATACCCAGGCGATTATCAGCATGACAAGTTGCCAAATTATGCAAACCCTCCGTTTCACGAAACAACAATTTGTTTTTGCGAAAATCGCAAACAATTTTCACAAACACTTATTCCAAGCCAAACAGCAGTGTCAGCAAAACCTGCGTGTCGTTTTTATTATTCTGTGTCGGGAGGATTCATTTTTGCCGACGGCAACTTTTCCAAAATCATACCAAATGAAAAAATAGCATTCTGGGGCGAAGAGCCATTAATCGCCGCACGAGCATTCACTCACGGCTATGACATAGTGGCGCCAACTCGTTTCGTTATGTGGCACCTATACGCATCTGGCAGGTCGTTTGAACACATGCGCCGCCATCATGTTTGGCAGGATTTCCCAGAAATGTGGCAAGAAATGGATGCCACTTCTAAAGCCGAATATAAATCAATATTCACTGACCGCAGAATTTCCGATGATGCTCTCGGCACAGAGAGAACGCTAGAAGAGTTTGAAGAATTTACAGGACTCAACTTTGCAGATAAAACAATCAAATGCTGGATACACGAACACTCTAATTTATAAGAAGTGTTTTGCTATTGCCGTTGAGGCAAGGACAACCCACGCGACATTGAACCAGATGATTGTCGGGAGCGTCTTTATCGTCGATGTTAGGATAAGCGCAAGGCTCGACACCAGCGCAAATATGTAAAGCCACCACCACTGCTTACCGAACAGCAACCCAGGAATGATGATGGATAGTTTGGTGCCGAACGCCCAGGCTTCAATTGCGTTGACTTTGTTCCAGTAACTCTTCTCGAAAAATTTCTTGGATATTTGGGTGATGTCTCTTGGTGTAAGCATGACTCTTTCTTCTAGTCTACTAAATTTTCCTGTATTTCCCGAAGTATTTGACTACTAAGTCGCGATTGTCTAAAAACTTCGTATTTTTCAGAAAGACTAGCAAACTTCTGTAGTGGGTTTACGTGAACTAATGAACTCGCAATTGTGCTTAATCGTTTTGTCACCTGATAACGCTGAAGAATGATTGGTCTATCGGTAAGGAACTCAAGATAAAAAATTGGTTCATTGGCAGCAAGATGCAACTCGTTGCACCCTTCCCACAGTTGTATTTCTGCATTTAGTGGTCGGTACCACTTGCCCACGTCAAATTCGCCTGGAACTATAGCACCATATTTGGACATTTCGGTCTTATGGAAAAACGGAGACTCCATGGAGCCAATAACGGACTCTTCACAAAAAACCAAAAGAGAATATTGAATATTTACTAGCCTGTAATTGTTTATGGTCGGCGGATGAATGAGTTCATTTATCATTTGAAGTTTGTCTGGGCGTTCGTATTGAATTGTTCCGTCGTCCGCAAATTTTGTTTTTGTGTCAACTATGTTGTTGAACACAAATGTTCGCTTCATTTTGCGAGAAGTCGCAGGACAGTTGAAATATACGTCAGGTCGCCTTTGTGGTGTGTACTGTTCAAACCAAGAATGATAAAGTGATTTTGGCGATGGATAAATATGATTTAAGTCGTATTTGGACGCCGCTGGCCAGTATGGAGCCCAATAAATAGTAAGTTCTGATTGTTTCACTGATTCTCCATGTTGGTGGATTCTTTTACCTCTTGGTAAGACGGTATTTGAACTGGCTGAATTATCTGAGGCTGATTGTTCGAAATTCTGTCTGAAATTATAAAGGTGCTTATAATCCACTTGTCTTCTGATATCGGAACTTTTCCAACGTGTGGATGTGTCCAATTAGCAGGGAATATCCCCACCCTGCCAGCAACCGCTTCTATTTCGCATCCCTGTTCTGGAAAATAAGTTCCCCCTCCACGCTTTACGGTATTGAGATATATCACAACACCAAGAACTCGTGAGTTTATTGGGTCAGGGTCCCAAGGGGCTCCATCGTGGTGGCGCCTATAATATCCCTCTTTTGGGGGGTAATGTTGAAGACGAAAACCTGTGCTTGTAAGTTGGGTTGCATGTTGCAGTTCTGTAAACGCTTCCAGATACAACGCCATTGCCGTTTTCAATCCAGCCAAAACAAACATCGTCGCATCCCTGAATTTCAGATTCCCCGTGTTGAATAGTTCATCCGAATCTTCACTAAGACCAAAGTCCATTGAATTTTTAATCGATGCGTTAACTCCGCCTATTGTGGGACCAGGCGCAAATACTTTTTCGTAGTGTTCCTTGCACGCGTCAATCAAAAACAGGCAATCACCGCTTGATATTGCATCATCAATGCTTGCTATTGCCGTGCCTTTGCCGCCAACAAAATTAATCATATGCGCTAAGTTCGTCTGGATTTTGACTCATTTCGCTAAGAACCACAAACTTATGGTTGTTAATAGACATTTCTTTATGCATGGCAGTAAGCATATAGTCCCCAAGGCTATTGATAGCGACCGTTATGTCAATTTCGTGTGGGGATATTGGGCGTGTTGCCATCTTTGTCGATTTATTTAAAGGCAAACTCATCGTAGACATAACAATTTCAATTTCTGAACAATCAATAAAGTCGTTTCTATACTTAAATGAGTAAGCCATGTTCGCCTCGATAACTTCAGGGCATGCATAAAATTCTTTGAATATTGGAATGTTTATTACGCTGACCTTGCTTCGGTCAAAGTCCATACTTTCCGAACGAGGAGAATCTCCATTTAGAATTGGCAAAGACCATTCACGCGCCATGACAAACGCTTCGTTCAACATAGAATCATTGGGACAAAAAACATACCTATCCATTTGTATTTTCCTTCGGCAATTTGTCTGTCCGTGCCTGCTCGCGCTTATACATACCTTTCCAATTTATTGGTCTACGAACATTCATGAATCCCAAACCATCAAGCAACTTATGTAGATTTTGGTCTCCTCTAATTAGTTCGCTTTCCTTGATGCCATCTTCACGCCTGAATGGAATTGCGTGCAGCATCGGAGTTCCCTCCTCTATAGAGAACTCAGAATTTGAAATTATGTTTAAAACCACATTGGCATGATGGTAGTAGTCGGTATTCACAACTCCAGACATTACTTGATAATCTGAACTTGGGGTCCACTGCGGACCAATGAACAGCGTTGAGTAGCCAGGGGCAGTCTTGAATAGCCAAGGATTTGTTAATTTTAGATACGCCGAATTGTGGCGAGTTTTTATTCTGGAAACAGGGCAGTCTCCAACTTGTTCGTTCCCGAATTGATTATTAAACAGGGAATTTGTCGAAAAAAATTCGTCAGCAAGTTCTGAATACTCGTTAGCGAACAGTAATTCATGAGAAACTTCTGTATGTGACAAATCGTATTGTGCTTCCCATCTTTGCTGCAATTTATTAAGCGGCGGTCGTATATCTAGTTTCGCCCATAGCGGAACTGTATATCCAGTTCGCAGATAATCAGCAAGCCCGTAACATCTTTTTATTCCTGATTCTCCGCCTGTTGAGTTTTTATACCAATCTGGCGTTTTGTTTCTATTTGCGTACACGGAAAGTTTTGGGTGCAACAGCACATTTGTTGCGGGAACAACAAACAACTGATTGTCTTTTGGTGTTGGAATGTCATCAAATGCTGAGCCTTTAACAATCCCAGAGTTTCTACGTCTCTTAAAAAATTTCATGATGTTTTACGATTGTTGACTCAAGGGCAGTCCGCTTAAGTTGCGAAACATGCCTTGCTGCTTCCCTCCTCACAGCAAATGCGTCAAGTTGAATTGTTGCCAGGTCTTTGTTAAGGAGACCTTGACCTTGCGCGACATGCCAAAAATGAGCGTTTTGGAAAAGTTCGTACCCAAAAGTTGGGATATCAAAAGCCTCTGGCAATCGTTCTTGCCAAAGTGCAATCAATCTATTCAGTGATTCTGGCCGCGCCATATTTTTTTGTTCGCGCCACATTTCGGTATCTTCCCTATCGGAAATATAGTGCATTGCCACCATGGTTATTATGTTGTCCAAAAGAAGTTCATATTGTTTGTTGTATTGAGCAACCGATGCACGAGATGCGGCGGAAAATGTTGGCAAAACGGATGCCAACATTCGCGCCTGTTGAATTGATGTAGTAATAGCCGTAGCCTCTAAAGGCTCAACGAAAGAAGATGACAATCCAATCGATACACAATTGAATGCAAATGCTGTTTTGTGATATCCAGATTTAAAACGAATTATTCTTGCTGGCTGTATTTGCTTGCCGTGGGCTTCGCTTATTTCTTTGACTGCTTGTTCATCTGAACAAAAATCAGAAGCAAAAACATATCCGTTTCCGCGTCTTGTTTGCGTTGGTATTTCCCACATCCATCCATTTGGCATACAACGCGCCCTTGTATATGGGCGAATTTCTCCATCCTCTGATGGAGGAGTTTGAAAAACTGCAGCCGAATCGCAGGGCACATATTTGCGGTACGACACAAAATCTTTTTGGGAATCAATTAATTGACCCATTAAGATACGCTGAAAACCACTTGCATCTACATAAAAATCACTAGAAATTAATTCGCCACCATCCATAACCAAGGATTCAATGAAACCACTTTCGGGATTTCTGTTCAACCCCTTAACCAAGCCCTCAACAAAAGAAATGTTTCTACGCTTGCATGTTTCGGTCAGGTACTTGTTGAGTAAAAATGTGTCAAAATGAAATTGATTGACAGCGTGATGGGGGTTGTCCTTATTCAACACGACCGTGTTGTCGTGGAGATGCGCAACCATTGAGTTTGTAAGCAATTTGTCATTTTCTAGACAAAATGCGTAGTTGGAAGCAAAATGTGCTTTCCCCCACTCCCCATCACTTACGCTGTGAAAATACGTGGGCGTGTGGTTTGTCCAGTTTTCAAATCTGATTCCATACTTATGTGTTGCTTGAGTTGCGGCAACCATTTCCGACACCGAGATATTGTTCTTGTCTTGAAAATGTATGCGCCAATGCTCGGTTGAACCTTCGCCAACCCCAATAATTCCAATGTCCTTTGATGAAACAACGGTTATATCCCACAATGGGAAAAATCCTCTAAGGATTATTCCCGTCACTAATCCAGAAGTTCCAGAACCAACGATAACTATTTTCATTGACGCCTACTGAAGCCATGTCACTAGCGAATACTTAATGGTTTCGTCATTTTTGCCGACTGGGGCGGCATAGTGGTAATAAGGAAAGTTTGATGGGAAAAGCAAAACGGAGCCCTCTGCTGGTTTGATTGTTGCATCAAGAAGGGGAAAAACGAGTTCACCTCCGCTGAATCCACCATTAACAAAACTGACGAGACTTAGGATTCGCCCGTTTGTTGGTGCGTGGTCCACATGTCCTTTGTACTCCGCCCCACGCCCGTATTTTAACAGTCTGAATCCCTCGTCTACTGATAACTGAAGCGAGTAGGTGTTCCTATAATGCCAAATACATTTGTCAATTCGCTCACGAATAATCGCCCATTTCTTCACGAGTGGAATGAGTCGCTCCTGTGAAACGTTTTCTGTGGGTAAGGAAAGGGGCGCCATCTCACAACCAAGCGATGTCCTGTGTATGTCGACAGCATTTTGAATGTTGTGCTTATTTGCGCCCACGGTCGTTTGATACCACGACAGATATCCCCAATCCTGCTTACATTCTTCTTCTACGAGTTGAAGAAAATCTCCAGGTGAGTAAACTGATTCGTACTCCCTTAGGCAGGGTGCATGTTCGATGAAGTTCATGTGAAGATACTATGGGACGTCGGCATTCTAAAACGAATAGAAAGTTAGAAATTCTCTAATTCCCAAGCCTTTAGCCAATTAAGGCTCTTAATTGTATTGACCAATACTTGCTTCAAAGTGTAATTTTCGTCAGTTTTGGCAAGTGTGTCAAATGATGTCAAAAATGCTTCGTCGTCAAATGTTGCTGGGTCGTAACCAAGACGAAGTGCCGATTCATAGATTGCAGCAGTTATATCGTTCTTCACGCGAGCAACGACTGATGCCTTTTCTTCTGCTGGAAGTGTTGAAAAGTCAATCATTTGAATATCCTCCGAAAAACCAAGTTGTTCTCTGATATGTTTGTCATCAATCATACTATAACTCAATTATCAAGGTCTTCTACAAGGGTCATATTACCAGAAGCAACATGAGTTGAAATACCCCTAGTAAGTACATACATTCCACCGCCCTTGCCAGGGTTTCCTGGATTTCCCGTTCCCGCTGCGCCTCCTGGATAAGTGGGGTTGTGTCCAGCGTTTCCAGGATGTGAGTTTCCAGGATGTGAGTGATGGAACTGATTACCTGGATGGCTATGAGAAAATGCGTTTCCAGGGTGGTGCCACGCGTTTTGGTTCACGTGATGGTGTGAATGATGGTCATGGTGGTGTGCACCGTTCCAAGCGCAGCATCCAGCAGGATGATGGAATGATTGCGCTGGGTTATGTGAACCAGGGTTGTGCCCTGAAGCGTGTCCAGGGGGGTTGTGTCCTGAAGCGTGTCCGCCAGGGTTGTGTCCGCCAGGGTTATGAAATTGAGTTCCAGGTTGTGTTGCTCCAGCATTTCCGTTGCTTCCAGCACCACCATCTGTTCCCTCACTTATAAAGATTCCGCTACCCGAAATAGTTTTTGCAAGTACGACCACCGCTCCTCCACCCTGACCGCCAAGGCCAGCGGTTCCAGGATTCCCCGCAGTTGAATTTCCTCCTGACCCCGCCCCTCCTGGGTTGGCTGAGCCATCAATTCCGTAAGTTCCAGCATATGCCCTTAATAATCCCGACCCAGTTGTGTACAGCCCTTCAAGTGCGGTTTCTACACCATTCGTTGCCGCAAATGATAAATTTCCAGAACTGTTTACTGAGTCATAGGATTGATTTGCTGTCCATCCCGCGTTTGAGTTCACCCTCGTAAGAACTGTGCCGCCAAGAACCGAAGTTGTCATGGCTGTGCCTTTGGGCATCCCAATCGTTCCATTATTGGTCAATGTTCCACTTACGAAAATTCTGAATCCATTTGTGAACAACGTAACGCTTGAATTAACGGTGAGATTTGCATAATACATATCTCTGGACAGGGATGTGTTGGTGGATACGGTTACCGTTCCGTCAATACCAGCACCGAATAATTTGTCTGTTCCCGTTTTTTGAACTGGACTTCGGTCCGAGCCAAATCTTTCGAATGCCATGTCATGCCACCTGCATGTAGTTCACGGTGCCAGCCGATGCCCCAGTACCTCCAGTTACATCGGTGCTTACACCAGCATTGAGTGATGACGCAGAAGAAACAATCAAAATTACCCCACCCCCACCGCCACCAGAGCCAGACGTTCCAGGTGCCTTGAAGTGTGCTGTTCCAGAAGAAACGGTTATATACCGTGCAGCGATAACGACGACCCCACCACCAGCGCCAGACGAACCACCAGCGCCGCCTCTCAAGAATGTTGGCGTTGTTGATGCCGCGGTGACTGCCCATCCGCGGATTGCTTGAAATGGCTGCTGATAATACAAAGAACCACCGAGTGCTGAGGTTGGTGCTGTGGCTATTTGTGCTCCGCTGGAGCCGCCAAGACTGTGGGTTACCGCCGTGTTCGCCGCACCACCCTGGGCGAGCGTGCCAGCCGTAGTGAAGCCAGTCGTAAATCCAACCACCGATGCCGAACCAAGCGTCAAAACATTCTGAACAAAAATCCTGTAGCCACTTGGATTGAGTTGTATGCCGTCATTTATCGTTAGGTTGCGATAATTGTAGTCTCTTGTGAAAGTTGTGTTTGCAGAGATTGTGGCGTCGCCATCCGCTCCAGTCCCATAAACAGGGTCTGGAAGGTTCAAATAACTTGCCAAATTCGCCAGTGAGCCCGAAATACTTGATGTGGACTCCGCTGTTGAAATTGACGAGTTGTTCAGACGGACAAAACTGGCAACCATCAGGTCTCTTCAACTCCGTTCATAATAATATTCACTGCGGTGTTTGCGCTGGCAGAACCAATGATTTGGTCGCTGTTGGTCGCGTTGGCGGTGCTTCCGTTGTTGGTGAGCACCAAGTTGGTCTGGAACGTGAGCGTCTCGTTTGCTCCAATAGACAAAGCATTGAAGAAATTCTGACTGGTTGCCTGAGGTAGACCCATTGTCTTGCATACAAGCGTCACCGTAACAGCAGCCGCTGTCGTGTTGCAGAGGATAATCTGCTTGACGATGGTCGTCGTGCTCTGCGGCACGGTGTAGAGCACCGTGCTCGTGTTTGTCGTAAGTTGGGTAGAACCAACCAATCGTTTTTGTGTCAATGCCATATCAGATAACCTCCATGTAGAACCTTACCAAAGCGTCTCGTTGCAGTGTTGCAGAAAACGCTGTTGTTGCTATTTGTGTCGAATTTGTCGTGGATGCGGCAGTTGGCGCAGTCGGAGTTCCCGTAAGCGCAGGACTTGCACTGAAAACAACAACACCAGTGCCGCTCTCATCGGTTAATGCGCTGGCGAGGTTTGCGCTGCTCGGCGTCGCAAGGAAGGTTGCCACGTCAGTTCCGAGACCACTGACACCAGTAGAAATTGGCAGACCAGTTGCATTAGTGAGAGTACCGCTTGAAGGAGTGCCAAGCGCTGGAGTTACAAGTGTCGGTGAAGTAAGGGTTTTATTCGTAAGAGTATCCGTTGAGGATATTGTTACGACGTCTACACCTTCAACCGTCAGACGTCCAGCGGCGCCTCTTGCAAGAGTCGTGTCACTTGCATGACCGAGTTCAACTGTTCCGACTCCGAGAGCGGTGGTCGTATCGCCAGCAAGTTTTGTGAGTGCGATTGCCGCAGAAGCGTTGATGTCGGCATTGACAATCGTGTCATCTGCAATCATTGCAGAAGTGACTGTGCCAGTATCGGTCGTTTGGACGACTGTTGCGCCGACGGCGATGGTGGCTGTTGAGCCCTCGCCTGCGGTGTGGGTTACTGAAATGCCCGTTCCCGCCGAAACATCTGCCATGTAATTTCCAACCGTGTCGGTCGCAAGGTTGATAGGGTCGTTGACCCACGCGGTGCCGTTCCACTTGAGGAAATCGCCAGAAGCCGCAGCCGTGATGGTGACATCGCCGACGTCATCAAGCGTGTTGATTGTCGGGATTGAGGCATTTACCCATGCGGAGCCGTTCCACTTCAGGAACTCGCCGTTGACGGCATTGGTGATAGTGACATCGCCAATATCGTTTAGCGTTGCTGGTGTCAGCGATGCGGCGTACGTTTCGGTTGCTATGTTGTCGTAGGTTGTTCCGTCCGTGGTTATTTCCCACTTGTCGTTGGTTTCGTTCCAGCGAAGAGCAACATTTGTGGATGAACCGCGCTCGATTTCGATTCCCGCGTTCTCCGATGGGGCGCCAGAGGCGTTGCTGTTGAAAACGATGATGTTGTCCGCCAACTCAATCGTCTCTGTATTGACGGTGGTCGTGGTCCCCGAGACGGTCAGGTTGCCCGTGACCGTCAGGTTGTCGTCGACGGTGACGGTTCCGCCAGCCGAGTCAATCGTCAGGTTGCCCGACGTGGTGTCTATTTCCCCAGCGGCAGTTATTCCGATTCGGACTGCGTCAGAAATTAATCCAGAAAATGATGACAGCCCATCCGCGTCAACAGAGGCAATCACTGTTCCTTCAGAATTTTGCCATTCCGTCAGGTAGCCAGATTGCGACGATGCGCCTTTTATCAAAAGGGCGTCGTTGGCTGCAGAGGAATTAACAATATGCACCTGTGCGGTGGGAGT
>Ga0194133_10008417_pt1 | contig 12028 bp, 12 predicted proteins | sample TA2KigOf40mmetaG_FD_155448 | JGI IMG/M metagenome (GOLD analysis project Ga0194133, IMG submission 155448) | Freshwater microbial communities from Lake Tanganyika, Tanzania - TA2015055 Kigoma Offshore 40m | ecosystem: Environmental > Aquatic > Freshwater > Lake | place: Tanzania: Lake...
TTCGGCGGCGGGGACTTCGGGGGGTTCGGCGGCGAGGGAGATTTCGGCGGCGGCGGGGATTTCGGCGGCGGGGACTTCTAGCGTCGCAGGGATTTCCGGCGGCGATTGCGCATCAGGCTGGCAGAGGCGCAGGCCGACCCTGCGATCGCTCCTCGGGACTCGGGCGCGATGTCACACCTCACGCTCAACAATTGCACTATTCGCGCGCCGGGCGCCGCATAGAGCAAATCCGGAGCATGAAGCAGAGGTCCGAGCGGTCCAGTTGGGCACGCGGCTAATCCTCCGCGGAGCGGTGCAGGCGTCGCGCAGCCTCGGCGATTGACCCGCTCAGGCTCGGATACACCGTGAAGGTGCCCGCCAGCTGGTCGACCGTGAGTCGGGCGTCCACGGCGACAGCGATGGGGTGGATGAGCTCGCTGGCGCGCGGGCCCACCACCACGCCGCCGATGACAATGCGCGAACTCGGCCGACAGAAGAGTTTGACGAAGCCGTGGCGGATGTCTTGCATCTTTGCCCGGGCGTTGGTGCCGAGCGGGAGCAGCACCGACTCCGCACTCACCAGTCCCTCGTCGACCTCACGCTGTGTCACGCCCACGGTGGCGATCTCGGGCGTAGTGAAGACAGTGCTCGACACATGGCTGCGATCGAGAGGCCCGACCGAGTCGCCGAGCGCGTGCCACATGGCGATCCGGCCCTGCATCGCGGCAACGGAGGCGAGCATGAGCACGCCCGTGCAGTCACCCGCGGCGTAGACCCCTCTCGCGCTGGTTCGCGACACGCGATCCACGACGATGAAACCGCGGTCATCGACCTCGACCCCTACCTCCGCCAGGCCCAGGCCCTCGGTGTTGGGCACCGAGCCCAGGGCCAGGAGCGCGTGACTGCCCTCGACCTGCGTGCCATCACCGAGCGTGACCACGACTCCGTCATCGGTACGCCGCACCGCGTTGGCTCGCGACCGCTCGAGCACCGTCATGCCACGGGCAGCGAATGCTTCCTCGATCACCGCCGCCGCGTCCGGATCCTCACCCGGCAGCACGCGGTCACGGCTCGACACGAGCACGACTTCGGTGCCCAGGGCGTGGTATGCCGACGCAAACTCCGCACCCGTCACCCCCGAGCCCACGACGATCATCCGCTCCGGCACGCAGTCAAGGTCGTAGACCTGATCCCACGTGAGGATGCGCTCACCATCGGGCTGCGCATCGTCCATGATCCGCGGACGCGCCCCGGTGGCCAGCAGGATGACATCGGCATCGAGGGTCTGCTCGCCCTGAGGCGTGGAGGCGATCACCCGGGAAGCTGACTCCAGGCGGCCCCGACCGCGGACGTAGTCGACACCGTCGCGCTCCAGGCGCGCGGCGATGTCGCGGCTCTGAGCCGCCGCGAGGTCCTTGACCCGCTGGTTGATGGCCGTCATGTCCACGCTCAGCGTGCCGGCGCGGGGCGCCTCTCCGTGGACACGGATGCCCAGCGATCCGGCCTCCGCGGTCACCGCCAGCAGGTCTGCCGTCGCGATGAGGGTCTTGCTGGGCACGCAGTCGGTGAGGACAGCAGAGCCGCCGGGCCCGTCGGAATCGACGATGGTCACCCCCGCGCCGAGCTGAGCCGCGACGAGCGCGGCCTCGTATCCACCCGGACCGGCACCGATGATCACGACCTGCGTCACGGCGCCATTGTGTCGGACACCCCACAGCCAGCGCTTCCACCTCTACCCTGGTCGCGTGGCGCTCTATGCGGCGTACGGCTCCAATCTCGATCCACAGCGCATGGCCGAACGGGCCCCCTACTCGCCCGTCGCCGGCACCGGGTGGCTCGAGGGCTGGCGGCTGACCTTCGGGGGCGAGGACCGCGGGTGGGACGGCGCCCTGTCCATGGTGGTGGAGGAGCCGGGGAGCTCGGTCTTCGTCGTCCTCTACGACATGCACCCCCTGGACGAGGCATCACTCGATGCCTGGGAGGGCATCTCCCTAGGCCTGTGGAGCAAGATTCGCGTCCGGGTGCAGACGCTGGACGGCAGCGTGCTCGCCTGGCTCTACGTCCTCGACGCCTACGAGGGTGGACTGCCCTCGGCCGACTACCTGGCGATGATCGCCGACGCGGCCGCTGCCGGCGGGGCGCCGGACGACTACGTCGAGCATCTACGCCGTCATCCGAGTGGCTGACGTTCCTGCCCGTGTGAGGGCGGCGCTGCTAGCGTCGCGCGCATGACCGATACGACCGTGGACCAGGTCTCCTCCGATCCCGGCGCTGCCGCGCGCGCGGCAGCCGAGGCCGTGGCCACGATCTCGGGCGTCCCGCATCACGAGGTCGCCGTGATCCTGGGCTCGGGCTGGGGGCCGGCCGAGGACGCGCTCGGCACGACGGTCGCGGAGTTCGACGCCGATGCCCTACCCGGCTTCCGCCCACCCGTCGCCGACGGCCACCACGGCCGAGTGCGCAGCATCGACGCTGAGGGCACGCCCGTGCTGGTCTTCCTCGGCCGGACCCATCTCTACGAGGGCCACGGGGTCGATGCTGTAGTGCACGCGGTGCGCACGGCGGCCGCGGCGGGATGTCGGGTCATCGTGCTGACCAACGGCTGCGGTGGGCTCGATCCGTCATGGTCACCGGGCACTCCCGTACTCATCCGCGACCACCTCAACCTCTTCGGTGTCACCCCCCTGCGCGGGGCGACGTTCATCGACATGACCGATCTCTACTCCGCACGACTGCGCGCGATCGCCAAGGACATCGATGCCTCCCTCGACGAGGGCGTCTACGCGCAGTTCCTCGGTCCGCAGTACGAAACCCCCGCCGAGATCGCGATGGTGCGGGCCGTCGGAGGCACGCTCGTCGGCATGTCCACCGTGCAGGAAGCCATCGCCGCGCGCGAGGCCGGCATGGAGGTCCTGGGCATCTCTCTCGTCACCAACCTCGCGGCCGGCATGACCGGCGAGCCACTGAGCCACGCGGAGGTGCTCGCGGCCGGCAAGGCCGCCGCGTCTCGGATGGGTTCGCTGCTCGCGCAGGTGATCCGGCGGCTCTCGTGACACCGCAGGAGTGGTTGGCCGACGACCCCGATCCGACGACGCGCGCGGAGCTGACGCGACTCATCGCCGCCGCGGCTGCAGGCGAGCTGGCAGCACGCGAGGAGCTTGCCGACGCCTTCCGAGGGCCACTGGCATTCGGTACGGCGGGCCTGCGCGGGCCGATGGGCCCGGGTCCGAATCGCATGAACAAAGTGACGGTGTCACGGGCCGCTGCCGGCATCGCGGCCTACCTGCTCGCTCGCCACCGGCACCCCACCGCTGTCATTGGATTCGACGCCCGGCATGGATCGACGGCCTTCGCCCGCGACTGCGCCGATATCCTGGCCGGAGCCGGGGTCACGCCACTCGTGCTGCCGCGGGCTCTGCCCACGCCCGTCCTGGCCTACGCCGTGCGCGCCCTGGGCGCCCAGGCCGGCCTCATGGTCACCGCGAGCCACAATCCCGCCCGGGACAACGGCCTCAAGGTCTATCTGGGGGACGGACGCCAGATCGTGCCACCGGCCGACGACGAGATCGCCGCCCTCATCGCGGAGACCGGACCCGTCGCGGACCTCCCCCGCTCGAGCGAGCACACCACACTCGGCGATGACATCGTCGCGGCCTACGTCGACCAGGCGGCTCGCGTGCCGCAGCGAGACACGCCCCGCGACGTCGTCAGCCTGCACACCGCGATGCACGGCGTCGGCACGCCCGTGCTCCACGATGCGGCCGTGCGCGCCGGCTTCCCCGCGCCCTTCACCGTGGGACAACAATGCGCTCCCGACCCTGACTTCCCCACCGTGGCCTTCCCGAACCCCGAGGAGCCCGGCGCCTTGGATCTCGCCATTGCCGAGGGCCGACGCGTCAACGTCGACGTCATCATCGCGACGGACCCCGATGCCGACCGCTGCGCCCTCGTCGTCGGCGTGCCCCACGGCCGCGCCGCCCATGCCGACACACGCCAACCGGGCACGTGGGTCCCGCTCACGGGCGACGAGGTCGGCTGGCTCCTCGGCTGGTGGCTCCTGCAGCGCGGCGGATTCACCGGCACGATGGCGGCGTCCATCGTGTCCTCTTCCATGCTCGAGCGCATCGCCGAGGACGCGGGCGTCCCGTTCGTCACGACACTCACGGGCTTCAAGTGGATCTCGCGGGTGCCCGACCTCGGCTACGGCTACGAGGAAGCACTGGGCTACTGCGTCGATCCCGAGCACGTGGCCGACAAGGACGGCATCACCGCGGCTCTCCTGGCCCTGGAGCTGGTCGCCTCCCTCAATGCCGAGGGCAGGACCGTCTTCGACGTGCTTGACGAGCTGGCCCTGCGCCACGGCGTGCACGCCACCCGCCAGGTCTCCCTGCGCCTGCCGACATCGGAACTCATCGCGGCGGCGGTGCAGAGCGTGCGCCTTGACCCACCGTCCACGCTCGGCGGTTTGCCCGTGGAGGAGATCATCGACCTGGCGCTCGGGCATGCCGGACTGCCGCCCACCGATGGCATCCTCATCCGCCTTCCCGGAGCGCGCGTTGTCATCCGGCCGAGCGGCACGGAGCCGAAGGTGAAGTGCTATCTCGAGGTCGTGCACCGCGTCGACGGGGCCGGTCTCGCCCTCGCCCGCGAGGCGGCCGACACCACCCTCGATGACCTCGCCACCGCCCTGCGCGAGCGGATGGACTCAGCGTGATCTCGGGCCTGGACGTCGATGGCCACCGTCTCGTTATCCGCCACCGCACCGACGATGACATCTGCCCGGACGACTCATCACCATGGGATGCCTGGGATGACGGCGACCGGGTGCCCGGTGAGCACCACCGGGCGGTGATCGTCGTGGACGACCAGATCATCGGCACCCTGTCGTGGCATGCCGTCCACTACGGCCCCACGGTCGGCTCACGGCATGGTCGATGGGGATCGCCCTCGCACCCGCCTGGCGCGGGCAGGGCTGGGGATCAGTCGCGCAGCGCCTGCTCGCCGAGCAACTCCTCGAGAGCGCTCACCGCGTGGAGGCCAGCACCGACATCGACAACCTCTCGGAGCAGCGGAGCCTGGAGAAGGCAGGCTTCGCCCGCGAAGGCGTGCTGCGCGGTGCCCAGATGCGCGCCGACGGGCGACATCATGATCTGGTGATGTACGCCCGGACGCGATAACGCACCCTCAGATTTGCCCCGGCAACGTCTGTGGGCGCGACCACGGACCCGGGTGCGACCTAGCCTCGGGGCATGAAGCGATTCCTCACCGTCATCCTCTCGCTCATCGCTCTGGTCGCACTGTCGGCGTCGCCCGCGGCGGTCGCCGCCCCTGACTTCAACGTGGGTGACCGCGTCGAGATCGATGCACTCGGGATCGGCAAGTGGGAGCCGGGGGTTGCCATCGCAGAGAACGCCGACTCCTACCTCGTACGCACCGATCCGCTGCGACCGGGCATGCCCTATGGCGAGTACACGATCCCCAAGACGGGGAGCTGGGTGGACCGCATCCGCGCCTCGAATGCCCCCCTCCCCGACGAGCAGAAGATCGACAATCGCAAGCCGACGGGGATCCTCGACTGCCCCATCACCAAGAGCATCTACGGCAAGAAACTGCCGGTGGCGACAGCCAAGCGCATGGTCCGGTGCCTCGCCGAGTACTACGACGGCGACGACTACGCCAGCCGCGTGGACATCAAGAAGTTCACGGTCGGCAAGCCCCGCAAGTGGAACCCCTACAACGACATCGGCCCCGGCACCATCGACACCCTGGTCTACCCCATCCGTGTCGAGGCGGTCCAACTGTGGTGGACGAAGGCCTCGGTCGAGGAGCGACGCTGGCTGCGCATCTACGACTGCTACCACTCCACTCTCGACGAGTGGAAGTGTGGCCTGAGCGAGCGGATCAAGGACTGGCCATCGGTCACGCGTCCGCGCCGCTGACCGCCTGACTACGCTGGCGGGGTGACCGCCACCCTCGCCGCCGGCATGGCCCTCAGCGACGTGACCGTCAGCAACGCGGCCCTGCGCCGCTACCTCCATGGCCTGCCGGGCGTGGACCAGGTCGGAGCCGAGGCCCGCGCGGCCATGCTCGCCACTCGCTCCATCAAGGCGGCGAGCAAGATGCGTGCCATCGACCTGGCCATCTCCATGATCGACCTCACCACCCTCGAGGGCATGGACACGCCCGGCAAGGTGCGGGCCCTGTGTGCCAAGGCCCTGCGCCCGGATCCCACTGATCCCACCACACCGCACGTCGCCGCCGTCTGCGTCTACGGCGACATGGCGACCATCGCGCGCGAGGCCGTAGGCGACGCCGTGCACGTCGCCGCCGTGGCCACCGCCTTCCCGTCGGGGAGAGCCAGTCTTGCCGTGAAGCTGGCTGACACCGAGGACGCGGTCGCCGGTGGCGCGGACGAGATCGACATGGTCATCGACCGAGGTGCTTTCCTCGCGGGCCGCTACCTCGACGTCTACGACGAGATCGTGGCGGTGAAACAGAGCTGTGGCAGCGCGCACCTGAAGGTGATCTTCGAGACCGGTGAATTGCGCACCTTCGACAATGTACGCAGGGCGTCCTACCTCGCGATGCTCGCCGGCGCGGACTTCATCAAGACATCGACCGGCAAGGTGAGTCCCGCCGCGACCCTGCCCGTCACGCTCGTGCTGCTCGAGGCCGTCCGTGATTGGCACCGCCAGACCGGAAGCCGCATCGGCGTGAAGCCCGCAGGCGGCATCCGCACCACCAAGGACGCCATCCGCTACCTCGTCATGGTCAATGAGGTGTGCGGCCAGGCCTGGCTCACCCCCGATCTCTTCCGCTTCGGTGCCTCCGCCCTGCTCAACGACCTGCTCCAGCAGCGCCAGCGCATGCGCGATGGCCACTACTCCGGTCCCGACTACGTCACGATCGACTAGGAGTCGAGATGACCTTTGACTACGCGCCAGCCCCGGAGTCACGGGCTGTCGTCGACATCGCCAGCCACTACGGCCTCTTCATCGATGGCGAATTCGTGGAGACCATCGATGGCACCACCTTCAAGACGGTCAACCCGGCGACCGAGGAGGTCCTCAGCGAGGTCACGGAGGCGGGGGCCGCCGACGTTGAGAGGGCCGTCAAGGCCGCCCGTACGGCGTACAAGCAGACCTGGTCCAAGATGCCTGGTCGCGAGCGAGCGAAGTATCTCTATCGCATTGCTCGCATCATCCAGGAGCGCTCGCGCGAGCTCGCCGTGCTGGAGACACTGGACAATGGCAAGCCGATCCGGGAGTCGCGCGACGTTGACATCCCCCTCGTTGCGGCGCACTTCTTCTACCACGCCGGGTGGGCCGACAAGATCGCCTACGCCGGCTACGGCGACCGGGCGTACGGCGTCGCCGGGCAGATCATCCCCTGGAACTTCCCACTCCTCATGCTCGCGTGGAAGATCGCGCCGGCGCTCGCCTGCGGCAACACGGTCGTGCTCAAGCCAGCCGAGACGACACCCCTCACCGCCCTTGCCTTCGCGGACATCTGCCGGCAGGCGGACCTGCCCCCGGGGGTGGTCAATATCGTCACGGGCGCGGGCCAGACCGGCCGCCTGCTCGTGGAGTCCCCGGGCGTAGACAAGGTCGCCTTCACCGGCTCGACCGAGGTTGGCCGCCAGATCCAGCGTGCCCTTGCCGGCACGCGCAAGGGGCTCACGCTCGAGCTGGGCGGCAAGGCCGCCAACATCGTCTTCGACGACGCGCCTGTGGACGAAGCAATCGAGGGGATCGTCAACGGCATCTTCTTCAACCAGGGCCACGTGTGCTGTGCCGGCTCGCGGCTGCTGGTGCAGGAGTCGGTGCACGACGAAGTCCTCGATGCGCTGAAGCGGCGACTCGCGACATTGCGCATGGGCGACCCCATGGACAAGAACACCGACATCGGGGCGATCAACTCCTTCGAGCAGCAATCGCGCATCGACGATCTGGTCCGAGCAGGCGAGGACGAGGGTGCCGATCGCTGGTCGGCCCCGTGCACGATCCCCGAGCGCGGGTGGTGGTTCCCCCCCACGGTCTTCACCGGCGTGACCCAGGCCCATCGCATCGCGCGCGAGGAGATCTTCGGGCCCGTGCTCTCCGTGCTCACCTTCCGCACACCGGACGAGGCTGTGGAGAAGGCCAACAACACCCCCTTCGGCCTCTCCGCGGGCGTGTGGTCGGAGAAGGGCTCGCGCATCCTGTGGATGGCGTCACGCCTGAGGGCCGGCGTGGTGTGGGCCAACACCTTCAACCGCTTCGACCCGGCCTCCCCCTTCGGTGGCTACAAGGAATCCGGCTTCGGCCGCGAGGGCGGCCGTCAAGGTCTCGCCGCCTATCTCAAGCAGGAGGTCGTGTGATGGAGGGTCGCCTGGACGTCCGCAAGACCTACAAGCTCTTCATCGGTGGCGCCTTCCCGCGCAGCGAGAGCGGACGGACGTACGCCGTCACCGATGCCAAGGGTCGATTCCTCGCCAACGCCTCACTGGCCTCGCGCAAGGATGCGCGCGACGCCGTGCTGGCGGCACGCGCCGCCCAAGGCGGCTGGTGGTCGGCGACGGCGTACAACCGGGGTCAGATCCTCTACCGCATCGCTGAGATGATGGAAGGTCGTCGGGCACAGTTCGAGGACGAGATCGAAAGAGCCGAGGGCGTGTCAACACGGCGGGCCGTGGCGCAGGTGGACGCGTGCATTGACCGCTGGGTGTGGTACGCCGGATGGTCGGACAAGATCGCCCAGGTCCTCGGGTCCAGCAATCCCGTCGCGGGCCCCTACTTCAACTTCTCCGTGCCCGAGCCCACCGGGGTCGTGGCCGCCATCGCCCCTCAGCGGCCATCGCTGCTCGGCCTGGTGAGCGTCGTCGCCCCGATCATCGTGAGTGGCAACACCTGCGTGGTCATTGCCTCGGCCGAGTGCCCCCTGCCGGCGATCACCCTCGCCGAGGTGCTGGCCACGTCGGACCTGCCCGGCGGCGTCGTCAATGTCCTCACCGGGGCCCCAGGGGAGATCGGACCCTGGCTGGCATCCCATGCCGACGTCAATGCCCTCGACCTCACCGGTGTCGTCGATGACGGTGTCGCCACGGAGATGGCCGTGGCGGCCGCGGAGACGATCACGCGCGTCCTGCCACCGCCAGCATCGCCTCCGGACTGGTCCGCCGACCCCGGCCTGGGGCGCATCCGGGCCTTCGTGGAGACAACGACCGTGTGGCATCCGCAGGGTGTCTGATCCGGCGTTCGTCCCACCGAATCTCGTCGGGACCGTCACCGTCTTCCACGCCGAGGAGGCCGCGGCCCTGATCGCCACGGGAGCCACACTGCAGCGCCACGCCCACCAGATGCGCCTCGCGCTGCCCGTCGACGCCCCTGACGAGAGCGAGTTCTGGCCCTTCGCACCCGACGCGACCCCGCCGGTGCCGTGGGAGAGGGTGATGCCGTCGTTCGAGGCGGCGTACCCCCCAGAGCATCCCGACCACTTGCCCGGCGGCCCGGCAGAGCCGGCCCTGGCGGGCTTGCCCGGCGGCCCGGCCCTGATCGACTCCTACCTCGTGCCCTACACCGCGGGCGCCAAGCTGGGACCGCTGATCTGCCACGCGAGTGCCCTCGCGGTGCGCGACGGCCATGTCTACGGCGGCATCCTCGTCGTCGACCGGCCCGACGAGGGTGCGTGGGTGTGCGACATCTGGCGCGATCCGGGGACGGCCTACGCGGGCACCGGCTCGACGCTGCTGCGCTGGTCAGCCTCGCGCTTGGCCGGCCATGACTCGCTCGGACTCGTCGTCACCGTCGGCAACGACGCGGCCCTGCGCGCCTACGAGCGGACAGGCTTCACGATCGAGTCGACCGCCTGGACGATCCGCCTGCCCTAGTCCTTCCCATGCCGCCGTCCGCTGGACGGGGCAGGAGTGGGTGAGGGAGCAGGTTAGGCGTCCTCATCCCGCTTGCGCAGGCGCATGACCACGACGACGCCGATGGCCGCCACGGCGACGACCCCCAGCACGAGCGCGGCTCGTGGGGCCCAGCGCTTGGATGCCTCCAGGGCTTCGGCCGCGGTCTCCAGCACCTCATCGGTCTTGCCCAGTACCTCATCGGCGATGCCCAGGACGGACTCGGTCTGATCCAGGGCACCCCGCAGTCGACCCAGGCCCTCGCGGACACCCTCGACATTGGCGGCGGTGGACTGCAACTGCTCGACGACGCTCATGGCACGACCCTACGCTCCCACGGCGGCGTAGGCGGGCTTGATGACGTCATCGATCAGGGCAAGCCGCTCGTCAAACGGGATGAAGGCGCTCTTCATGGCATTGACCGTCAGCCAGCGCATCTCCTTGGCTCCCCAGCCGAATGCCTCGCTCACGCCAAGCATCTCCTGGGTCATCGATGTGCGCGACATCAGCCGATTGTCGGTATTGATCGTGACGCGGAAGCGCAGGTCGGCCAGCATGCCGATGGGGTGCTCCGCGATGCTCGGTGCGGCACCCGTCATCACATTGGAGGTCGGGCAGAGCTCAAGGGGGATACGTCGGTCACGCACATACGCGGCGAGGGGACCGAGTCGATAGGTGCCGTCCGGGCGCCGCTCGATGTCGTCGATGATGCGTACGCCGTGCCCGAGGCGATCGGCCCCGCACCACTGGATCGCCTCCCAGATGCTGGGCAGGCCGAAGGCCTCTCCCGCATGGATCGTGAAATGCGCGTTCTCGCGACGCAGGTACTCGAAGGCATCCAGATGCCGGGTGGGCGGGTATCCCGCCTCGCGGCCCGCAATGTCGAAGCCGACCACGCCTCGCTCGCGGTAGCCCACGACCAGGTCGGCGATCTCCCGGCTCTTCGCCGCCGTGCGCATGGCCGTGAGGAGCGTGCCGATGCGGATGCCTGTCGCCCGCTGGCCCTCACGGAAGCCGTCAAGCACAGCGTCGACGACCTGCGGCAGGGTGAGCCCGCGCTGCGTGTGCAACTCCGGTGCGAAGCGCACCTCGGCGTAGACCACCCCGTCGCAGGCGAGATCCTCCGCGCACTCCCGGGCGACCCGCGCAAGGGCCTCCGGTGTCTGCATCACCCCGACCGTGTGACGGAACGTCTCGAGATAGCGGTCCAGCGAACCAGAGTCGGCGGACTCACGGAACCACGACGCGAGCCGAGTCGGATCGGCCTCCGGCAGGTCGGCGTAGCCCGTCTCCGCGGCGAGTTCCGCGACGGTGGCCGGACGCAGCCCGCCGTCAAGATGATCGTGAAGCAGGACCTTGGGAAGTGACCGGATGACGTCCTCGCTCAGCACCGCCATGACCTGAACCTACCCCTGGCCCTGTGCGACCAGGTTCCGCAAGACGCGCAGCGCCACCGACAGCGTCGCCAGGTCGCCGGTCTCCAGCGCAGCGATCTGGTCGAGGGTCGCCTGCGCTCGGGCAAGGCCCTCACGGTGCTGCCCCTCCCAGGCCGCGATCCGCTCGTCGGGCCCGTCACCCGGCTGCGATGCAGTGGCCACGCCGGCTGTCACACCAGCCAGGGCGGCATAGAGGTCCGTCCGCAGCGCCTGGCGGGCCAGCGCTGTCCAGCGGTCCCCGCGGGGAAGCGCGGTGATGCGGGAGAGGAGCCGGTCCACGTCGTAGCGCTCCGACAGGGCGAAGTAGAGGGGCATGATCTGCGCGGGGGGCTGTCCCACGGCATCGGCCACCTGCACGATGTCCAGGAGGCCGAAGACATCCAGCATGGCGCTGGCCTGTTCGGCGAGATCACGGGGTGCGCCTGCCGCGACGAGCTGCTCGGTCGAGGCATCGAGACGTGCGCGCTCGATGCCCACGAGTGCAGCGGGCACCCGGGGGGCAAGCTTGGTGACGGTCGGAGCGAAGCGCGCCACCTCGGCCGAGACATCGAGTGCGCCGCCGCGCGTCTGGAGGAACCACCGGATCGACCGATCGAGGAGCCGGCGCGACTCGTGATGCAGGGCGTCCTGGACGCTCGTGGGGACCGTGTTGTCGAGCCGGTTCACCGCGGCCCAGAACGACGGAAGGTCAAAGATCGCAATCGCTGCTGTGGCTGCGCGGACCACC
>Ga0194133_10008418_pt1 | contig 12028 bp, 10 predicted proteins | sample TA2KigOf40mmetaG_FD_155448 | JGI IMG/M metagenome (GOLD analysis project Ga0194133, IMG submission 155448) | Freshwater microbial communities from Lake Tanganyika, Tanzania - TA2015055 Kigoma Offshore 40m | ecosystem: Environmental > Aquatic > Freshwater > Lake | place: Tanzania: Lake...
AAAGTAGAGGGAGGGATAAAAGTTGCGATGCCCTTTAGTGTTTACTCTAACTCTGCTCTTACCTAAACAACAACTTTTTATGGACCCTTTAGACTAAAAACTGTTCATTTTATGATTGACTTTATTGCAAACTAAAGGAGAGATTTATCTATGAGGGGAAGCGTCTCCCACAGGAGCTGGGAGTTTCCCCGGCATCAGTGTCAAAAAAGTTAGGTGGCATTACGCGGAATCCTCCTCACTTCATGTGACCCATAGGATCATGGCCTGCACACCTCTACCACTCACTCCTCTGTCGCGTTGCTCTACATCGTTTACACGGAGCAGATGTGGACAGATGTGAAAATGCTCGGGTCAAATCGCCAGAAAATGTTCAAACTGGGAGGAAAAGTTTTAATTGAAAAGTTCTGTGGGAGCGAAAAAGCTTCTCTGTTCTGGAATGTCCATCGTCAACCTATAATTAACATTTACAAAGTTATCTCATTTATCATTTACATTTCACCTTTTTTTCTTTTTAAAATCAAAACTGTGATAAGAGATTCTCACGAAATAATGAAATTGATGCCTCAATTTTATCTTTTGACGTTTCTTACTTCTTTTAAAGATAGACCGAAAACTTTTTCTTTTAAAAAAACATTTAAGGTTTTGGTCACGCTGTCTAAAGATCAAAAAAGTATTGAAGATGAAATTATATAAAATCAAATCTAGTTTTAGGTTATAACCCTTAAGATTGACAAGGTGAGATATTTTCAAATTTGACCAAAATGAAGCTGCATTGAATCAACCTAAAGTCCCTCAACATCATTTTCCCATGTTCTTTCACAGTTTCAAACAAAATGTCAATGGCAATTTGATGTCATATTGTCTTTTTTTGGTCACCATTAAATTTTTACGCTAGCAAAAGTGTTTGTGATGATACTTTTACAGTGAGTTTTTTCCATAGCATCCATTCAGAATCGGCAGCTCTTGACAAAGTTTGAAAATGAGAGCAGCTGCAGAAACAACATCATGTTGGCTGGCTGGGGTTTTTCATTCATCTATCTCATCCAGAGAAGACTGACTGACCCATACAACAAATAGGTGTGGGACGGCGTGCTTGTTTCATCTCTTTCATGTCTGTGTTTCCCTCTGTTGATACTTTTTTTCCATTAACTTTTTCTTCTGGTGTTTTGCTTCCGAATTTTTTTCCATTCAATGTTGGCGTCAAAATTCACACGGGAAAATGTGTGGAATGAGGAATTAAACAGATGAAGGATTTTTGTTATGGTCAACTCAACTTCGTACCTGCGTGTGGTTAAAGTGTTGGTGATTTTAACGATAGGACTTAATTATCATTTTTGAAAAAGTGAATGAAATCATTTTCTTTCGTCTCCGTTTGGTGCTTTGGTTGAGCCTTCAAAGCAGCCTAGTAGTTGAGAAGATTCATTTTCAAAGCTATATCCACAAAATTTTAATATATTGTTCGTTTTTTTTTGAACTTTTGGTTCCCTATTTGCCGTCAAGTGCGCAGTTAGCATCAAGTTGTTGGTTCGAAAATCAGAGCAACTGGGAGGCAAAATCAAGGCAGGACCGCCACTTGAAGGAGAAGAAGAACTTCATCATGCCTTGCGAAATGGAGGGGCTCTTCAAAAGTCGAGGGGTTTTTCTTGATCCATTGCCAGCTCTTTAGATCACCGGTTGAAGCCACAACGCCGAGGAAGCGTGGAATTTGCGAGCGACGTTCATATCGGGGCGAACGGCTGAGCACGTTAGATGCACCTGAGCAGCGCGGGGAACGCTCTTGACGCGTTCAGGTCCTGGGAGTGTTTTGGGGGTGTGGTCGGAGGGAGACATCGGGTTGGGAACCAGCCATCGTGGGAAAATAAACTTATTCTGCTTTTTATTTTCAAGTTTGCGTTATGATGTTGCTCTGACTCTTTTCTTCAATGTGTGTGTCTGCTTCGAAGAGGAAAAAAAACTTGTCGCAGACTTTCGGCTACACCTACCTTTTCTTCCCATCTGTGCGGGCTCAAGCACCGTCCACCCTTGTGGGTGCATTTGTGTGGTGGTGAACTTGTAGGTGCAGGAGAGCGTTTACTTGTGTGTATGTGGGAATGTGTTTTTTGTTAACTCTACAGGTTCAGTTACAGCTTGTTTTATATCAAGTCAAACCAGTTGTCGACACAGACTTCTTACTAATTTCTTAGTCACGTTCATCTTAACTCTTTTCTGGAAGAAAATTCGGATTCGTTGTGAACAAACAAATCAATTTTGTAGATGACAATTTGTTTTGAATTAAGTGACACTTTATTTTCCATTGGACTTGTGTGAGAGGATTTTTTTCACCGGGTCTGTATGGAACTAGACGTTATAAAAAAGATGCCCATCAAGATGGAGACAGTGATTGGTGACCTGTCAGATATAAAGTCCGAAATCAAGGTCGAAGACTACTGTGAGCCTTCCGTCTCTGTGACAGCCACCACCCTCGTCGGTCAGCCTCAGCAACATCCACACCACCATCCACACGAAATAGAGTCTCACATGCACCATCCTCAAAACAATTGTTGGGTACGAAAAGCTTACTTTTTTCCCACATTGTAGTTTCTCAACCCAAACGGGTCAAGTAGTTTGCAACAAACATTTTCAGACAGTATTTGTTTGTGATTGAGAACATATTGAAGTATTATTGTCTGACTGTTTGACTTAAACTGTCACCTCCCACATCGTATCCACGGTTTTGCTGACAGTAATTTGAAGGTGGTCTTGGTTCATTTCATACAGCTTTTGCCAAACCAGAACTCTTCAACCAGACATTATGAATGCCAATAACAAACAGAACAGTGAGCATTCATTACAACCTATAAGGCATTGCATCCCCTACAAGTACACTTAATATCTTAGACAGATTTCAACCCTATTCTAATTTTGTTGTTGTAGTGTGCAGTTGTATTCTTAGATATTTTTAGAGACTAGGAGTATACACCATCAAGATTTGACTCATTGCTCAATATCATCAAGTAATCATGGCAAATCTGCAGAGTCTGGTTTCTGTCCAACTTAAATATGTCAATAAGGTGCTCATTTGAACAATATTTAAGTTCCTGTTTCCAATCATTTATTGAAGAATGATGTCAACCTTTTTTTATCATTATTTCCAAGTTTTGCAATGAAAAAGTAGATTGAAGTTTAAAAGGCTTCCATGTTTTGCTGTCACCAAGATAAATTTTCCATCTTGATTTTGTTCTATGTTATTTCTTTCTCTCTTACTGCATTTGGCGTCATTGACTTTTAGTGTACCTTACTGTAGAACAACAATAGATCTTCTCACAACTGAGACGCATAACCTTGGAAAAATACTCTGTGGTCAGCCAGTCTCTCGACTTACGCACTAGAAAGCGAAATTCTTGCAGATGAAACTTGACTCGTATTTTACTCAATTCCAAACAATAAACTTTTTATTTGTGAACCTTCTAGTTTATTGTACGGTAATTTTTTCCAACTGGCTGCACTTGATGGCTTTCTGTACAACTAATCACTTGTTCTCCGACCTGACCTGTTCATACATGAAAATGTTCAAATCACCACCCCGAGCTTCAAAGCCATCCAGCGTATCTTTTTAAACCCGTGGGAACGTAGTTTTTATAGGAACTCGACAAAACGGAGCATCCCCATCTAGCCTATAGTTGTTTCTCACAGTCCAGAGCTCATCTCTCATGCTAAGTTAGGGTGCACACACACATGTCCCATCAGACGGATGATGGTGATGCTATCCCCATCCCATATGTACACTCACATGTGATGGTACCAGCTGCACATTTCTGAAATACTTTTTTTTTTGTTTCTGGCTGCATTGAGGGGTGGCTCGACATGTTGGCAGAGAAATTTTTGTCAACTAAGGATTTTCAGAGTGATTTGAAGCTGAAAGATTAATGCTTGAAAATTTAATTTTCAACGTTGGCATAGCAATAAATTAAGCATGGGACAAAGGAAAAATACAAATAGTTTTACACATCATTTTCTGAGCACTTATTATCATTCATACATCTAAAAAGACTAAAATAATTTTTTACGATTTAAAATTCTTCTTCTTCTTCCTTTGATTTTCATGTAAAAAGAATTTTTTGCCATGTTCAAATTTCATACTGGGACCTGTGTTCTTTGTTGATGCTGACTGGGGCTCTCAGTGGGTCACAATAAAATGCCGAATCAGAAACTCACAATGGAAAATCAAATCGATTATTGATACAAAAGAGTTTTTGAGTCAGTGATGGGGATTCGATGTATTCCATCTTTCCCTCTACGAGGCAATGCTCCATTCGACTTGAAAGGACAGGCAGATGGCTTTTGTCATGGGGTCCTCTTGGGTTGTACATGTCAAAATGACGTCCAACAAAACCCAATATTGAATTTCAATGATGGCTAAGTTTCCTAAACAAAGAACCAGGGAATTGTCTCTAATGAAATGAGTCAATGTAATGGTATAGTTTAACACACTTAGGTAGAAATCACTTGCATGGACTATTATTAATCTAGTTGCTTTTTGAAATTTTAATACTCAATGGGGCATTTAAATGTTCCAATTTCATATTTGCAAATGGTTGAGGAAAATATTTAAATGTTTGAAGCATATTTCCCTTTCTGTGCCAAACGCGTGTCTTTCGTTTTTGGTCTCTTCTGTTCTGTTTTACTTTCATTTCTTTGTTGTTACCGCCGTCAAAATCATCATTTTCATAGCAAAAAAATTGCGCCCTGGAGCAATTTCTCACAGAAGCATCACATTTCTTATAGACCGATTCGTCGTCTATTCAATTTTCTTGATACAAAATGGTGAAACCCGAAACTCCATCTTAAGTGGAAACAAAGCCAAAAGACAGTTTCCATTTGGGGAACAGGGTGAAACCCTTTTTGTGGAGAAAAAAAGATTTGATTTTTCCAATTCTTGAAACATTTATTTGCTTTTTGTTTAACATACTTATAATATTTATTATGTTCAGCCTTGAATTTACAACTTGTTACACAATCCAAAGAACATTCCTGTCAATGTCTCATTCGCAGTCAAAAAATCGGCATCTGGCTCTGAAAAAAAGTCTTTGCGTGAATATTTCTTGACGAATTTTGCCGAATTTTTATAGCAGCAATAAAAGTTCTTTAACAAGTCATTAAAATTTTGCATGAACCATTTCAAATACTCAGTCATCTTCCAAACTCGGTATCAAATTTATGATAGTGTTTTTATCTAGCTCTCAATTGAAAGTTCAAGTAAAAACAGGGATTTTGAAAAACCAAGCACAAGATGACTCTCCTCTTTTTGAACTTGTCGATTTTACTTCTTGTTTTTTCTTCTTTTTTTGATGTTGTTTGGTGATTTTTCTTTTCTTGTTGGAAAATTTTTGAATGAGGAAGACTGCCAATTAGACAACGGAAGTTGTCTTGAAAAATTTCCGTGGGAACGTCATCGGAGAAAAACTTTGTTCAAATCGAATGCGATAAAGGTTTGACGATGTTATAGTTATAGGCAAATCAGGTGACTTGGTCATCGTTCTTCAAGAGTGAAAATAGTTCTTCAAGACTCACTTTTGAGTGGCTAAATCATTCCAATTACCAGTTAAGTAGGTATCTGTTTAAATGATTTTGAATAAAAATAATATTGAAATAATTCATTTATACTGTGAAAAGTGAATTGGCAAAAGAAATGGTTGATTTTAGTTAGCATTTTTATTTTGTTAGTTGTCTTTTCGTTCGTGCCTCCCACGATTTAAAAGGCAATTCAAGGAAAGACTTGTTCTCACGCTGCTTTTGTGCCTATTAGTTTCTCTTTTTTATCTTTGGATTTCAATCAGCAATTTCTTGCTTATCCTTAAAAGTGTTGCTTGACCACAATAAATGAAAAAAAAATTAAATGCTTCTCTGAAACAATAAACTTTGAAAAATTCAAGTTTTTGAATAAACAGTAAAAATTTTAGGTTGATGATTAAGTAACCACTAAATTGTTTTTCAACAAAGTTAAACCTGGTGGTGAAAATTTTCATTTCCTTTGATGATGGGCACGTAAATGAGTCACCAACAAACGAACTTTTGTCTGTTGAAATCATCTCCAGAAAACGTGAAGTTCTCAGGATCTTTTCCTTCCTACCGTTTTCAATTCCAAAAGTCATTTTGTCAAGCCAAGAGAGCAAACGTTGGCCAGCCATAAAAGGGTAACTTTTTTTAATGGTTTCATTTGAACATGGGCAGACATCACGTCCTTTCTATTACACACTCACTTAACACAAATGACCTAACTGCACAAATGGTAAAAAATCATGCATAAATATATCTTCACTTTTAGTTTTTCGTAAATAAAAGTTTTTCCTTTTCTGCATTTTGTTTTTAATGTTTTAACTTGCCAAATCGTATAACTAACTTCCCTAAGCTACATTTTTAAATAGGTGAGCCATTTTAGTTGTAATGGCAGACTTTTTTGTCTTGTTGATTTTAGGTCTGAGCCTCGAAACCGTCGTTTTTTCTCCCTTCATGTTTTTCTTTTTGTTTGAAAAACTCTTCTGTGTTTGTTGTCTGATTTCTTTTTCCTCTGCAAGGATTTAATGCTTCTGCTCCTCTAAGGATCTTCTTCAACAAATAGATGGGAACAAAAAATCGCCGAAGCTTTAAATGCCGACAATATTGTCAAACCTTGAACATTGAAGTTATAAATAAAAAGTTGCTCTAGCAGATCAAGATCGTATCTTTTAATATCATTTGTTACTTTCCAAAGTCATCTTTTTCTATGTTTTAACCCTTCCTCTCGTGTTTTACCCCATCTTTGGTGGTTGCTTTCGCTGTGTTACCAACATATCGCCTCATTGATTGCTCTCCCGTCTATTCTTACATGTGTGGCTTAGTTCTGTCGTGGGAATCCGTACACCTGACTCACGGGTTGTTCGCCATCGACGACAGTAACTAACACACAGAGATAACAAACAGGCCACGTCAATTCACACCAAAAAAAGATGGAGCAAAAATAGAAAGAACTTCATGAACATAAGGGCAGGTTGAACTGGAAAAACTAAACGGATGCAAAGAGTAAAAACCATGAGGAGACGATAAGAAGAAGAAGAACTGAGAATTAAAAGAAGCTCGATTTCTCGCCTTTAACTACATAAATGTTCGTTCTCTGCCATGATGGTTGTTGTTCCACACACTATCAAAATGAAAGGAAAATTATTTGCTAATATTTTCAAACTTATTTTGATGAACGTTATTTTGAAAGGTTTTTTAAGTATGATGGATCTCATGTTATTTCATGGCATTTCTCTATATCGCCAGCTTTTTCTTTCAGAATCCATACTTTGATCGAATTTTATTTTCTGAATGCACAGAAGTGTGGGCTCGAAGTTACATTGTTTAGTCATTGGATTAGCAAAGTAGTTAACATATTGACAATTAGTCATTCCTTTTCTTTCAGGGTCAGTTTAATTACGGTTCGGAAGATTTGTGGGTAAACGGAGGCTTTCCAGCTGCCACACCATCTCAAGAAAACCAAAATAATAACGGATATTTTGTACAGGTATTTTAAAAGTCATACTTTTGATGCTCAAAATTTTGGCAGTAGAAATTTATGGATCATTTTAACCTAACTGCGCCATTAAGTTTCGCCAAGTATCGTATTTTGAAAAAAATATCCTGCTAATGTGATTAAGATATGTCTGCTGAAAATGCACTTTACTCAAAGTCAGGAGGAGAAAATTCGCCAAAACAAACCCTATCAAAATTTTCTCGAAATCATTCTGGGTAGACATTTGAATTGTAAGATAATAGCCATTGCAGGACTTTAAAATGTTGATTTCATAGAAAAATACAAGCAGATTAGCGTAAACGGAACGCAGTTTTAAATGTGGCTTAAAACTTTTTCAAAAAGTGATTCTTTATAAACTGCACTTTTGATTTACCAATGTTTGACTTTAAAAACTGATATGAGTCTTTTTTGACTACGTCTCCTAGATTCAATAAACTGACATAAAAACGAAGCAATTTTGGTCAGATTCACGTTTGCATAACTGGCAAATTAAAAGAATGAAAAGACTTGAAGATAGTTTTTAAATGAGTCAACGCTTTTTCCTGTTGAATAAAAACTTAATTGGCCATTTTAGTTGAGATTTTGATCTAGTTCAGCACTAGTCTATTCAATAAAAGTAACTTGAAAATGACAGAAAACTTAAATAAGGATGTTGTGAGAGACATTTTATCTGATCAGACAGTTTTTGATAAGTTTCTAAGAACAATTGCTTTTCTTTTTCGACTGAAAAGAGCTTTTGACACTATGGCAGAAAGAGATGGCGGCTTTGTAAGCTTAACTATTTCGAAAAATGTCACGCGTTATTAGTTTCACAATTGAATACTCTTTTTAGGAGAATCACACCTTGAGTGAGCTAACTGTTCCCAATCACGTGTTGCCAACCCCTTTCCAACACGTGCCGGAAAATCCTGTCGACCTTTCGTCGTCCAGGCCACCACCTCACGGCCAACCAGAACACCACCGTGATCCAGGTCTTGTAGGTCACCACCACGGCCCCGATCCAAGTAAGTCGTGCTTTTCATTCTCACCCGTCTCTCATGCAAATGTCTCAATGCTGATAAGTTTTACGTCTGATTAAACTCTCGATTTGAGTTTTTTTTGATACGATTTGGAAAGCACTCGAGATTGAAATTTAGCCTGAGGAAGGTATTTTTATTTGGGTTAAAAAAACGGATCATCTAGATTTGCATAGACAATGAGAAGCAGATTATTAAATGCTTTTCAACTGGGAGATTCATATACTTCCCGATTATCGGAAGTCAAACAAATCAATATCGAGAATTTCGGTCTGTTTTTTCAGATGTAAATTCAAATAATTTATGCTTTCTTTGCTGCTACGATTTGCCTCATTCAACCGTGTGGTAATGTTTGGTTTGTCGAGTGTTTTTTTAAATGAGCCTTTGCATTGGTGAATCATTAAAACGGTTATAAAATCGAATAAATTGAAACAACATTTATAGTTACAGATGTGCTGCTTATTAATACTTTTGCCGGTGTTGATAATGTTTTTCTAATTTTTTAAACTGCTATGTCACGCATTATTTCACCACCTCCATCCACTCATTCCCCCCCACACCAAATTGTATCCTCTTCTAACCTTTCAGCTAACATTTGGTTTTCAGCTGACCCCTATAGACTACAACGAGTAACGAAGGGTTTTTAAGATTATTTTTCTTTTATGATTTCAAGTCCTGCTGAAAATGTTTAAAAAAAGTCTATGTTATATTCATTGAATAAGTTCATGATTGCGTTTTAATCGACTTTGGTAGTCTGTTTCACGGCTGCCACTTGTCTTTGTAAAAATGGAGGGGGGGGTGTTTGGGATATGGTTGTATGAACGTTACAACATCTGGTGTTGAAATCAAGTGTCAACACACGACCAGTGATTAGTCGACAACATCGATGACGACACCATGCAAAAACCAGTCGAGTCAAATTGGCAATCGTATTGTGTAAATCAACGTCGACACACAAAAAAACAAAAAAAATGAGTAGAGGGAGATTTATTTTACCCCGTAAAATTCACTTTGTAAAGCTAGAAAAAGGATGATAACAGTCAACTCGACAAGGTGGCCACGTGACGGAAAGACGATCTGATTGTCAACATTTCGCTATTGTTGTGGGGTTTGAAAATCATTCAATTGCGTATAAGGCAGCACGTTTTAAAGACAAAAAATAAAATTTGTTTTCTTTTAATCCATTTGAAAAGCTGACTGAATGAGAATGGAGAGTAAGTTTCATCTATCCTACATCAAGGATTACGCTTTTTCCAAATGCTAAAATAGAAAGCAAAAACGTCAACTGAAACAACGATGTTCACGAACTTTTCCTGCATTCAAAATAATTATTTCGCCTTTTTTCCATATCTTTTTCGATTGTCTGAATGATGTGTGGTCTGATCGAGTTGTTCTTTGCCATTAACGTGAGTTTTCCTAACCTTACTAATATTTTATCCACTGTTGAGTAAAACAAGCGGCTTTATCGATTTGTACAAAAAGCTCCCTTTGTGTATATGAAGCTCTGCTTGGTGGATAATTTACCTCTTGCGGGGTACATGTATATAACCGCATGAAAGCCTCACTCGAACATGTGGAATGAAGGTTTGCTCACAATTAATTTCCAATCATTGGAAACAAACAAAAAAAACCATCGAGATGTGAATTTTGACTGAAACGAAAATCCACGTGAAATGAATGAAAGCCATTCAGATTTAGGACGTTTTCAGTTTTGGACAACAAAGTGTTTTCGTCCCCGATCAGTTTCCAGATCAATTATTGTTTTCTCTATCTTGATTATCATCTTTTTATCATCTCAACGGTCATGCTGATTACATACCATCTGGTCCACAACAAATTGCAAAAAAAGTCGTCATGGACCAGTTCAACCACAACTTTTCGACCAGAAATGGTTGAACAAAACGGAAATGGATGACTTTTGAGACTGAAATATGGAAAAGCTGACCCACGAACTTTCATTTTGTCCGTTTTTATCCTCCAAAGTCAGCGATTCATCGAGGCAATATGTAACTTTCTAGATGAGATCGGCTTGAAAGCATCTGTCCTTTCATCTATCATTTGCTATTGATCTCAGAAGTCGGTTTTAATTGGTGGACATAGTATATATCCCATTCAAAACTGCAACGGTCAACGCCCATAAACTATAAACTCTCTTAATCTGAAAACAAAGCTCTGTTCAGAAAAAATTATCTTCTTGACTTATTTTCATGATCCATCGTGGGATCTGAAGCCCTAGAAATAGTTTTCCTTTGAAACACAATAAGTTTAGAGATTTAACCGTCTGATCTGAATGTCTGTCTTTCAAGTTGTCCATTCTTTCTTTTTTGGTGGAATTGACAGTAATGCGTTGTAATTGCAATAAGAAGAGTTCAATGAAAAGAGCAGCTGATAGGGAATACGATTTAAAGGTACTCCACCTACGTGACTGATAATTTCTCTCTTCCTTAATGGTTAATGTTTAAAAATAGCTTTGATGTGGTGCAGTATATGATATTTTGTTCTATATAAATATATGCTTTCAGTTGTGAAATTATCATACATAATTGCGAAACTAACTCAACTTAATTAGGAAATTAATAATGAAATCTATTAACTTGTTTCCCTAGAAATGATTGTCTTGTGAGAAACGCGTGATTTTGCAATTAAGTATAGCAAATCATGGAGCAGTTTGTCATGCAAGTTAGATTATGTGACACATTATTCATAACATTTCAAATGAATATAGCTTAATTTTTTCACCATAGTGTGACAATCAACTTTTCTGGGATTGTTTTTCTTCATCTAACTATCACCTGCAAGGTCTCAGGTTCAAATGGCATGTTTCATTTAGGCACTGTTTCAAGGTTTCAATCAGATTGTTTTTGCCACTTTATTTACATTCTTGTTTTACTTTACATCAGGAGTAAAATTGGAAAAAAAATACCTTTTTTACTCTACGTCATAACTGCAGCTGATATCTCAATGATTATGTTTTTTATACATTCGATCTCATGGTACGGTTGGTGCATGATGAAGGTTCTATTAATAATTAACCATTCAATCAATTTACCCTTATTTTCTTTCGCGCAACAGTCGTTATTAATTTTGTATTGGATATAATATTTTGAGTGGTGTTGTGGTTGGCATATTAAGATACTTTTATTTAGTCTTAGAATACGATCGATTACACACTTGACATTTACAGTGGATCATTTCACTAAATCAAAATTGAACTTTTTCATTGGCATTTTCGTCTTACAAAAGCAAAATGAATCAACTCCCATGTAATGCAAAAAATTATGTCACTGTTTTCACAATAAAGCTTTCAGATCCCACTTCTTCACGTGTGTCAACAGAATTACAAAGCCAGTTTATCAACATATTCATCGCCTATTTGTTGGCTTGTGAATAATTAAGCGCTCGTTCTTTCGTTCATGCAGAAAAATGAAAACATCTTTTTATTTTTATTTTCGAAAAAGCCACATGCATTTGTTTGCCTTTA
>Ga0194133_10008427_pt1 | contig 12022 bp, 2 predicted proteins | sample TA2KigOf40mmetaG_FD_155448 | JGI IMG/M metagenome (GOLD analysis project Ga0194133, IMG submission 155448) | Freshwater microbial communities from Lake Tanganyika, Tanzania - TA2015055 Kigoma Offshore 40m | ecosystem: Environmental > Aquatic > Freshwater > Lake | place: Tanzania: Lake Tanganyika...
ATAAGTATTACTTTGAAAACAGTTCTTGTAAAGTCAATATCATTTGTTTGATGTTAGAATAATGAGCTGCAATAAAAGCTATTCTTATCTTATCTTATCTTATCTTATCCCAGTCACGTGAGATTGCCAGCAGCCTAGACAAATTTAATGAAATGAATAAAAACTAGTTTTGTTTGCTACAGTCTCGACAAGATTGGAGGGGGCCTTGGCAAATTTAAATCTACGCCACTCATAATTCTGCTCGTGCCCAACTGGTGATGTAATAGACAATGAGGGGCTGACTTTTTTGTCAGACAGATTTTTGTCGGAAAAAAAGATGTTTGAAGAAGATCGAATGGCAAAAATAGTTGGGATTGTCAAATGTTGCCCACAAATGAAATTCGTTGTTGGGTTTGAAACCTGATTTGGAAAAGTAACTTAGGTTGAAACTGGATTTTTATCAAAAAGTTTTTAATGAATTTGTTGAAGATATTTTTTTGCTCCAACAAATAAAGGTAGTCTCATCTATGGGATAACATTTTGTTTCAACAAAGAACTTCAAAAGTCATGACTTAATGACGTTTTGGAAATACCGGCAACAAGTAGAGGTAGGAAAAATTAACCACATGATACTTTTTAGTCAAGTCAAAGAAAAACATCTTTTCATTTCTCACAAATGATTTTGAAAGAAAACTGGAAATCACCACTTGATGCTTAAAAAACAAGCAATGAGAAGATGAATTAGACTTTTAAACTGAATTGAAAGGCAAGAATGGATTTTTTTTCTTGCAATGTTTATCCATCCAGTTTAAAATTAAACATTGTTTCAGGAGGAAATCTTGCGGAAAATAATACAAGAAAAATAGCTGGCATTTTTTCTCTCAAAAAAAGATGCCAGAGATAAAAAAGCGCTCTTTAAAGTTCCATAATTTACATTTTTATATTTCCCATATCTTGAGATCTAAAAGTTGAACAGCAAATTACATTTTTTCCTCGAAAAAAGAAAGATTTGAGAGAAAAAAAAGTTGCCAGATCATTTACGACCAAGCCTTGCCTAAGATAAATTGAGTCTTAAGCAGTCTTTTATCTTTTTCTTAAACAATCCTTCTGGCCGTTTATCTCAGCTCTTAGTTTAAGAGCACGAATACCTTTCTTTCTAAGGCCCCAGTTTTTTCATCTTTGAATTCTCATTGTGCAAAAATCTTATTGAAATTTTGCCAATCATTTTGTGTTTTTGAGTTTTTGCCTCTTCTTGCCTTTTTTTTATCAGGTTGTTTAGCTGTTCCGCCTGCTTGGCTGGTTGGATTTCCTTGAACAAGTTCTTATGATACATTGCGCGATACCATCTTGATTTGAAGGACCAGAGGCGTATTTTCAGTCGTTCAGGTTATGACTATGGCCTGGCTTCACTTTACCATCATTCAAGAACTTTTTTTTCTTCAGTGATATATACAAATAATTAAAAAAAAATTCTTTCCTATTGCAAAAAAATTAAATGCATCTGATTTGAAAATAGGGACGTTTCATTTTAACTGGATATTCGGTTTTCGTGTTTTTCAGCTATCATTTTATTCAATCAATCTTGGAGGACTTCTTTTGAATTTTTCGTCACAGAAAAATAGCTCTGAAATGATGTACGTTTCAAACTTGAATTTTTTTCCACTGATTTATTTGACACTTTGAGAAGACCAAACGATATCACGCACAAACAAGTTGGTTCAAGTTTCTATATAAAGTAAAAAGAATTTATTTCAAAAGTTGAGACACTTTTCCCAAGTTGGAAGTGGGGTAAAACCTTTTAGCAATGATTTTGTCCTAGATTGGGATTTTTTTAAGCTTTGTCGAAGTGAATCATCAACCCACTTACCAGCATTTGCACTCATGACTAAAAGGCTGCAATTAAACCACAAATCAAGTCACTCAACGAGCGATAAAATCATGCTGACAGATGGAGAAAAAATATATATATATCTGTTCGAAAATTGTTAAGTTATATAGTCAGACCTTTCTAAGCTAAAACACACTTTGCTATTTATTATCACATTTTGCTTATTATCTATGACGGGTAGGGCTGAAAAAATTCATCCACCTAAAATATTGGAATTTCATAACTAACAATCTTTCTTTTTTTGCAAAAAAAAGGTATTAAGGAGCAGTGAAAAAGTTACTCTTCAGCATGGGGAAACACTTAAGCTTAGGACCAAAGGCTCTTCTTTCCTGCAATGAATGGCAGATAAAGTATAGTGATGACGTTGAAAACAGATATGAAAAAGTGAGGGTTTTTTTTAATCTGGACAACAAATTTCAGTAAAGTCAAATACTTTGGCATGAAAGTATCTGGTAGATACAACGCCAACCCTTGGTAAAAAAGAAGTTCTTTTGATCTGATTCTTAAAGGTGTAAGAAAAAAAATCTCTTTTCAAGTATTTTTCAATCATGACTTTAGTCTTTCAACGTCATTTTATTGAACGTTAAAAAAAATGTAATCTAAAGTTCCTAGGACGTGAGTTGTTCTAAAGGCGAAAAGTTGGCAGTCAAAGCTCTGGCCGTTGTCACTTATGCCAAATGAATTGATCAGTTCCGATTCAGCATGACCATAAGTTTCAAATCATTGCATCTTATCGGAAAGTTTTATGGTAATGTAACATTACTTATACCTGCGATCTTGGATATTGGTTTTAGGCATACAAGATACAAACAAGTTCAATTAAGATTCTGCTCGAAGTCAGTCACCACAAGCAGATGATGTGAGCATTTATCTAGGCTAGCTGGCGTTAGATATTAGCAAAAAAAAGCCCAACAAAATTCTGTATGTAAGTTTTCTCAAGCCAACTGTTTTCTGCTTTTAATAATAATCATTAAAGTTGAGGGTTTTTTTCTCTTTCAATGCGATTTAAGTTTTCCCAGTTGTCCATTTTAAGTCGAGTGACATGCAAAGGGGTTGTCCACAACTCAAGTCAGAGCAAATTCACTTAAGTAATCTATCACACGAAAAGGCAGCTTAAAGACTGTTCAAAAGCTCTTGACTTTTATTTTTTGCTCTTCCCTACTTAAAACAATTTCCAGGGAGCCAAAAAAGTTTAATTACAACATTTGAGCTCAAAAATGTTTGTCAATCTTCTGAAAAAGTAATATTCTTGATGATATTCCATTTGAAGAAGAAGTAAGTAATACCCAGAAAGAAATCTCATAAGAGATTTCCAATAAAACAGTCTGTGACGTGAGGATACTTGAATGAATTTCAAGAGGCTTTCCGATTCCTTGAAGGAGTTTTTGAATAGATGAGCAAGCAAGTACACTGAATTAGATGAAACCGTATTCCACAATTGGTGTTGATTGAATTTTCTCAAACTCCATATATAACCATTTGTTTTCAACTTGAAATTTCAAAGTGAAAAAAGTTTGAATTTTATTTTATTTTTTCAACCGTAGAAAAAACATTTCATTGCCCTGGCTGTTTATTTCCCTGAAAGTGACACCCTAATCCATTTTGAAGATTGAAGTTTTATGAAAAAGTTGGCGTCCGTGCCTTACCGCTAATGAAACGATCTTCCGGTGGCGGTGATGATGGCTTGTCAATTACCTATCAACAAACTCATAAACCACACAACTTAGATTTGCTGCTACAATATCTAGTCATCAGAAAAAAATGAAATTTCAAAATAAATAAAAAGTAGAACAGCAATATCGTGAATCATTCATCTTGTGTCAGATTCGGACACGTCGGAAAAGCCTCACGAATTGTAGATCGATACTCTAGAGAAAATAAAGGTGGAATTTAATTTTTGCAATGTTGAAATCATTCTTGGATTATCAGCTACCCATTAGAGTTTTTTAAATTTTTCAAGTGTTAGAGCTTTTGTCACCATGAGCCAAAAGGAGCAGAAGAAGAAGGATTACTTACTAATGGCGAATGCCAATAACTAAGTTTAAAACTTTAGAACCCAAATTCTTGTAATGAAAAAGGCTTCTTTTTTCCCCAATCGAAACTTTATGACCAGCCAGGTTATCTCAAAGCATAAAGTAAAATATTTAGAACAATAAAATTTCTCTTGTAGATCTTATCTATGGTTATTTCAAAGCTTCAAACCACTCTAGGTCACCTTATGGCAGAAAAAAAAGCTACAGAAATTAGTTGAAAATAAGAAATCTCAGAATCAACAACCAGCACAATATATGTAGACGGCACACACGAAACTTAGTTCTTAGATTTAAGTATTTTTTCAATCACGCAACCTTTTACCCACATCTGATTTCCGAGGGCCCCTGATCAGCGCGCTCCTGTCCCACGTGTCAATAAAAGCCCTGCGTGCCTAAAGATTTAGTACCTATTGTTATTCTCCTTGTGCTTAGACGTAAGTCATATAGAGTATATAGCTAAGTGCTATTTTAAGGATATTTCATGTGTGTATTGTACTTAACGCAATAAAGTATTATGAGCATATTTAAATACCTTGCATTTTTATTATAAGCCAGGGAGTTTAGGTCTCATAAGAATGGGTTAAGTATTAAAAGATTTACATCGCTTACTTAATCCTGGGGATGCGCAACAGCCACATGCTCGGAATAGTAAGTCTACATATATATATTCAACTCAGCTTTCTATAAACATCATATCAATGTCTTGCTTTAGAAAAAAGGATAATGGTCTAAACAAAATTGTCTTCATCACCAGCACCTGGAATGGTTGAAGCTCGGAAGCGTGGTCAACTTAACATCACCTGCCTTTGAATAAATTGTCTCAAAAACATTTTCATTGGTAAACATGGTTGATACAGCCAATAAAGGTTTGCCATCTCAAGCTGTTTATTGTTAGACTTTGACACAATCTGATTTTTTCAATCTTTGATACGAATGTAACCAACTTAGGTCTGGTTGTGCGGCTAAGCTACATTCTTGAATTTTCGATCAAAATCGATCTCAAAAAAAACATTCCAAGAGTAAAGACCTGAAAATTCTTGATTTAAAACATAAAAATACCTTTGATAAATGATAAATCGAAAGTTAAGGCTGTGTGCCATTTTGAGCAATACTTTTAATCTCCTCTGTTGATAAAGATTTGCCCTTTTGTTACAAAGACAATATAATTTGATAAAATATGTCAAATTACTCATTTTTGTCATTGTTTCAGTTAATCATTCACAAATGGAGTCCAAGAACGTCGTTTCCTTATCGTTCCTTATCTTCCCAAATGAAACAAAGACAAAAAATGATATTTTTGAGTAAACGATTGGATACCAAAAAAAAGCCAAGAAAATCAAAAGGCGGTAGTTTGGAGAGAGACATGCCAACAACTTCCCCTAAACGACCTTCTATTCAAATATAATTCAAGATGGATGGTTTTGAATCACCAAACATGCCGCTTTAAAAGTGCGAACAGATTTGATATTCCTTAAGCTATAAAATAAACCCACACAAACATAAAAAAAACATCAACCTCGAGCCCGTCAAACTTTTCAATTTCGAGCTCAAATCCTGCCATAGTTATTAAAATTGATTTTTTTCTCAGATGTGAAATCGCTTAAAAAGAGCTGAGTTGTGTTTTTTCCTTGGTGTTGTTGGAAAAAAAAACCCCAACCCATTTTTTCCCCTTTCAAGTGAGAGTGGAATAATGTGAAAGAAAATTAAAACAGCCAGTTCATATAATAGCAACGTGTCAGGCCTCAAAAAACCGGATATTTTTTGCACAAACTGTCTGTCTCTCCAAATCAACAGCTGTCTCGTCAGTTTTTTTCTGCATTTTTTATACTCGTGTCTGAGCTTCAACCTTCTTTGACTTTTGCATTAATAGAACATATCATGCACGTCAGTCTTGAACGTCTCCCCCTGGCATAACCGTTTCGTTTTTCATCAAATTTGTGCAAACGTGTACATGCCTAGCCTAACTGTCAAAGATTTTGCAAACTTGCATTGCACAAATCAAAGTCAGACTTTTTTTTACCAGAATACTAATATGTGCAATGAAAAGAAGATGGCATATATTTGAGACAAAAGCAAATGAAACTTAGCTCTATATGGAAACAAGTTTTTCGTGCAACTTCCCATAAAGCTAGTGATGGTTCAGGGCCAAAATTTTTGACCCGGGTCGGGACAATTTTTTGTGGCTCGGGTCGGGTCAGCCATTTATGTTTTGGATTTGTATTGGGAAAATTTCCCCTAAAATGTCAAATTTTTTAATTTTTTTCCCTTCGGGTCAAAAAAAATCTCTTTGGGTTGGGTCGAAAAGTACCCTGGTCAATGGCAGGTCGGCCTCTTATTTACTGCGGGTCAAAAGTAAGCTCGGGTCGGGTCAGGGCCCATCTCTAAATAAAGCTAAGCATTTCATCTTAAAAATTGAATAAATATTCAAGTAATAAAAATTAACATGTTGACAATCATTTTTTTAATAAGGGAAATGGAAATGTTTCAATCTAGATGAAATGATTCACGATCAAAAGCAACTGTGAATATGGGACATTCGAGGCATTTTTTTCAATCCTATTCAAATGTATGTATTTATTTTTTCAACAGCGATTAGCCTATTAACAAAAAAGCCCTCTTTTTTTTGTCAAATATAAGGCGTGATCATATGTGCAAATTTACAATTGCTCGTTGATCAGCTAGATTGCATGTGTTCTGCGAATTTCAAATAAATTTATTAGGTCACTGCCTTGACTCTAAAACAAAATGATAGGTTGTTGTGAAAAGAAAAACTTTCATTCCACGAACTGTTCAGAGAAAAGTTGGAATCAAAATTACCAAAACAACAGATCCCACAATGAGAAATAATTCTCAGAATATGTCTTATTGAAGGCAAAAAAAAGGGTTCTGTGGAAAAAAAAGCTCGAGCCTGCAATTCTTATTCTTTGACATGTAAATGAAGGGCTTGTGTTGCGTGATGTATTTTTATAATGCCAGGTAACTTTTTATAAAGTCAAGTATTAATCAAAATTAATTAGATTGTGTGTGTGAGGGTGTGTGTGTGTGTGTAAATCTACAGTTTCTCAAGCAACAACAATCACTACCTTCCTTGTTTCAGTTGACAAATTGTCAATAAATACTACGTTTTTTATGACACATGAAATATGGATGGAAATGATTTGATTAGAGTTGATGTTTTAGTTCACATTTTTTTCAATTGGCTTTGTTGTCAAGAAGCTGTTGCAGTTTACAAAAAAGAAATGAATTAACTGTAGACAAAGCAATTTCATTTTACCTTTACCATTCAAGTGGATGAAAATAAATTATCTGACCGTTGGAACTTTTTGTTCTTAAGTTTCAAGTTTTCTATGAATCTAATCAAACAGAAAGTCAGATAATCACTCTGAATATTTTTCAAATTTTGTTTCCTGAACCAACCGAATAATAATCCTGAAGACCTTAAAGAGACGAAAAGATAAATTTTTGTTTTGCAAAAAGCTTGTTCGTGTTTGACCTGTCTTTTTAAGCAAGAAGCAAAAAAAAACCATAAAAGTTTTCAATCATTTTAAAGTCACCTAAACCAGTTAGCCTTAAGGGCTATAAGCTGAACATTTACAATGCACTTCAAGGGTTGATTACAAATAAAGAGTGCATTTATGCTACTTTAAAAAAAGAAAGTTAAGGGAAAAAACTTTCAAAGAAAGTCACGCCACCAGATGTTTTAAGCTTGTTGAGTTACACAAATTTTTCTACATGTTCATTTATAAACACTTTCGTAATTGCAAGAGAATTAATTGTCACATTTCAAAAATTACATTTTGTTGATGGAATATAGAACTCTTTTCTCACTATATATAACCTGGTTAAAATGAATTTTTTTTGTCAAAAATTAATGCCATATACAAAATGCAGTTTGTCACTGCAAAGTTTGTCATTACTTTCTGGTACAGTTGTTGAAAACTGCTAGAGTTTGGACAATAAGATGCTCTATCAAGGTCAGAGGTAAATTATTCCAGCATTATCATATTACACTTTTTGCTAATTAGATTTTTTTCAATTTGCATACATATATTCTTGGATGTATGGGAAAAGAAGGTCCGATGGCTATGGGAAATTAAAGTTGACTATATATTTCACACAAAAAAGCAAGGTTTTCGGTCTCACAAATAATCCTTTTTTGTAAGTTATTTGTGTGGTTTATTTTTTTCTGTTCTAAACCAATTCCTTTTATTATCTTTCCAGCTAAACAAAGTGAAAATGCTACTAAAGTTTTTTCATTTGTCAATGACGAATTTTTTGCATCAGTTCTTCCTTAATAATATTTACACTTCAAATTATCTATTTCGACATAATAACTGACAATTACACGAGTTGAAAATAAATGAAGTCACAAGAAGAAGACAATGGTGAGGAGTTGTTTCAGGGTGACAAGTTTGACTACTTTTCTCTCCACCTAGGAAATAGATCACGACTTTTTTTAATACGTTCCACTAATGCCACAATTGTGTCATTAAAGTTTTTGTATCCCCAGCCAATTACATGTTAAGGCCAAGTTTCAATTACGTTTTTCGAACTGTCATCGTTTGAAAAATTAAACTCATTAAAATGAACCGAGTCACGGGAGAAGAAGTTGAAAGGAGAAAAAATAGAACTTGTTTTGATTGACATGAAGTGGCTGGCTAAGAAAACCAATACTTTGAGGCTGAAATAAGAAAGAAAGTTCTGGGCTGCTGAAGAAAAAAACCATTCCTTTTTACAATGATTTATGTAAGGGTTACTCTCTACAAAAAAAAAACTCACGCAACGAATTTGATAATGTACAAAAAAAATCTGCTATAAATGCTAATGTAGTAGAGTTGATACGCAATAAAATAGGCCAGGAGTTGGGATGACCGACGAGTTAAAAACCTCAAGGAAAAAATATTTCTATAGAACTTGGGGTCTAGAGAGAATTTAGCCTTCCCTAGATCGCTTTAATCTTCGAAATCCTATCAGGAATTTTCATTTCTTTTTGTCCTGATTTACAAGGCAATCGTGTTTTAAAAGTTTTGTTTCGGAATTAGTGCTTGTTGGCTGACTAGCAGACTTTATTTCCATGAAGCCAAACCATAAAACAAGTTTCCCACACTTGGCCGCTTTCAAAATGAAAATACAATTGAAAGAAAAACGGTCAGTGACTCCTTGAACTACTAATTTTTTTAGCTCTGCAATGACTTAAAGTTCTCCGGATTGTAAGTATCTGGAATGTCAAGGTACTTTCAGAGTCATGGCTTGGTATGCCATGTAATCTATTTCCTTGTTGAAAGAGTCAAAGTTTTGTGTTTAAGACTTTTCCTCTATCGCCAGGACAAAAATAATGAATATACTGTGTCACTATAAGGCTTCACTTCAAAAACAGCTTAGCTAAGAGCAATTTTTATGCTTCAGCGATATGTTGTTAGATCCGAAGAAGTATTCTTCGACACAATTTGATTTTCATCATTTTTTTCCAGATGGAGAGATGAGAAAGTTTGTGTGTCTATAAACGCATGAATTAATTCAAGTAACGCCCCTCTTGACAAATTTTATACTCTGCAAGATAATACATATATATAAAAGCATCATGATTTCATTTTGTATCATCAAGACATTTTGCCATAGTTTTGACGTCAAGACAGAGAGAGAGAAAAAAAATTGACGCTGTAATGCAATATGTGTGACCTATTTTCTGGCTAAATCTCACATGTATCGATGGGTCTCCGATAATTTTGGTCACCCCGGCTTGAAATCATATAACATGACAGACACTGCTGCTGCTACAATTGGGGCAAAAGGTAAGCTTTTGTGACAAAAATGCTCAGGGACACTCGTAGGCAGCAGGCAGGAGAGGAGGGGGGATTAGTTTTCACAATGTCAAACAGTTTTTTTTCCTTCACAGAAAACTATTTTTTTTTCACCCACTTCCATTCAATTCATTTTCCAAAATGCATGAGTTATGCTTCAAACTGTAGTCCTCATTCAGATTTTTTTCCCTTCCATTTTCTCAGGATTAGGTTGCAACAACTCGTGTTGTCATTTCTTGGGAAAAAGAAATAAGTAGTAGCTAGTTAAAATCTTTTTGCGTGTATATTTTACTTACAACTTTCCCGACCTTGCTTCACAGTCGCTTACAGTCCTAAGAGGTTCAAATCCAATCATTATAATTCGATCAATACTTTCTAATTGTCGGCTAACTGGAAACAAAAAAGAAGGGATACCGGGTCGAGTAAAAAAAAACACAATACTCTCACATTGTCATCTATCACGTGGAGGCAATCGTCCGTCGTCTGTCCGGTACCTCTTCGCCAGAACGTTTTAACTTGTGCTCAAACCTCCCCCTTGTACCACCTCAACGGCTCAATGAAAGTACCGGTTTCTCCCAAAAACCACCACCACCCTCCCTACCCCACATCCCCCCCCTTCCTATCTAGATAGAGAGAAAAAATCCAGTTTCTAAATAAAGATGAGACGATTAGCAAAAGACAAAAGCAGAATTTTATCCTGTCTATCTGTGTCTGACGCTTGAGTTTTCAAAAGAAGTACGCATATTGGAGTGAGCGAGTTGACGCATTATGTGGGCAAAAAATTGTTGAAGGGAAGAGAAAAAAATATACCGCTGGAGTTTCACCTGTGGCACGTCTATAGAACAGAAGCACAACAAGGCAGCTTCCTTCAGCACCACCACCATCATCATCATCACAGGGTGAATAACCGACTCTCTCCCTGTCCGTGGAATACATAACAACATAAAGACTAGAGAGATCAAAATACGTACAAAAAGTGAAGTTAAAGTAAAAACCGGACAGAGAAAAGAGTTTGGTGAAGCAGCAGTTCATGCTGCTTCTCCAAACTGCTGCTGTGGATGCTGCTGCTCTGCCGACTGTCCCACTTTTGTCCAAAAATAAGTGGAATGATGTAAAACCTTGTTGAGTTTTGTTGTAAATAGTACACTTTATAGGTTGAACATTTGTTTGCCATCTTCATCATCTCTCCCCCAGGCAATGTCCCAGTTAAGCTGGAAAAAAAAGATATTAATTATTAGTAGAATTTAGTAGTAGTAGTTGTTGCTCTTCCAATGCAACAAACAGCTTCAAACAGCAAAAATGGACAAAGAAAAAATGTTAAGCCCTTGACAGAATCATTCTCTTTCTCTCGGTCTTTGTGTTTTTTTTTGCTTGAGTCTGTTTCTGTTCGTTTATTAATTTATTCTCACTGTCTTGTTGTTTTCTCTTGTTCATCTGCTTGCTTGTTTGAGCATCTTTATCTTCACGAAATGAAAAAAAACCTCAATATAATATGAGATTACATACATGCCTTGAACTGACAAAAGAAACGCACTGAAGTTTCTCTCTGGATATAGTTGAAAGTGTCAACAGTTGCAAACTGATCAAAACAACAACCCAGATAACAGGTGTTGGATATAATTAGAGAAAAAGCACCTGACAACATCTCACTTATATTCAAAAATGAGGCCAGAAAAAGAGCTAGACTAGAGAAAGATTTATTGAAAGTTCGTTAGAAAACCAACTGATCGGCAATATAGAGGTTTGAAAGTAAAAATCATATTGAGAAGAAGAGAGAAGCATGTCGAAACGTTGATCGAGAGGACTTTGTTCAGTGTAAATCGGCCACTTTTTTCAAGCACTGAAAACATCAAAACCACCTTTTCATCCATACTTCATGAAAAAAAAATCCATGATATTTTTCCAGATGTCAAAGCCAATATACTGGAGATGGTGATTGGGTGGTTTGATGATAAAAGAACATATAGTTATTTTTAACTGAGACATTCTATTGGCATATCTGTTTGATAAAAAATAAAAAATAGCAGTATTAAAGATTCATCATTCTGTTTACTCATTAAATAAAAGATTGCACAGCAGAGACCTTTCAAAGTCATGCTTTAGCTTGTCATAAAATTTAAATTTATATTTTTCATAAATAGTTGAAAGATAATTTAAGACTTCCCTGACAGAGATAACCATCTTGTAAGATGATTGGGGATCAAAGGTTTTGCCAAGCCTCCCAACAGTCATAACCCTGTAAATCTACAAGAACCAGGACCCAAGTTGATGTTAAAACAATAGGTGTTTTTTTTGTTCAATTATCATGATGAAGAACTTTC
>Ga0194133_10008429_pt1 | contig 12014 bp, 8 predicted proteins | sample TA2KigOf40mmetaG_FD_155448 | JGI IMG/M metagenome (GOLD analysis project Ga0194133, IMG submission 155448) | Freshwater microbial communities from Lake Tanganyika, Tanzania - TA2015055 Kigoma Offshore 40m | ecosystem: Environmental > Aquatic > Freshwater > Lake | place: Tanzania: Lake Tanganyika...
CCAATACCTGGGGATCTCGACTGGCTTCGCGTAAAAGATCTAAGACAGGCTCAAAGCTTTCATAGGGGTGGTGCAAGAGGAGATCGGAGTGCTTAATGCGTTCAAAGAATGAGACTGCCCCAGTGCCTGCACCGCGTTTGAATGGCATGGCAGGCGCATGGGGTTTAAAGACCAACTTCGGTTGATCGACTAAGTCAGGGAGTTGCGCAAGGCGGACTAAATTGACGGGACCATTGACTCGATAGCAATCGCGCATGTCCAGATTATTCTCTTTGCACAGGCGTTGCAACAAGGCTTCTGGAATATTGACGTTTGCTTCAAGTCGCACGGCATCGCCTAAATGGCGGGTGGGCAACTCACCTTGTAAGGCTTGACGTAAGTCAGTGATCTCATCATCGGATACAAAAAGATCGGAGTTGCGCGTGACCCGAAATGGATAGCAACCAACGACTTCCATTCCTGGGAACAGTTGACCGACAAAGGCCTGAATAAACGACGATAAAAAGACAAACGCATCTTGATCTTCCGCTAGGCGTTTGGGCATCTTCACCAAGCGAGGTAATGAGCGCGGTGCTTGCACGACAGCGAGATTGGCCTTGCGGCCAAACGCATCCTTACCTTCAAGTTGAACAATAAAGTTCAAGCTCTTATTGATGACGCGTGGGAATGGGTGAACGGGATCGAGGGCGATGGGTGTTAGGAGGGGAAAGAGTTCTTCTTTGAAGAAGTCCTCGGCCCAAATGCGTTGCTCGTTATCCCAATAATCCGGCAGTAAAAACTGGATACCTGCTTTACGCAATTGCGGGATCAGTACCTGTTGATACAGTTGGTATTGGCGATCGACTAAGGCATGTGCGTGATGCGATACCAAGTCATAGCTCTGTGCAATAGTACGACCATCGGAGCCCTCTTTTGATGGGTTATCGCTGAGTTGTTCTTTGATACCCGCCATTCGTATCTCAAAAAACTCATCGAGATTACTCGAGACAATACTCAGAAAGCGAATACGTTCCAAGAGGGGAATCTTTGGATCTTCGGCTTGCGCCAGTACCCGTGAATTAAACTCTAGGATACCGATTTCACGGTTGAGTAATAAAAGTGACATATCTCTTTATATTTCACAAATGTGTCACTTTTATTTCATAAAATAAGAGATTAATTTAACTAGCAATTTCCTATCGTGTCTAAGACCAGCACCCCCGATAAGCCCGGACTAGACCTAGTAGCCGCTGTAGACCTCGGCTCTAACAGCTTTCGATTGCTTATCTGTCAGGCCTACATTACCCCCTCCGGGATGCAGTTACGTACCATCGATACCTTGCGTGAGCCAGTTCGCTTGGCGGCAGGCTTAACCCCCGGCAAGGTTTTGGATGAGGAGGCAATGGAGCGGGGCTTGGGCGCAATTCGACGCTTTGGGGAGCGCTTGCGGGACTTTCGGCCGGAGCAAGTGAGAGCCGTCGCCACCAATACCTTGCGGGTAGCACGCAATGCCCAAAAGTTTGTGCAAGAAGCTCAGGTTGCTCTGGGATTTCCGATTGAGGTGATCGCTGGAGTGGAAGAAGCTCGCCTCATTTATATCGGCACCTCCCATGAGGCACCAGCTGTTTCAGGCAATCGCTTGGTGATTGATGTGGGTGGTGGCTCGAGCGAGTTCATTATCGGTAAGGGTTATGAGCCTAAGCTCTTAGAGAGTCTTTATATCGGCTGCGTATCGCACAGCATCCGTTTTTTCCCGAACGGGACGATTGATCCCCATGCATTCAAGGAGGCAGAGCTTGCGGCGCGCCGCGAGGTGCAAGTGATTAAAGGACGATTTAGTAAATCAGGCTGGAATCAGGTAATTGGTTCATCCGGAACGGCGCGCGCTTTAGCGGATTTGATTGCCGACAATAAACTAAATGGTTCTGAGGAGAAATCGACCCTTGATCCCTTAGACAATAGCGGTGCGGGGGTGATTACCTTCCAGGGCCTCAAGGGGCTGAAGAAGCGCCTTTTAGACTTTGATCATATTGATCGGGTCAACCTCATTAACCTTAAAGATGATCGTCGTCCGGTATTACCCGGAGGGCTATCGATCATGCTCGCCATCTTCGATGAGTTAGGTATCGAGCGTATGGAAGTTAGTGATGCAGCATTGCGCGTGGGTGTGCTCTATGATCTATTAGGTCGCACGCAACATGACGATATGCGTTTCGTAACCGTTGAGCAGTTTATGCAACGCTATGCAGTCGATCGTGAGCAGGCTCATCGCTTGGGGATGCTGGCGGCGGATTTCTTGGCCCAATTACCAAAGCCCAATCATGAGAGCCGCACTGATAACCTTGCCTTACTTGGCTGGTCAGCCAACTTGCATGAGGTGGGATTATCGATCTCGCACAACGGCTATCACAAGCACTCAGCTTATATCGCCGCTAATGCCGATATGCCAGGGTTCTCGAAGAATGATCAAGCCCGACTGGCGGCGCTCTTATTGGGGCATACAGGCAAACTAGGCAAACTCTCAAACAATGCCAACTTCACCGATTGGCGCATGTTGTTCTGCATCCGTCTGGCCCATGTCTTATGCCGCTCACGCATGGATGAGCATTTGCCGAAGGTGAAGGTGAAGAACCCTAACACTGAGACCTTTGAGGTCTTGCTTGATCGACAGTGGGCAAGTGCCCACCCCTTAACCGAGTTCAGCCTGCGTAAAGAAGCAGCGGAGTGGGAACGAATTGGGTATCGCTATACGCTAAAGCTAACGGATTAGCAGCACTCGAATAGTTTTTGGTCAATCCCTTTTGAATCAAGGGAGATTGTTAATATTCAATCGAAAATAAACTAAAATTTTAAAACTACTTCCCTGATAGTTTCATCTGTCAGGCGCAGGGCCTCTCTTGAGGCCCTTGCTTTTTTGAGCCACCTGTAATCAATCCGCCTTTTCTAGAAAATGCTTCGCGTAGCGGGGATTCATATCGGAGAGACGCAACATCGTGAGTAGGTCAGCGGTGTTGAAGTCTGGATCCCAAGCGGGCGCACTGCAAATCTTGGCTCCAAGTTTTAGGTAGCCCTTGATGAGTGGTGGTGCTTCAACATCAAGACCGCCATTGAGACGATCTAAGGGGAGGGGTAACTTTGGGAACGCATGGTTCTCAACCGGCGCCATTTGCTCTGGCCCGAGTGAGTTGTAGAGACTCGCTGCATAGTGGCCGCCATCGGCCATCGGAATGCTGGCGCAACCAAGCATGATCTCGTATTGGTGCTGTTTCATGTATTGGCCAAGACCACTCCATAGTGCCATGATCACTGCGCCCGAGCGATAGTCCTCATGTACACAGGAGCGACCCACTTCAACCATTTTGGGGCGTAAGTGATTAATGCGAGAGAGATCAAATTCGGAATCCGAGTAAAGACGACCGAGTTGGCTCGCTTTATGGGGTGGCAAGACACGGTAAGTACCAATCACGCGCAAGGTCTCTGGGTCACGAATGAGTAAGTGATCGCAATAGGCATCAAACTCATCGATATCAAGACCTTCTTCATTGGCCGGTAAGCGTGCACCCATCTCTTCAGCAAACACCTTGTAACGCAGGCGCTGCGCTTCTTTGATCTCTTCGTCATTAATAGCCCATGAAATCTTGAACGGGGCACGCTTGGCTTTACCTAATAGTTGGGGGATATTTTCTAATCCAGTCTTGGATGAAGATGTCTCAGATTTGGCCTCACCCTTGGTGGCCTCGGGCTTTTTGCCAAAGAGCTTCTTGAGGGGATTCAATTTATCCGCCCAGGGTTTTGTAGGAATTGATGCGTTCGCATGACGTTTCGATGTAATGAATAGATTGTCCAAGGGCGAAAAGGGATTTGGGATATCAGACATCGTGGTTCCTTAGTTATAGCCTGATCCTATAGGGTATATGTTACAGGAATAAGGCATGGGTGAAATATTCATAAGTAATTGATTTTATTGAATAAATTCTTGATAAAGGACGGCAGCCCAGATCACAAAGGCGATTAATAGGGCTAACATCACGGCGGCCGAGCCAAAATCCTTGGCCCGTTTAGAGAGGTCGTGGTGTTCAAAAGAGATCCGGTCAATAGCCGCCTCTACGCTCGAGTTGAGTAGTTCAATGACCAGCACCATGATTAAGGAGCAGATCATGAGCGCCTTCTCGAGTAGACCCACTGGCAAGAGAATGGCAATTGGACTTAAGACAAGCAATAAAACCAACTCCTGCCGAAAGGCGCTTTCTTCTTGATACGCAAAGATTAAGCCATGCCACGAGTTTTTGGCGGCATGGATTGCCCGGGTGAGACCGCGATTCCCCTTATGAGGATTTTGTTTAATGTCGTAGGGTTGACTCATCAAGCAGGAACCGTTTGCGTGCTCACATGCACACGAACCGGCTTTAAATGATTGGCAAATTGCTCACTTGCTGCTTTCCATGAGAACTTCTCGGCATGAGCACGTGCTACCTCACGCGGAATGCGTAGCGCCTCCATGCATGCAGTCTTTAAATCCTCATGCATGACCCCGGCTTTGGAGTCACCCAGTACATCAATCGGACCCGTCACAGGGTAAGCAGCCACAGGGAGACCACACGCCATGGCTTCAAGCAAAACGAGACCAAAGGTATCGGTCTTGCTTGGGAACACAAACACATCAGCGGCAGCATAGACCTCGGCCAATTGATATTGATTGAGAACGCCAAGGTAGTTCACGAGGGGGTATTTCTCCTTAATTTCTTTTAAGGCTGGACCGTCACCGACCACCCACTTTGATCCAGGCAGATCAATCTCCAAAAAGGCATTGATGTTCTTTTCAACTGCAACCCGACCTACGTATAAAAAGATGGGATGAGCAGAGTTCAATACCTTGGAGGATTGGGCTTTAAAGATCTCAAGGTCAACACCGCGTGACCAGATCACAACATTATCAAAACCGTATTTCTCAAGATCGTCTTTCACCACTTGGGTGGGTGCCATTACCGCCATCGATGGTCCATGAAACCATTTGAGGAAGCGATAGGTCCATGCCAGAGGAATACGAGCGCGTGCATAGACGTATTCCGGAAAACGGGTGTGGTAAGCGGTTGAGAATGGTAAGTGATGGCGTAGTGCATACGAGCGTGCCGCCAACCCAAGTGGCCCCTCGGTCGCAATGTGAATCGCATCGGGCGAGAACGCCTTCATCCGCTTGGCGACACCTTTACCAGGCAGGATCGATAAGGAGATATCAGGATAAGTAGGGCAGGGGATGGTCTTAAATTCAGCGGGAGTAATCATCTCGACCTGATGCCCCATCTTCTGCAGCTCATACGTAGTTTGCTTGAGGGTTCTCACAACGCCATTGACTTGGGGTTCCCAAGCGTCAGTCACGATCATGATTCTCATGTAATGGTCTCCATTGAATGGGTAATAGTGGATTGCGCCATCAATCCAGGTGATGACACGCGGCTTGGAAAAGAAATCGATAAGCTCATTTGTTCAACCGTTACTTCCTCGATGACGAGTTTGTCGTCCAAGATGCGAGGCCAATGCACAATCTTGAGCTCACCCTCGTGGGTTTCAACTAAGGCGGTCAAGCTTTCGACCCAATCGCCATCATTGCAATAGAGGAGGTTGTCGATCATGCGGATCTCGGCTTTGTGGATATGCCCACAAACCACGCCTTGGCAGCCCCGTAAACGAGCCTCGCGCGCCATGATCATTTCAAAGTCGGCGATGTAACTCACTGCATTCTTCACCTGGTGCTTTAGGTATTGAGAGAGTGACCAATACTGCATGCCCATCCGAACGCGTAGCAGATTGAGGTAGCGATTGAAGTACAGGATCAGGGAGTAGAGGTTGTCACCCACATAGGCAAGCCACTTGGCGTATTGCATCACGCCATCAAATAAATCGCCATGGGTAATCCAGAGCTTGCGACCATCAGCCGTTGTATGAATGGCTTCAGGAACCACTTTGATTTCACCAAAGGAGAGACCTAAGAACTGACGAATCGATTCATCATGATTGCCAGGAACATACACAACTTCAGTTCCTTTGCGAGCTTTACGTAAGATCTTTTGGACCACATCGTTATGGGACTGTGGCCAGTAGATACTTTTCTTTAAGCGCCAACCATCAATGATGTCGCCCACTAGATAAAGGGTGTCGGATTCGTTATGCTTTAAGAAATCGAGGAGGAATTTCGCCTGGCATCCAGGTGTCCCGAGATGCACGTCTGAGATCCAAATGGCTCGATAGTGCTTCATGGACCTCTACGATGCCACCGCATCATGAAATCATCATGACACTTTGGTGTCAGTTTGATGACAAGCGCCAATACATCCCCTTTATCATCTGAACTATGGCAGATTCCTCCCGACTCTTACTTTGGCCCGCCTTACACATCATTTTTCATGTGATCAAAGGCGCGTTGATCCTGATAACCATCTTTCCCTTTGCGCAAGAAGCTACCAAGAAACGCCATATTCAATCTTGGTCGAAGCAACTGCTTAGCATCTTTGGTATCAAACTCAAGGCCATCAATATCGAGTATTTGCCCAGGAGCGGGGGCTATCTGATTGCGGCAAACCATATTTCGTGGATTGATATTGCTAGTATTCATTCCTTCTTGCCTTGCCGCTTTGTGGCGAAGTCGGAAGTCGCTGGCTGGCCTGTATTCGGATGGATGGCCAGACAAACTAGAACCCTCTTTATTCGCAGAGACAATAAACGGCACGGCAAAGAGATTGCTAAGCAATTGGAAGATCTGCTCCCCAAAGAACCAATATGCATCTTCCCAGAAGGGACCTCAACGGCAGGGGATCAGGTCTTACCATTCAAGACGAATCTCTTTGAATCAGCCGCCCAAACCCACGTCCAAACCTTCCCAATGGCTATTCGGTATCGCAATGCAAATCAGGAATATAGCGATGCCACCGCCTTCATTGGCGACATGACCTTAATTGATTCAATTACCAAGATGCTCAGAGCCAAAGCCATTACCGTCGAGCTGATCTTTGCTCCAAGCCCAGCAACTAACATGGATCGCAAGGATCTCGCTCTGTATTGCGAGACCCAAGTGCGATCCATGATTGAGGCTAGAAGTTAGCTCGAACGCCAACCATCAAACTGCGGCCGGGCTGGGGTGCATATAAACGAACTGCCATCGGAGTGGTTGCATAGCGAATACTCTCATTGAGAATATTCTTCATCTGCGCAAATGCTGTCCAGCGAGTAGAGTTAATTTTTTCTGTATAAGAAAGCCCAGCATCTAATAAGTTATAACTTGGAGTTGGACCAACCTCAAACGTTGCTAGACGATTTTGCTGTAAGCTGTAGATATAGCTCATATTAGCTAACCAACCATTCTTCTGATGTGCCAGCTGTAATCCAATTCGTGGAGCAGGCTGCAAGGGTAAATTACCACCTGCATAAAAGGCACCCTGCGAGGCATCGGCAAACAAACGAGCACCAGCACCTGTATTCCCCCAGTTATGGGTCAACTCTCCTTCAATCCCTTTAATAATGGCTGAGGTCTGCCTAGATTGAGTAGCAGCAAAACTGTCTTCTCCACCCGTAAACGTTGAACCTAAGTAGTAGTTATAGATATAGTTATTAAACCTGTTAGCGTAGATGTTTAATTTACCATTAATGAAACCTGTGGTCTTCTGTAAATTTAATTCAAGATTATGCGATGTCTCCTTATTAAGATTTGAATTGCCAATGACAAATGTTGCTGTAGATTCATGAACTCCATATGCGAAAAGGTCAGACGCGCTAGGAGCTCGTTGCATCACTGTATAACTTAGACCTGAGGCATAGCCCTGCGCGAAGTTCCATAATCCCCCTGCTGAATATGATAGTAAGTTAAAGGATTTATTAGAGGTTGTCGGTTTTGTAACCGCCTCAGCATCTGCAGATAAATCTTTTCCCGTGGTTGTGTAAACAGTACTCGTCGGATTCAGTTTTGCAATATCGTAACGTAATCCAAGATTGGCCTGCAGTGATCCCCAGCGTTTTTCCTCAATTAAAAATAATGCATTGGTATTAGTTTTAGTTTGTGGAAGAATGGCATAGTCACCGCTTACTTCCTTTGCGTTGGTATCTTGAGCAATTAATTGCGTTCCAAACGTTCCTTTCCAGCCCATGATGGGTTGGTGACCTATTTCAAGTCGAACCTCGTTAGCATTATTTTTAAAAGTTGCAGCACGAACATAGTTTTTATTAAATTCATGATGAATGTATTGATGTTGTGCGGCACTTAATTTAATCTTAGAAATACCTGAAAAAGGATCACGTGTTTCGTGCTTAAAATCATATCGACTTTGACCTAGCTGTAACTTGCCGCCCTCAACTGTAGGGATGCCATATTCTCGATTTAGACGCTCAACCGATACACCGGTATAGCCTGATGTATGCACTATAGAGGCACCTACTCCTAAATCATTACTGTTATCAAACGAGTTCCTCAATTTTCCCGTCCTATTGACACCACTAAGTCCTGCTACCGACCAGTCTGTTTTTCCATTAAGAGCAGAATTTCCTGGAAACCGATAGTGTTGATTATTGTTAATTGATGTATCCACATGCAGTGCAATAGAACCATAGGATGCCTCTACAACCCCCGAAGCTGCTCTACCGTTACTCACAGATTCATAACCAGTTCTTAGGGCGCCTGTTGGTTTATCAGGTAAGTTGGAGAGGATGCGATCATTGACTACATTAACTATCCCCCCGCTTGATCCAGTTCCATAGAGGAGGGCTGCCGCACCTCTTAGGATCTCAATCTGTCTAGCATTAGCTATTGCGCTTGCAACCGCATGATCTGGTGACATCGCTGATAAATCGCCAACTGCTAAGCCATTTTGTAAGATCTGTACCCGCGCCCCCTCAAGACCGCGCATTACAGGACGCGAGGCACCTGCCGCATAACCAGTTTGGGATACTCCAAGTTCATTACCAATGGTGCCACCCAAGGTGCTGCTTAACTTATCTTGCAGTTCATTACCTTGCAAAATCTTGGTTGGGGTCAAGATACTGGTTGTTGATTCTCTCGCACCCGTCACATCAATTTGCATTGGGTTTTGTTGAGCAAAAACAGCGCTTGTAAATGCGGCAGAGGCCACAAGCCACAGGGCCGACCGCTTTGTCGGCAAATAGTTTGTATTGATATTCATGATGACTCATCCAATAAATAACTTTATCTAGTACAACTAGATAAAAGAATTAATAAACACTACCTAGTACATACGCACTAGGACACCGAGGGTTTAAAGGATGAGTATTGGGGGAGCCCGAGATTGATAGGGCTGATGCGATACCGATTGAATCGGTGTAGAGGTAATGCTAAAAAGACTTTGATGAAAAAGATTGGGGACTGAGTAAGTAACAAGACCGCCTGTAATGATTCCGGCGAGGGTCAGGGCATCAAAGAGCTGGCAGTCAATGGAGCTCTCGTCATGACCCAAAAGCGCAAAGAATGAATGCAACTTATCATTGCACCGATCGTGTGTATTTTCTGCTTTTAATTGAACAGCATGCCCACTCGCGGGGTGATCAACGCTATGTTGTAGCCCAAGCCATTGGGTGGAGACCAGGCTTAGTAGCAAAAAGCCAAGCCAGACCCAGAGCCGTAGTGGGCGAAGAGTTGCGCGAGAGTTAGTAATGAACGACATAAGCCTTATGGTACAGGAGCTGTCAACCCCCCCCTAATGTAGGAGGGCGCTTAGAGCTCAGTCAGGCTATAATAAGGGTCAGTCGGAGTGTAGCGCAGCCTGGTAGCGCACCTGCTTTGGGAGCAGGGGGTCCAAGGTTCGAATCCTTGTACTCCGACCACTTTTCTCTTGTTGATTCTCCCAAATTCCTCAAAACCGCCAAGTGACACCAATCTCGGTACGGTTGGATACGATCCCTTTGCTACTCCATGCATTATTTGGTGTCGTGCTACTTTGTAAATACGAGAAACCAACATCAATATTTTTATCGACTGAGAAGATCGCTGCTACCATCCCATAGTCATTAACAGCGGCTGCATCGGTGGAGGTATCAATCGAGCTACCAATGTCCAAAGCAAGTTTGAGCCACGAGATGACGATCCAGACGGGCGCAATTGAAGCCGATACCAAATTAATTTGATACGGGCTGTATGTGCCGCTAATGGAATAGTTGGTGTTGTAGGGATTACGGGCGTAACTAATATTGGTATGCACCTGAATCCGTTCCCAATAGTAGGAGAGGATGTAGTTGAACTCGTAATTGGTCTTTGCCAGACCTAAGCCTTGTACCTGCTGTGAGGTACTTGCTGATAGGGTAATTACTGGCTTAATTGCCATTCCAAGGCCGGTCTGACCATCACCCCAGAAGCGCCATTTAAAGGAAACAATATTGTTTGAGAACGGTGAATAAGACCCGCGTGGAGTTGCATAGTAGGTGGTTGCAAACGCAATCTCAGTGGTATCAGAGAGACCATGGGTGTAGGTAAATGGAAAAGCCTTGGCATTACTAAGCCCTCGGAACTCCTCACCAGGGGTAGCCACGCTACCAGGATTACCTGGCGTGTTGTTGTGTAAAAAATAAAAGTACTGCTCGATCTGGTTAACACTTTTACCAATCGTGCCCGCATCATCGGTATTTAATGGCTCAAATGCATAGACTGGTCTTGGCAATCCAGTCAAGACCAGAATCAGCAAAGTACATTGAATCAACGAGAACAAACGCATGAACAGCAACACCCCAAAAGCTCCAGTTTACAGAGCCAGATGTCAATTTAATGACCTAAGAGGTCTTACGTAAACGCAGAATGAGTAATGCCACGATACCGGCAAGCATCACATAGAAAGAGATCTGCACTGCTCCTTTACTATGTGCATACATGATGCTGGAGTAAGCCAGGTAAGCACACGAGGCGCAGAAGATCAGTGGTGTGATGGGGTAGAGGGGAACACTAAATGGACGAGCAGAGCGATCCTTAAACCGCAATACAAATAAACCAATACCAACCAATAACAAGAAGGTCCAGAAGACCGGGGCAGTAAATTCCACCATGGCTTCAAAGCCATCGCTTTGTAGGGCTCCAAAGCCAACCAAAGCCAAGCTAATGACGCCTTGCACGAGGTAAGCAAATGTGGGGGTGCCGCGGGAGGATTCCCATTTGCCCATTTTGCTAAGACCATCCCAGTCTTCACCCATGGCGTAGTTGGTGCGGCCCCCCACAATCATGGTGGCATTAATACTGGTGAGTGCGGCAACCGCCACAAATAAACCCAGTAATTTCTCACCCACAGGGCCAAAAACTAAGCCCAACAGATCGGCAGACGCTGCCTTGCTACTTGCTAAGGCTTTGAGACCCAAGCCATTAATTAATGCAATGTTGACTAATAGGTAGACGATGGTAATGATCACCAAGCTAATCACAATCACACTCACAATCGTTTTGCTAGTACCCTTAAGTTCAGCTGAGATGTAAGCGGATTCATTCCAACCGCCAAAGGTGAGTAGGACAAAGACCATCCCCAGGCCAAGCATGCCTAGTTGCGGGGTATTACTAAACAAAGGTGGGTTATCAACCGGAGGAGGAGCATTTCCGAATAAACCAAAGCCAGCAATGATGATGGCCACTAAACCAGCAACCTCTAAAACTGTGAGTACTGTTTGCACATTTGCTGATGCATGAATCCCAATTAAGTTAATTAGTGTGAGGGCAATCACAATAAAGAATGCCCAATAGAGGGAAGAGTTAGCACCCAAAGGTAATACCTTGGTCATGTAGTCGCCAAAGACAAATGCAAGCAATGCAATCGAGCCAGTGTTGATAACCATTGCCTTGGCCCAACCATACAAGAACGAGATATTTTTGCCATACGCACGGGTCAAGAAATGGTAATCCCCGCCTGCATGAGGGTAGAGAGTGGCGAGCTCAGCGTAACAAAGAGCACCCATCAGCGAGATTAGTGCACCAGCCACCCAGATGGTAATTGCCCAACCGACGTCACCGGTGATGCCGGCAACCATCGACGGGGTTTTGAAGATGCCAGCACCAATCACAATGC
>Ga0194133_10008433_pt1 | contig 12011 bp, 14 predicted proteins | sample TA2KigOf40mmetaG_FD_155448 | JGI IMG/M metagenome (GOLD analysis project Ga0194133, IMG submission 155448) | Freshwater microbial communities from Lake Tanganyika, Tanzania - TA2015055 Kigoma Offshore 40m | ecosystem: Environmental > Aquatic > Freshwater > Lake | place: Tanzania: Lake...
AAGTGTGCGGAAACAAACAAAAGTCGATTTTTACGTTTTTTCAGAAGTCCGGAGCTTCGCCACACCTTCGCTGTTCCGGGCCAAAGTGGGGAGTGCGGAGAGCTGGTGAGAAATCCGGGCTAGAGCTTCCTCGTATTCGCCACACCAGGCAAACCAGAGGGCCCGATTGTAGCGATGTACGCCGAGGGCTTTGCCGGTTGTGACCTCTTCGATCCAATGGTGGGCCAGGCCCTTGCGACCGGATTTTTTCAAGATGGGGTAAAACTTCGCGGCGTATTCGCTGTACGCCCGCGCAGGGTCAGCGCGGCGTTTTCGTCATCAGCCAGCCGCATTGCGCTGTGATAACTCCAAAGCAGCGCGCTGGGGTGCTGTGGGTCGAGGGAACTTGAATGTTCCGCCTCACGAATGGAGTCTGCATTACGGCGCTGAAAGTAGCGCACTGCAGCCAGAATTGTCCAACTACGAGAGTTTGATGGGTCGAGACGGGTAGCGAGCTCGGCATTGGCGGACGCTTCCCCAAGGCGGCCCTGGACCATGAGCCACTCTGTGAGGTAAATACGGTGTGTGGCGCGGCTTGGATTGAGTTCCACCGCGCGCTTCAAATGGTTGCCGGCCTCTTGCCAACGCCACATGCGGACGCCTAGGATGTAGCCCAAGACCGATTGGCATTCTGAGCAGGAGGGGTCTGCCGCCACTGCGCGGCGGGCAAGCTCGAGGGCGTGATCGAAGGAACCGTTGGACAGCCGGGCCGCGGATTCTGCCGTGCCGGCGGTGGCAGCTGGATGATTGGGTACCAAAGTGAGGGCTTCGCGAAACTGGGCAGCTGCCTGGCTACCGAAGCCGGGGGTGCCGCGACGCAAAATGCTGAAGCCCCGCTCGGCGAGCAAATCGGCCTGCGTGCGCCGCTCATGAGCGCGGAACCAGAAGAAGCCGACGCCGGCGAAGAGCGTCAGCAGGATCGCGGCGGCAAAAATGGTCGCCCAGCGTGGTCGTTTCCTATTGAGCAATTCCGCAACTGGAGGCGGTGGGGGCGGGAGTTGGGTCCGATTCTTCTTCGACTTCCACCGCCAGACGGTATCCAACACGAGATACCGTTTCGACATAGCCAGAGCCGCCTGGGGCGGGTTCGAGGGCGCGGCGGAGAGTTTTGATGCATTGAGAAACTACGGAGTAGTCCATCTGCGCGCCACCCCAGATGAGGCTCTCAAATTCCTCGCGGGTGACGACGCCGCCCTTGGCGTCGATTAACAGATCCAAAGCGGCGGCCGAGCGCGAAAGTTGCTTTGCGGTATTGCCACTGATGGTGAGTTCACTCGCGGTACGGTCCCAGCGGGCTTGGCCGACGCGTACGTATCTCTTTTGAAAATCTTTGATAACGGAGCTTTCCGGCGTCATTGCAAGCGTCTCAAGATGACCGAAGATATCAGAATTTTGGCCTCTTGTCCTTTTCTTTTCAGTGGTTTCACAGTTTTTCCCAATTTTTCACGCAGCGGGCTATGACTTGCTTCACGGAAATGCAAAAGATGTCACAGCGGCTGGAATGTTTGTCGGTAATGATGAGCACTACATCAGTCGCAGGAAACGCGAAAGGAAGTGCAATGCAAAAGAATAGTGGCTCATGGTGCTTAAAGATGATCGGAATTGCGACCCTTTGGGGGTTGCCGATGACGGCAGCGACCTTTACTGTGCAGACGGATTTTCCTTGCCAGGGAGCGGCGACAAAGACTGCGATGAATAATTCTGTTTCTTTGGATACTGGTTTTGTAACGTGCGCAACGATTGGCGGAATTCTAATCGGACAAGGTGGTTCCGCCGCGGCTGCGGCGCCGAAGGGAATCGGGGTTGGAGTAGAGATGCTTTCTGGCCCATTTGGACAAATCGGACAAGCTACTGGCATAATCGACACGACGTTTACCGTGCTTGGCCCTGGAGTCGGTCCGATCTCAATATCCATCAATTTTGAACTGTCCGGATTTCTTGGCGGCGGTACCAGTGCGGGGCAGGTTAGTTTTCGGGAGATCTACAACGAGGTGAACATCGGAACGAGGCTTGCCAACGGGTCGGATGGCCCTGTTTACAGATACTTCGGAAAAGCTGAAGAGAGCTTTGATTTTTCGCGGAATCCGGGATTGATTACCGAGGTGTCGGGTGATCTCGCGCCAGCCGCCTCAACCTGTTTGAGGTCAGACAGCCTGACGCCAAGCTTTACCCGGACTCCGGTTTTTCAAGTCTTTCCGGGTCAACAAAATTCAATCCAATTTCTCGCTCGGGCGAAAGTAACTTCAGGTGCGGGTTCATTTGGAAATGGAATTGCGAGTTTTTTGAAGACGTTCAAATTCGACCCTACCCAGCAGGTGTTCAATCTGCCTGATGGATACACAGTTGAAGTAGAGGGTATGAATGTGGTGAACAACCGCGTCGTCGACCCGAATGCGAATGCGGAAGTGCCGGAGCCCTCAACGTATCTTCTCGCGGGGAGTGCGCTGGCGCTTGCGATACTGATGCGGCGCCGCTAGTTGCCGTTGCGAGTGCGGAGGGTGGCGAGGAGGCTGTCCTGGGCGCGGAGGATGTGTTGCTTGAGGGCCTGTTCGAGTTGAGGCAAGGATTGCTTGGCGAGAGCGGCGACGATGGCTTCGTGTTCCTCTTGCTCCTGATCGAGGCGGGGGGCAAGGCCTGGTAAGGTCGGCCCCTCAGAGGCGTGAATGCGGGCGATCTGGATGTGGCTGTTGAGGCTTTCATACAGGTCGCGAAGTTTCTTTGATCCGGCGAGGTCGAAGAGAGCGAAGTGAAACTCGAGGTTTAGTTCTTCATGCTGCCGCATGGCGCCGGGGTTGCGGACTGGCTTGGCGAGAGCTTTGAGGAGCCGGTCGAAATTGGCGGCGGCTGTTGAGTTCCATTTGGCGGTGGCGCGCTTGCCTGCGAGTAGCTCCAGGGCGAGGCGGATCTCGAAAGTTTCGAGCAAGTCTTCTTCAGAGATCGAAGCGACGTAGGTGCCGGAGCGGGGGTGGATCTCGACCAGGCCTTCGACGGCAAGTTGCTGGAGTGCGTGACGAATCGGTGTGAGGCTAACGCCGAGTTGCTGGCAGAGGTCGTCGGCGAGGAGGCGCTCACCTGGTATGAAGTGGCGGGTGAGGATTGCCGCACGGAGCGAATCGTAAACTTCATCGGTGGCGCGCTTCTTGCGCAGAGGGGCCAAAGCCATATGGACAGGGTATCAGAAATCTGAAATAATTCTAGTTCCATGCGGATCAAAAAGGTTGAGGCGAGAGCGGTGCGGCTCGAGCGCGATGCGGCCAAGGCACAGGGCGGGGCGGGGAGTCCGCATCGGTTGGTTGGCGGGGCGGGGTATTACCGGTGGAGCGAGCATTATCCGGCGCTCTACAGCACTCGATTCGAGACTTGCCTCGTGAAGGTAACGATGGACGACGGGACGGTTGGCTATGGCGAGGCGCAGGCTCCGCTAGCGCCAGGCGTGCCGGCTGAGATTGTGCGCAGCCTGTTGAGTGTGGCCGTGGAGGGTGAGGAGCTGGTGCCCGACGTGGCGGGGATCGGGCGATTGTGGGACCGGATGTACTCGACGATGCGGGTGCGCGGGCAGTGCGGCGGATTTATGTTGGATGCAATTGCGGGTGTCGATCTGGCTTTATGGGAGATTGCGGCGCAGGTCCATGGACGGCCCTTGCGCGAGTTGATTGGTGGGGTGCCGAAGCCGAATGTGAAGGCTTATGTGAGCGGGACGCCTGGACGAACGGTGGGCGAGAAGCTCGCGTTTGTGGGTGAGTGGTTTGAAGAAGGGTTCGATACTTTCAAGCTGTATTTTGAGAGTGATTTTGATCTGCTGCTCGAACAGATTGACCGGATGCAGGATGAGTTTGATGGCATCCAGGTGGCGGTGGATGCGTTGTGGCACTTGCCCGAGGGTCGGGCGGTGGAGTGTGCGGGAGAGCTGGCGGAGCGGCGTGTGTTGTGGCTGGAGTGTCCGCTGTTGCCTGAAGATGTAGCAGGGCATGTGGAGCTCGTGCATGAGACCGGAGTGAGGTTGGCTCTGGGCGAGAGCTATCGCACGCGGTGGGAAGCGCAGCCGTTTTTCGAGAAGGAGATTCTCACGTATTGGCAGCCGGACCTGGGGCGGAGCGGCGTGAGCGAGACACTGCAATTGGCGGCGATGGCGAAGCAATGGGGAGTGGCGATTGTGCCCCACGTTTCGATTGCACTGGGGCCGCAATTGCGGGCGGCGGTGGAGGTGTCGGCGGGCCTGGTGAATTCGCCGATGTGCGAATTCAACCCGAGTGTGGTTGAGATGGCGAACCGGTATGAAGAAGCCCCCGGGTTCGTGCTGAACGCGGGGGCTTATGTGGCTGTAGGTGAAATTAGTGAGCGTTTTGAACGTGAGCTTTTAGCAGATCCTGACCCCAATCGTTCTTAAGGTCGCGCCACATGGCGTGGATGTGATTGGCACCGTTCTGCGTGCAGTCGTATTCGATGAGGAAGTCGGGGGTGGCGACGCGATAGTAGTGAGGGCCACCTTTTTCCTTCACGCCAGCCCAGGCGAAATAGGCTTGACTCGCGAGCTTGGCGAATTGGGCTTTGCGGGCGGCCGAGAGTTCTTCGGGGAAGTTGTTGGCATATTCTTCGACCAGTGCCTTCAGCATTTCTTTCTGTTTGGCATTGAGCTTGGAAGCGGCGAGTCCGTTGGGTTGACCCTTGAGGGCGGCAACGCGATCGGCGGAGGTGAGGATGTCGTCGGGAGCTTTCTCGTTGACAAGGGCGGTCTTGAATTGATCTGCGGTGAGGCTCATGACGAGCTCACGGCCGAGGTCTTCTTCGCGGGGAAGAGCGCGGAGACCCTTGCGGGGACCTTCTTTGACTTCAGCTGGGTTGGAGCCGAAGAAGGTGGGGCTGACGGCGGCCTTGCCATCGACGAAGGAGAAGTGGAGGCTGATGTGGTGGCCTTCAAAGCGGAAGCCCCAGGTGCCTTTTTCAGAGGGCGTGCCAAAGACGGAGAGGAAGTACTTGTCTGAGTTGCGACGGCCGGTGGTGTCTTTCTCCTGAATGCGGAGCACATCGTCGAGGCTCATGATGGTGGAGGCCTTGATGGCACCCTGTTGGGAGAGGCCGGCGGTGATCATGGCGTGGGCCAGGTGGCGCTGAGGTGCAGTGAGGTCCATGAAGCCGACACCTTTGCGGGGGCGGCCATAGCGCTTGGCGACGTCTTCGGCCGGGATGAAGTGGAAGAAGAAGCGCTCTTCGTCTTCGAACTTGAAGACAGCCTTGGCGCGCTGCTCGTCGTTCAAGGAAGCGAGGAAGGAGTTGGCCGAGTCGGAGAGTTGGTTCTGGACAGTCATGCGCATGTAGGCGGTGCCGAGGAGGGCAACGCAGCCCAAGGCTAAGGAGAGACGGAGAATCGTTGATCGCACGGGCTTGAGTTTATCAGATTTCCCATATCTGTTTATCGGCAGCGGCTGTCGCAGGTTCATTCGTTTTGACAAGGTTGTGAGTTTCCAGCGTGGTGTCAAGCTAATCGCATGAAAGTATTCAAATTGTAGCTTTATATTTATCGCTTTTTCGTTGACAAAAAAGAGATCGAATTTAATTTTTTTTGTATGAGACTCACTCTTTTACCGTTCTCAGTCATGCGTGCCTTCGTTGCAGGAGTATTTGCAATACTTTGGTTCGCGAAACCTATCCCGTTTATTTTCAGTTACTTGGAGTATTTCTGAGTTTCCCGATTTCGCTAATAAACTCAAGCCAATAGCCATTCAAGGCGACTCAAGCACACTCCGCGCAATGAGTGAGTTTCGGTGAGGACACACACAATCCACACACTAGACACACACACCCGCCTAGGCAACTGGGCGGGTTTTCTTTCTCAGGACTAGCTCTATGGCTTCTTCGGTATCTTCAGCGACCTGCATGAGGGATAGTGTAGCGCTGCGGATGTCCCGATTGAAGGACGAGGCCGACTTGTAGCACCATTCCGGGCGGTCCTTGTTGCTCTTGTTCCACGCAGCCATACTCTCATTCCCGAGTCCATTGCTGGCGGCATGACGGGCTAACCCCAAATGCTTCTCTCCAATGCCTTTTTGCTTTGCAGTTGTCCGGCCTGTATGCAATTCAAGGTAAAGGGCGCGTAGCGCATGAAATTCTTTCTTCAGCTGCTCAGGCGTTATCGATAGATGGACTCTGAAGTCTATAAACGTGGTGGAGATAAAGAACTCATCGACGCCCTCATCGTGGCGGTTGCGTGATTCACTTTGAACCAGCAGCCGGGGGAATGGACTCGGCACAGACTGAATTACTGGCCTTGATGACGCAGACAAGAGCATAGGGGGCGGTATGAGACCACACAACAGAAAACCAACAGCGGACTCTATCTCCCATGAAAAGGTACTCGAAATGTCCTTGGCAATTTGGTCAAGCTCACGCAGCACATGCGATCCAAGGGCGTATCGCTTCTTCATCCAGACAAGCTGGTTGCGACGGCGGCGAACAACCGGATAGGAATCAGCCGGAAGCTTCACGCCTGCCCTGTTATCGCCCAGAATCGACTGTTTAACGTTTAGCCCGACTTCGATCTCGATCAGTTCTGGGCCGGGGGCTTCTTGTGACTTCAACCAATCCGCTACTGCATCCCTTGACAGGAGAACGCCCCCTAGATGACGTTGCCGGAACGAGATTACCTTGGGCATACGAGCCGCACTAGCCCCGTACAGCGCACGCAGTGCACTCAGGCGAGTGGGTGCACTCTTTTCCCTGTTGCCACGCTGGCGGGGGCCTGGGCGTGCTTCCTCTTCGTCGAGGTGTCGCCTGTATGCGTCGATCACGAATTCTTTGTGGCGCTCGACAAATTTAGGATCAAGTGAAACCTTGCCGAGGTCCTCAATCATTCGGCGAAACTCGCCGAATGCATCCTCAAAAACAAGCATGTCTACTTTGCCGAACTTGCCCTTGATGATTAGCCGGGCCGTTGCTTCCGCCTTCGATGTCGAATTCATGGATACATGCAAGTTGTTCATATATAAACAGTATCAAACTCAGAGATGCGAAACTGAAAGTATAGGGACATAAATTGATTTTTTGAATCAAAACAGGACCGCAAGTAGAAGTCACTTAAGGTGAATATGCAGAAATTCTGCAAATATAACTTCGAGAGCAGTATTGCTCTCATGCTTCCGGACCTTCCGGGGTAAGCAGCCACCGAATGGAGGTGGCCGAAAGGCTAATTGTGTCTAAGCAAAAAAACAGAATTGGAATCAGACTTCCTGATGGCCGAGTCTGGAGCGTCAAGCAGTCCGAGGCCGAAGCGCTTGTTGCTGATCCACGATTCCACTACCAGCGCGGCGGCGACGGTCGGATACTCACGGAAGCTGAGCTTCCGTGGTGCCGTTTCGAGTAGCGGACATAAGACTTGGAGCCTGCGCCGACCGGATGGCACACCAATCAACTAACAAAGGAGCTTTATGCTGAAAACTATTTCGCAAACTTGCCGCGATTTTCCCGTGGCTTTCCCTTCCGAACAAGCCCTCTACCGGGCTATTCGAGAAAATGTAATACCCGCTGGCGTCGCCGTTCGCATCGGTCGCCGAATGCTCGTTAACGCAGACAGGCTGCAGCAGTGGATCGACAATGGCGGTTCCGCATTGCCGGGCGGATGGCGTCGGGAGGCTGAATAGCGATGGCAGCAGCGAGCGTCGCGACGACGCACGAACCCATTACCGGGGCAAGCTTCGTGCAAGCGTTCCACGCGCTAGGCGGCGGCGAAATCCGTTGGGATGACGGCAGTTGCTCACAGGGGCGGGCGCAACGCTTTTTTACTGGCAAGCCGGACGGCTGGAGTCTCACAATCAACGCCGACAAAGGCGTATGCCACGACAAAGTTGCAGGCTTGGGCGGCGACATTGTCTGGCTTGCTCAACGCGCAAACGGCTGGACTATCCGGGAGGCGCTGGAGTGGGCCGATGAATACCGTCCCCACTCGCAGCGGGGGACAACTCCACCACCCGCGAAAGGCAAGTCCCAAGTAGTTGCCCGCTACGACTATGTCGATGAAACGGGCGAACTGCTGTACCAAGTACAGCGATGGCAACCGGGCTTTGATGAGGGCAGGGACAAGAGCTTTACGCAACGGCGACCAGATGGAAGCGGGGGGTGGGTTAACAAGGTCGATGGCGTCCGCCGCGTTCCATACCACTTGCCCCAACTCCTGGCTGCTCAACTGGGCCAACTGGTTTTCATCCCCGAAGGCGAGAAGGATGTTCACACTCTTGAGAGACTGGGCCTTGTCGCGACCTGCAACAGTGGCGGCGCGTCGGAGGGCAAGCAATTTGCTGAGTATTCCAACACCATCGCAGGCCGCGATGCCGTGATCCTCTCAGACAATGACAAGGCTGGCCGCAAGCACGCGGCGGCGGTGGCGGCGATACTTCAACCCGTTGCGGCATCGCTGCGAGTCGTCGAGCTTCCCGGCTTACCGGATAAAGGTGACGTCACGGACTGGGTTGCGATGGGCGGCACGCGGGAGCAGCTGCTCCAATTGGTGGCGGACACCGAAGCATGGGACGGGGAGGGCTTGCCGATTATCAGCGAGGCCGAATCCATCGCGGAGGAATCCGAATGGCCGACGCCTGAACCGCTAGGCGATGGCCTGCCAGAAGTGGCTAAATTCGACCGCGAGCTATTGCCCGACTCTCTACGGCCACAAGTTGAGGATGTTGCCGAGCGCATGCAGTTACCTCTAGACTTCCCGGCAATCGCGGCGATTGCATGTCTAGCCGGAGCAGTTGGTCGACGTGCAGTTATCCAACCTAAGCGCGCGGACAGCGGATGGACAGAAGCGGCAAATTTATTCGCCGCTATCGTTGCGCCGCCGGGGTCAATGAAGTCGCCATGTATCGACGCCGTCACCAAACCGCTGAACATTTTGCAGGGTGAATGGCGCAGGGAGCATGAGGACGCAATGAGGGGACACGCCTTCGCGGTCGAGCAGGCGGAACTCGAAATGGCGGCTTACCGTGATCAGTACAAGGCCGCTTGCAAATCAGGCAAACCCAAACCAACACGGCCAGAAATTACCAATAACGAACCCAAGTGCAAGCGGCTAATTATGCACGATGCCACGTTTGAAGCGTTGCACAAGACTATGGCAGAGAATCCCCGCGGCATCTTGGTTATCCGCGATGAGTTGCCGGGCTGGTGGGCGCAGCTAGACCGCGAGGGCAGGGAGGGAGAGCGAACGTTCTACTTGACGGCATGGGGCGGCAATAGCCCATTCACGATGGATCGCATTGGGCGCGGCAGCATCAACGTTGACGCTTGCTGCGTTTCCATGCTGGGCGGCATCCAACCGGGGCGGTTACGGTCCTACCTTAACGATGCACTGGCCGATGGTCCGTCCAACGATGGCTTGATTCAGCGTTTTCAGCTAATGGTTTGGCCGGATCTGGGCGGGGACTGGAAGTACATCGACCGCAAGCCTAACGCAGTCGCGGAGGAACGGGCCGCGCGGATCTACCGGGCATTGGCATCTATGGACCCCGAAAAGCAGGTCCGTTTCACGTTCGATGACGCAGCACAGCAACTCTTTGTCGAGTGGCTAACCCGGCTAGAGTTGCGACTCCGTAACGAGCAAATGCACCCCGCACTAGTAGCGCATCTGTCGAAATACCGGAAGCTGATGCCCGCGCTGGCTCTCATTTTTGAGCTTGCAGACCGCGCGGGAGGGGGTTTTGTCGGTTTTGGCAGTTCCGATTCGGGGCAAATGCAAAACATCGGGCTGGCAAACGCGGCAAGAGCGGCTAGTTTTTGTGACTACCTTGAGACACATGCGGTTCGTGTCTACAGCTGCGTCTCAAATCCGCACCATCGAAACGCCTCTGAACTTCTCAACAAAATCAAATCAAAGCGAATCGCCGTCAACGGGATATTCACCGCAAGAGAAGTCCTACGCAAGGGATGGACAGGGTTAGACACACCTGAAAGAGTCCGAACGGCCTGTGAGTTGCTTGTAGATTATGGCTGGATTAGAGAACTTGCGCTTGAGTCAGGTACAAATGGTGGCCGTCCTTCGCAACGGTATGAAATCCACCCGGAGGTAACCCATGAGCAGGGCTAATATTCGCTACTGGCTCGAATGGAGACCCTTGATATTGGGAGAATCTCCCAAAACCGAACTGACGAAACTGACAAAACCTACCCTTGAGGGGTCAAAAACGGTCCCTGCACCGACTGAGGCCGAGCTTGACGCTATCGACCGCGCAATGGAACTGCTGAACAATCGCGGCGCGCGGATCCTGCCGGGGCCAGTCTTAGGCATCCCCGAGGGGCGGATTACTCCCGAGATCCGGGCGGCTATCTTGACGTTGGGCATGGGTGACTTGCCGCTGGTGTCTTTAGCCGGGGAGGTGGCCGCTTGAATCGCACAACGAATTCGTACCAAGGGCCAAAAGACTTTGAACAGCGGCACCAAGTGCCGAACTTAAAACACACCGTCGCGACGACGGAGAAGGACTGAACAAGATGACTTATGAAAAACAAATTGCGGCGGCTCTCAAAGCTTGCCCGCTAGAAAAACAAGCAATGGCCGACGCCATCAACAAGGCCGATGAACTCAACGCAGAGCGGACGCGCATCGGAGCGGCCATCGAGCGGCTCCAGGCCGAACCCGATCAGGTCGAGTCTCGCGTTATTGGCGGCGTTACTCTTCAAGTGCCATCGAGCAATCGGCGTAATGATGTCGCGGCTTTGGCGCGGCGGCGGGATGAACTGCCCAGGCTGGCGCAGGCGGCAAGCCATGAAATCGAGAAGGTGAAGAAGCAGCTATCGCGGGCGGTGGCTGCGAAGTTGACAGACATTACAAGCGAGCTTCAGCGAAAAACTCTAGACCTCCTCGAATCGGCCACCGAGCTTTGCAAGCAAGGCGACGAGTTGGAGCGAGCTATGGAGTTGGCGGGGCTGGATGCGGACTCCGTTTATGCGGTCCGCTACGAGTGCCTTCAAAGTCTGCGAACGGATCGGTACGGCGACGGAAGCGACATCGCTGGCCGATTGCGGGAGGTGGCGTAATGCAGGAATCAATTCAAAACAAAGCTATCGACCCGCGAATTGCGGGGAATGTGGCGCGGCGGCTTGTAGAAGTCGCGCGAGATGAGAGTCTTCCTCCGAAAGTGCGTGATGAGTTTCGAGGACTGGCGGATGTTGTGTTGAGGGTAGGCACACAAGGACTCTCAGAAAGCGACCGGGAGCGACTCACCAAAGCGCTGGCCGTGATCGAAAAGGTTGTTGAAACGAAGGGGGTGAAGCAATGAACGAAATGAAACACCTACTGCTTGAGGTCAAGCTAGCCCACGGCGACGGCGGCGGATTTGAAGGTATTGCCAGCGTATACGGCAATGTCGATAGCTATGGCGATATTGTCGAGCCGGGAGCGTTTTCGAAGTCAATCAAAGAGCGCGGCTCGAATGTGCCGATCCTTTGGCAGCATGATGCGACTAAACCGATTGGCAGCGGTCAAGTTTTCGAAACGTCTGCTGGCTTAGGCATTAAGGGCCGCATCCTTGACACCGTGACGCAAGGCCGCGAGGCTCTGGCGCTGCTTCGTGCTGGCGTAGTAAAGGGCCTTTCGATTGGCTACAGGACCCTCAAGGACGAATGGGATTCAACCCGCAAGGTAAAGCTGCTCAAGGAAATCAAGCTGTATGAGGTCAGCGTGGTCACGTTTCCTGCGAATGAACTTGCAACCGTTGGAACCGTGGGGCTAGCTGGTGGCAGCGGCAAGGCTGACACTAGCGGCGATGTGCTGAAGGCACTCCGTGAGATCCGCGACGGGCAACGCCTCTGTGACGCGTTGCGTGAGCTTCGCGCGGGGCGTAGGTAAGGGCAAGGGCGCGGACGTTGGCAGCGATGCAACAGCGGGCGTTTGTGCGCGAAGGCGGGGCATCTGCAAGGGTGTCCCTGCCAGCGTTGAAAAGTTCACGACCCTCCGGTGGGAACCGCGCGATGAGGCACGTGCATTT
>Ga0194133_10008435_pt1 | contig 12011 bp, 6 predicted proteins | sample TA2KigOf40mmetaG_FD_155448 | JGI IMG/M metagenome (GOLD analysis project Ga0194133, IMG submission 155448) | Freshwater microbial communities from Lake Tanganyika, Tanzania - TA2015055 Kigoma Offshore 40m | ecosystem: Environmental > Aquatic > Freshwater > Lake | place: Tanzania: Lake Tanganyika...
CAAAAGTAGATTTCATCTACCCTGTGATAGAGTAGTTTCCAAAAAGTCTGGTTTTTTGGAAAGGTGAGTCCTCAGCACTTGCTAACCTGTTGAATGCGGAGGGGGAACCTCTTCCAAGAAAAATGACCTACAAATTTTACTCTCAGAGGACCCACTCGAAAGCGGAAGAGGAACTTCCTCAGCTCTATTAGTTTATTTACTCCCAGTTTTTCCTTCCTCAGCGATCACCATAAATAGTTTATTTTGATTCTTAGCATCCTATTGTAACTTAATTTTTAAAAATTACCAAGTTGATCAGAACATATTTTTAGTGTAAGGCTGGATTTTCTTGGAATAATGCTGAGAAATTCAAATGGGTTGAATATCAAAACAAAACTTTCAGCTTTGAGCTTTATATATATACGAAAAATTTAAATTAAGTACAGAATATTACTCAGACAAAATGATACAGTTTGAGGTTTGGTGATTTCAAAAAGAATTCACTAATATATTTCCCAAGATTTTGACGAAGATGGTACAAATTTGAATATATTCTGTTTAACTCATCAATTAATTATATATTTGAAAATTACCAATGCGAACAGGGATATGTTTTCAGAATCGAGACTACATTGTAAGCACATCTCTATTTTTTGGATCGAAATAATTATAGAACTTTGTTACGTCATAGATGTCTACTCTATTAATACAGTGATCCTTGGTTACGTCGACTTTTGTTTTTGTGTTTTTGTCACAAACAACTCCGTGTTCGGTCAATCCCAAGTGAAAATAAATCCTTAGTCATTTGGCCATCTTTAAAGTTCATTTAAGAGTGGCCAAGAGTCAAAAGTGGGATATAGATCCTTGGCAAAGCTGTGGTACACCTTTTGAACATTTTTAATCATGGTTTCTGTTCAAAGCACTGTCGACACCGGTCATGAGGTAAATTTTAGACTTGACTATTTGAAAAAAGAATTTTTGTTGTAATCAATGGAACCCTAGGACATGGTCCACGACGCTCAAATGGACTATTATGGAACGAGACTTGCCACTTGCTCCTCGGATCGCAGCATTAAGATTTTTGAGGTGAAAGAAGGTACTCAAACAAGGTAAGATTTTTTCAATATTAAAACAGTTTATGGTGTGAAATGTGAAATGGTAATTTTTTGCAGGGTTGCCGACCTTCGCGGTCATGAGGGTCCTGTTTGGCAAGTAGCGTGGGCTCATCCTCGGTTTGGAACGATTTTGGCTTCATGTTCGTATGATCGGAAAATTATTGTTTGGAGGGAAGAGCAAATGGGTAAGCTATACTGACATGTTAAAATTTGATTTTTCCGAGAAAAGAATTCGGCTTAGAGATCAATTAATTTTCCAGGATCTTGGTCAAAATTTGATGAGCTTTTGAATCACGATTCTTCGGTAAACTCTCTATCTTGGGCTCCCCCGGAATTTGGTTTGACCTTGGCCGCAGGATCATCTGATGGATCAATCTCTGTCTTGGTAGATACACATACAAGAAGCTTACTATAAAGAGATTTGGTTTTTGGCACATACCTATGTTAGGGGAGGCAGGAAAAAGGGGTACTTTATGTGTTTGTCACATTTTAGACTTATACTGGAGCAACAGCTAGCGGCTCGCAATGGGACTTGCAGAAAATCAACGGTGCTCATATGATAGGTTGCAATGCTGTAAGCTGGTAAGAAAAACCTGTATCTTTGCGAACGTCTATGTTTAATGTTTCCTTATTTTTCTAATAGGTGTCCTAACCCATCTAAGAAGCGTTTGGTTTCAGCAGGATGCGATAATCTAGTCAAGATTTGGCAATTTGACCAGAATGAGGGCGGGTGAGAACTTTTATTTAGATTTGTGTGAATTTCTTTAAGGAAATAAAAATAGGAAGCTGTAAAATCATATCCCACGGGCTTACACGTTTCATATTTTTGTTAGACTTTCAAAATAGTTCTTGAATTGTTCCCTTGAAAAAATAACTAGGTTTAACATTCCAGATGGATCGAAGAGGCAAAGCTTGAAGGACACTCTGACTGGGTTAGAGATGTTGCTTGGGGACCATCTCTGGGGAAGCAGCGGAGCACCATTGCCAGTTGTTCTCAAGACCGACGCGTTATAATATGGTTTGTTGATTTGCATTTTCTAAATTACTGAGAACAAGTCAAGTTTACTAAGTAAATTTTTAAAATTTGAAATTCAAGGACAAATGAAAGTGACTCTGCAGTCTGGACGCCAAAAATTTTGAACACTTTTGATGACGTTGTATGGCACGTGAGCTGGTAAATTTCTTTGGCTGTTTAAAAAGCCAACAATTTTCACACCTTTAAACTTATTGCACTTAGGTCTGTCTCTGGAAGTATGCTTGCTGTTTCAGGAGGGGACAACAAAGTTTCTCTCTGGAAAGAGACTCTTGAGGGAAATTGGGTTTGCATTTCTGAAGTCAATAAGGGCTCTGGAAGCAGTTCCTGAAATAACGTGGACCAGATAAACATTTTGCAAAGAGATATAATCCTTTTAAACTTTTGAAATAAACAAATTAAAGTTCTAAATTTATCCACGGAAAATGCTTTACAATTGAATCATAGAATAACAAATGATATGATCTTTGTGAACAGTAAAAAACCTAGATCCCAGAAAAGGTATACACCTGTGGGACGCCCTCGTAGCCCAAAAAGAAATCATTCGAGGGAACTTGAATAAGACAGCTACCACTCAAATTGCAATGGAAAATTTAGAGCTCTGTCAGTAACTTCAGGGGGGCATATAGGCTAAATAGGTAATCAAATTCTATTTGCTGAACCCATAGACATTATATACATAGACTGCGCCCTCCTGCCTAAACTGCAGAAAAGATTTGGGTTTACCAACACCTGAATCCTCGGGGTCAGTTGGCATAGACACTGGTTGTTGGTAAACCTATACATAAACTCAAAATTTTATTTTATTACTCCCTCTCCCTCTATTTAGCCGATCTCTATGGGCTAAACACAAGCTGGGTCGGGAAATGCCCTGATTTTAACAGGGTCTGGCCAATGGCCCACCTTTTCAATAAACCCTTTTTGGGCTTTTATTCGCGAGAGGTTCTTTCCTTTAGCGAATCGGCAGCGGCGCGTGTCTCGCCAATCGACGCGCCAACATTGGCAAATAAACAAACAAACCGGAGTGCGCCGTCCGTGTCGGCCCGGTGTTTAGGCCGGAAAAGCCATCGCGTGCGCGTTGAATGCAAATTAAGGCGACGGCGCGGGCAGCGTCGGTCTCGACGGCTGGGGCACGCAGACGCACGCGCTGCCGCTACACGCTACGCACGCTCACGCAGCGGCACTTTATATACAGACTCGGCAGTCGGCTATAAAAGAAAAATCAACGACGCTTTGCAAAGTTGAGTGTTGTTGACGAAAAAGAATAAGATTGGAACAGAATTAGCATCGGCATCACCCTTCTGGTTGTCGACCGTGTTTCTTCCGTTCAAGAGAAAGGTTCAGGGACGGGAACCTGGCGTAAGCTAAGCTGCCAACCGAATAAAAGTCCATTGGGGTGTTTTTCATCTTGCTACCCAAACGGACGGCCCATTGCTTATCCTTGGGTAAAAATAATCTCATTGTGCCAAAAGAAGAAAGCGACAAATTTGCATTTTGCGATCAGCTGTTGGGGGATTTTCTGAAGTCGAGTCACAGACGAAGAAGAATGGCTGACTTGAGCGCCGAAGAATTGAAGACGAAGGTGTTTGAGGTCCTCAAGGGGGTTGACCTGGCAAGTACCTCGGCTAAAAAGGTGCGGCTACAGTTGGAGGAGGACTTAAAGACGAACCTCTCCGGAAGAAAAGAAGAGCTCGGGAAAATAATCCAGGTGTGTTAGTAGCTAGGTTATTTGCTTGTGTAACTTGTGAACCATGTGTAACGCGTCCACTTGCAGGAGGTCCTCGACGAGATGGACAAAGAGGATCCCGATCGCAGCGAGGACGAGGGAGACGAAGAAGAGGAGGAGGAAGAAGAAGAATCGCCGGCAAAGGGGAAAGAGAAGGAGGAAAAAAAAGAAAAGGCGCCCGTAACCGTCAATAAGAATGGGGCGGGAAAGGCAAAACCGACGGTAGGTTGGACCGCATTATTGGGGTTGGTTGAACAAGGTCGTTTAACATTTGGTGTCTTGTTAGCCCAAGAAAAAAACGGACGACTCGGACGAAGAAAGCGAAGAAGAAAGTAAAAGCGACGACTCGGACGAAGATTTTGATGCAAAAGTATGGTGTCTTTCGTTTGCGTTTTCCCAAACGTTTCTTTTTTACGTTTTGCTTCTCTTTTTGAAGGCCAAACCCTCTCCGTCCAGGGGCCGCGGTCGAGGCCGTCCGCCCGGCGGAAGGGCTCCTCCCCGAAAACCCTCCAAAAAAGAATCTGACGATGAGAAAAATTCGGACCAAGATTTTGAGGTAGTCGTTGGCCTAAAGGCAAAATCTCCTCTAGTGCTCTTTCACAAAATTAAAAATGTATTCGCTTGTAGTTGAGCAACTCGTCGCCCTCGGAAGAGGAGGATTCTGCTAGTGAATCAGAATATGAACCGGACGAACCTGTAAGTGTGGCAAAAATTGAAGCATCATTCCCCGTGCACAAAAAATAGAATCGTAATTATTTTTTAATGGATTCGACATGTAATTTTTTTCTGTTAGGTTCGAGTGCGTCGTGGAGGAGGAGGACGCGGAAACCGTCGAAAGAAGAGAGGAGGATCGAGCGACGAGGACGGCAGCTCCTCGGGAGAAGAGTGGGGAAGAAGCTCCAGGGGGCGCGGCAAAGGCAGAGGTGGCGGCGGAGGTGAGTTCTTGCCGTAAACTTCGACCCGTGCAATGGTGTGTTGACGCGCGTTTTTCCTTAGGCCGCGGCCGCGGAAGAAAGCGCAAGGCAAATTCGGATTCAGACGAAGCCTCTTCCGGAGGTTCGGGCTCAGATCGGCCAAAAAAGAAGAAAGCTGCGGGCGGCTTTGGCAAAAGTCTAGCGTTGTCTGAAGAGCTTTCAGACATAGTTGGGGTCAAAGAAGCTCCTCGACACGAAGTTGTAAAGCAAGTTTGGGCTTATATAAGAGAACATAACCTCCAGGACCCAAAAAACAAACAGGTTCATATAGATTATTGATTATTTGTTTTCCCAGAAAAATGATGAAGTTATTATTTATTGCGAACAATGATTGCACTCACATTTTTTAGTTTGCCATTTGCGATGACAAAATGATGAAAGTTTTTGGAGTCAAGAAATTGCGTTGCTTCGGTATGACCAAGTACCTCAAGGACCACATGTCTTAAAAAGACACAAACAAAGATGCTGCTGACCTCATCAGTTTTCGCCCAAAATGTGGATCTAAAAACTTTTAATAAGGCGCCGAATCTTCAATATTCCCTGAAAGTAGAATCTGATACTATGTAAAACCGTTTTTGTACTTGGTCATTGCTTGCATTTCAGCTTAGGCCCAGTGTATGAAGAAAGAGTGCCGAATCTACGATGACTTTCACGCGCTCTCGTTTTCTACCTTGATCAATTTGATTTTAGTTATATTCTAGCCTTGGTTTGTGGTAACCAACACGTACCCGCGAAACTGGTTTTTTTATGAAGAATAAAAATGACGTGAGGAAAAATATTTTGCACTTGTTTATAGGCATTTGGGAAAGGGGGGTTATCTGCTTTACTTGATGCTAAAGATTTCTTTCGAACGAAAAACCGATGAAGCTCACTTCTCGACCACAAAAAAGGATCCAAGATTGGAAATGCATATACGTAGCTTGTCTTCTGCTCTTATCGTATCTTGCGAGGGTTTGAGGTCCTTCTTATGCTTTGACAATACCTCTGATAAAATTCGAATTGAAGCTTCAACATCTCCGGATGTCATTGCCTAAAATTTGCCTCCTGTTTAAATACGACGCCATTTCATTTCCAGATGTTCAGCATTTTTACCTCATCTACCAAACGAAGTGCGGTGGCATTATTCGTCTCTTCTAGTTTGTTCAGTAATGGCCAATTTTCTTTGCATGCTTTGCAAGAACAGTGAAAGAAGTAGCGTCCAGCCAATTCCCTTTGTCTAAAAGACTTTTCCTTCAAGTAAAAAGTAGGTCCGTAATTCTCGCAGACCTCCTGTCCCGGATTGATTGGGTGAAGAGTTTTGACGTGAAGCCGTTTCCCAATAAAAAATCTTTAAAAATGGCTTACTTAATTTTTAAAAAAAAGTCTTTTATGTACAACCACCCACCTGGTTACATTTCCGTGGCACGAGTGATTGAATAAAGAGGCCGAAGTATAAATGGCTAACCCAATCGAGACATTCTTGCAAGGTTTCAGTGACGTTGGATTTGCTCTTAGTACTTGGTAAACCTTGACAAGAAAAAATACTACCTCACATTATAGTTTTAAAAAAAAACTTGAAAAACCTTACTTCGTGTGCATTAAACTGCAATATCTGAATGCATCTTAAAATGACAATTGAAACAAATAGCTCGTTGTTTGACAGACTTGCTCCATGTGTAGTTTCCTTTCCCTTCCCAAAGTAGCCAGCAGCTCTTAAAATCGATATCAATATGAAAGACATAACCCCGCGAAGAAGGTTGTCCTCTGAAAATTTTTTCAAAAAAGTATCTAAATCATGTCAACAAACATTGAGCACCTTTCTTGCCTGGCCATCTTTCAGAGGTTAGACCAACCAAAGCTAAACATGTTAGGAATGGGTCATCCGGTAGCTCCCTGATATTTGATTCGTCCTGGATTGTCATTATAAGGTCTTTGTTTTTGAGTAAGGTTGAAAAAGACTGCTGGGTAATCATGCGAAATGCAAGACGCACAACTTGGCTGCATCCAAGTCCATTTAAGATATCCTAAAAGGTGCTTTGACAAAAATTATTTGTGATTTGTATGTTTAGAAATACCTTAAACTGGCATTCAAATTGGTGATATGAGTTCAATGCCTTGTCCCGACAAAGCACTGAGCAAAAGGCAACTCCACTGCATCTAAAAAATTTCAATATCAAAGTTTAGAAAACTGTAAAGAACAGTAGGTATCTGGAAAGCTATTTTTTCCAAAATTTACTTGGGACAAGGAATGGCAGCAATCAATTTTTTAAAACACTGAGCACAATACAACCCAGATTTCTCTGGATACAAAACAGCTGCGTAAGGATTTTCTACAAGAACAGTTTCAGACACTGGAATCCTCTCGTTTGCCAAGATATGCCTGCCAAACTCTGGATGAATGGCATCAGTGATTTTTGAACAGAACGTTGATTGGTCTAGGTCAGGTGTCAGATCACACACGTCTGAAATATTAGAAGAGATTTTACGAGAAATAAATCTAAAGACTGAGCGAGCTCACTCTCTCCACTTTTGTCCGTGGTACTTTGATGATCGTGGCATTCTTTTAGAAGCAACTCGACAACCTCAATGAACTCAGTTCTTTTTTCATCATTAAGATTAGGTGTTGAGCTTGCCATCTGTTTAGCAATCGTGAAAGATGTTCTTGCCCTCTGTGACAAGCCCATTTGGTTATAAATTCTTCCAAGTCTTTCATAAAGTTTGTAGCGGCCTTCTTCCGGATAGCCAAAAGCTAAGGCAAGGTTTATGTCAGTACACGCCTCTTCATAATTGCCGAGTTTCAACAAGCAAGCAGACCGGTTTCCATATGAAAAAGCCAAGGTGGTGGGCTTTTCCTGAAATGAATATACAAAGATATGCTTTTTTTCCAAATTATTTCAGTAAACAAAAAACACATTAACCCAAGTTTCGCATGAATGGAATAAATAAAGGCTCTCGGACGGAGCTGTACCTGCTCAGAAAAGTGATCAGCAATCATGACACTCCCGCTGTATAGTTGTAATGCTTTTTTAAACTCTTTTTTCTTGAATTCTTCGTTTCCCTTAAGTCTTAAGTTGATGGCTTCGTTTTCATTTTTACCCTTGTAAATCGGTCGAGGTGTGAAGCTCAAATTCTCAAGTGAGGAAATTATCTTCATCAACTTAGTCTGATCGTTGGTTTGTTCAATCTTAAAAATTACAGGTAAAAAGGTTGTGGGTTACAACATAACTTCCTTTTCTCACCTTTAGAATTGAAGCTTCATAGCTCGGCGATTCTCTCAATTTCTCAACGATAGATGAAAAGTAACCCCTTTTGTCTGATTGCAATGTTGTAACGCTGCAAACCCTTTTGTAGGGATCAATGTGGTTTGAGCAGGTCATAGTGAGTCCCTCAGATGTCATCTTGCTCTTGGTAGGCTTCTTGAAATTCTCTATGAAAAAGCCTAAGATCGGTGTTTTGGCACTGGGCCAATTTTTTCTTTCTCCTGTTCATATTTGCGATTGCATCTAAAAAAAATTTGATTTTACGACGGCCAAAAAATCTTCATTAAAGATGTAAGGGTGAAAAGTTTTAGATCCCTCACACGAGTGCTCTGTTTTTGTACTACTAGAGACTTACCATAATAAGGCTAAACTTATAAAACATGAATAAAATAAGATTTTCAACAAAACAATAAGTTTCAATGAACTTTACGAAAGACCTTTGAGATCTTTTAAATATGTGGATGAGTCTGTTAAAACCATACTGACCAATCTTGGCGAGTTTTCCTTATCTTAATAATCTGTGCTTCTGTGGTCAGTTGGAGGACTAAAGGAAGGCAAAAATAACAAAATAAACTCAACATTTAAAAGTAATTCGATTTTGATTGACCATTATTTGTGTAACCATAACACTACTCCAATTACAATCCAATTGTGGCAGAACTCAGAAATTCAGTCAGATTCCGTACCTTGAGACCCTGATGTTGTCTCCAGCCACCATTCGATGAGAGGAAAGAGAATTTAAAGTTCAACCCATCAGAATTAAGATCAGTAAGAGAAATCAAGTAAAGTAAACTAACAAGGTCAGCTTTTGCTCGCTTTCTTATTTTTTATATTTTTGCTTATAAATTTAATTTCTCGTATCCATCGTTTTCCGCATGTATCAAGACTTATACCCTGGTTTCAAAGATATCTAGTAAAAAGTCAAAACGTATAAATCTGTGGCTGGTATAATATTGGCTATTGTTTATTTTCTCCAAAGTAAAATCAATTTGAATTTTAAGAAAGGATTAGGAAAGTTAACTTTGAATATAAAATCCAGCGCAGTCGCCGGTGTAATTCCTTAGTTTAAGTTAGCAAGGCGTAAAATAGAGTCACTGATGATAATTTTTAAAAATATTCTTTGTCTGGAATGGACATTCATCGCTATTCAGACCAAACCAAGACCATGGCAGATTTGAGGATCTTGGGCAGGTCCGGTGATTCTTCATTGAGGTATTGAGGTTATATTTCATATTTTTTAGCAATTTATCTCGATTCAGGATAATTTAAGGAACAAATCTGCGCAGATTTTTTTTATATTCCAGTGTCTGGTAACTTAATAAATTTAACAAGATGGACCCATTTTCTTTCAATGGTCTTTCAATTAGAGACATGACTAAAACAGACTGATTTGTTTTGGACAAGTCTTGCTTTTGACATGACAGAGATGATTTGAAAGTCCGTCCTGGTTGATCTTTTTTTCTTGGGTTACTTCATGATTGAAGTGAAAGAAATTCAAGTATCAAATAAACATTGTAAAACAGCTATGAACTCATTAATTACGAGTCTTTTAAGTGACTTAAATGTTTTAGACAAATTAATTTCAATTTTTTGATTGTCAAGGGTCGAAGGCTTTAATTATCATTTTAGAAAATAAAAAAGCAATCTCAAGCAAAGAATTTAATATAATGTATGAAAAAAATTTAGCTACCAAAGAATACCTGAAGAAAGTACTGGAATGGAAACTCCCAAACATTCAAACAACAGAGAGTTCTCACTTGGATCGCCAAGGTTGAATGCAGTCTTTTAGCTTTTTGAAGTAAAAAATAAAAAATAAAAACTTAAAATTTAATTCTTATCTCCAGGCTCAAAGCATTTGAAGGAAGAGATTGGATCCACTCTCCAAGAACTGGGTATACGTACATTGATTCACCAACTTATAGAAACACATGGACCCCAGAAAGAGAGGTGTTTTAATTAATAGATGAAAAGTTTGATTTAACATAATCCAGCTTTTTTAAAATATATCTTAGGTCCCCATGCCAAACATGGCCAGACTGAGCTTGTACGATTATAACGATGGAGAGGTATCCTTTTTCGTCAATCGAGAGTCATCGAGAACGATGAACTTTGGATCCAAAATTGATTATAGAGATTCCTCCGAACAAACCCAGTCGGCTGAGCTTTTGTGCAACAAAATTGTGACATTCTTTCTTTCTCTTACTTTCATTTCAGTATCAAACAAAATTTTGCTCTTTTTCATGGAAAAGATAAAAAAGTCCATTCAACATGCAAAAGCCTTAGTTCAAACACCAAAGTTATTAAGCAGCAATTCAAATAAGAAAATTTTCAGTCTGAAGGAATTTTTTGAAGTTAATCTTACAAGAAGATGGATCAGTTCTACTCCAGGAAACTCTCTCTTGTCTTATTTATTGTGTTGGATTGAAGTATTCACATCTGCTATTTTTTGCCTTTTGAATTTTGTGACACCACGTGCTCACGAGATTCAAAACCCTCATCTTGGAAACTCAGAAGAAAAAGTTGATGAAAAACAAAGCTTTTTTAGATCATCCCTATTTTATAAATCATTCTTGAAGTGGTGGACCAGAATAGTCTTCAAGAGTGAGGATCAAAGCGGAAGACTAAAAATTACTAAACAACCGACTCGGAAAAGTCTCAGGTTGCGAGGACTGAGTGCTGAATGTTATGAAGGTTTTTCTTTCAAAACCAAAAGAAAAATGAGGACATCAAAGAATCCATCCATGATGGAGCAGAGTGATATTGAGTGTGAACAATTCAGTTTAACAGATGAAGAAGATGACATTGAAACTCAACAATTTATACTTAGGAAAAAAAGAAATTATTGGCTTTGGGATCTGTCAAATGATTCTTCAATGAACCAAAAGTCTGATACGAGCTGCGACGCTCAAAAAGAACAGGACCAGGTCAAAGAAGTGTTAAATGGAAGTTCAGAAAAAGTTGTAATGGCATTCCCAAATGACGGGTCCAAGAAATGCCTTACTGCATGGGAGAAGCTCTTTATTTGGCTTCAACATTTTTCAGTATCATTTTTTATTAAAAAAATCAAAGAATCTTTCAATGGAATGGAGCTGTCTTCAAACAATGCAGGAATATCGAATATATCAGAATCGGAAGGCATAAACCAACATTCTACATCTAGAAAGCAAATGATCACTTTGCCTGAAGATGGATCAGAGAAACAGTATACTGCATGGGAGAAGTTCACCACATGGTTTCCTCATTTTTCAACAGTTTTCTTTTTTCAAAAACCCAAAGAATCCACCAATATAGATGATGAAAATGAAATGGAGTTGATTCCTTGCCAAACGAGAGCCTCAGATCTTGATGCTATGAACCATCATGAGGTGAACTACTTCATAAAGTTAATTTCCAACATTTATGTGACAAGAGAAAAAACTCAATTGGATAGCCAGAGGGATTTTCAGATTGCATCCCTAAAAGAAGTCTTGTCAAATAACTTTAGTCGACTTTTTTGTTGGATTTCAAACAGTTTCTCTAACAGTTGGATTAATTTCAAAGGGTCAAAGATCAATACTTTAATCTTTGACAGATTGAGAAGAAAATGCTTTCTGTTTGTTCAAAGGATGAGGACCATTAAAAGTTTGCAAAAAGTTAGAAGATGTTCAGATTCTAAAGATTCTAACCTCGACAAGGACTTGAAAGGTAGTTTTGCTTGAAACTTCATCTTTTAAACACTTCTTGTGATGACATAATAGTATGATTTATTTCAGGTGGGGCTGCCATGAAGACCACCTGGTTTGTATTGATAAAGAGAACTTTTAAACAGTTTATGGCACTCTGGGATCCCTTCTCCAATTTTTTAAAAATTTCTATTGAAAATGTCTTTGAAAAAATATCATCTACCAAGTCGATGGTTTACTCGTGGATCTCGGGGACAATCAAAATAATGTACAAGGATCAAAG